>QMCE01000737.1_pt1 | contig 20999 bp, 17 predicted proteins | sample 1821851 | NCBI WGS metagenome assembly QMCE01 (sample SAMN09453174, study PRJNA476694) | Termite gut metagenome, whole genome shotgun sequencing project. | isolation source: worker | host: Odontotermes sp. | place: South Africa:Pretoria | collected 2016-01-28 | reverse complement strand
ATTCGGCTCTTCAACTGTGGCGCCTCGGACAATCAAGACGGCAAACAAAGCGCGAAGCGCTTTTGTCGAACTATCCCGCCGCAATCAGCGTGGTAGTCCTTTTTTTTGGTTCAATGTAAAAAGTAGGTGGAGGAAGCGAAGTTCAAGCGAAAAGTTTAGCGAGCCGGAAGATGAAGAAAGGTATGTCGGTTAGACCTCGTAGTTGTGAGCGGAACGCCTTGACTTTGGCGTTGAAAGATTCGGCGGATGCGTTTGTGTAGCGGTTTTCGAAGTAGTTGCAGATGGAGGCGCAGGTCTTTTTTTTGCAACTTTTCCAAAACATGAATGTAGATTCATACTTTATTTTTATGTTCGGTTAATTTTGCAAATCGATGAAGTTATATAGACTTGTTGTATTAACCATAAAACTTATCTTATGAAAAAAATTATTACACTTTTATTTGCGGGTGCGCTCATCGGCGCGCTACACGTGTCTTGCAAAGAAGACAAACCAATCGAAAACCCGACGATTGCCGTGACCGGTGTGACGGTTGAGCCGATCGCGTTGGCCATTGTGCCCGGTGCCTCGGTCGATCTCACCGCGACGGTCGAACCAGCCAACGCGACCGATAAAACCGTCACATGGAGCAGTGCATCCACGAGCATCGCGACGGTCGATCCCGAAACGGGTAGAGTGACGGCAGTGGCGGAGGGTGTCGCCATTATCACTGTCACCACTACCGACGGCAAAAAAACGGCTACGTGTACCGTGACGGTGTCGGAAGATACGGTGTCTGTGACAGGTGTGACGGTCACTCCCGAGCAGGCGACGATTGAAGTTGGCGAAACCATCATGCTCGAAGCGCAGGTTGCGCCCGAGAATGCCACCGAGCAGGGTGTTGTGTGGTCGAGTGAGGACGAGACCAGGGCGACGGTCGATCCAGAGACCGGTGAAGTGACGGCAGTGGCGGAGGGTGAAGTTAGCATCGTGGCAACCACCGTGGATGGCAACATAACCGATAATTGCGTGGTGACGGTTGTTGCAGCACCATATCGTATTGTTTCGGCCGCCGCTTTCTTCGACAAGACGTGGAATCAGATGGATTCGTTCATACTTCATTTGTTCGGCTATGAGCGCGACGCTGCGGGCATGAGGATCGGCGAAGGATATTACTCGTATTTGCGCATTTTGAGCGACCGTTTCGACGAGAGTGGGGCGGAGGTCGATATTCCCGAGGGAGAGTATCCTTTCTCGGAGTTTATGTCCTATAACACCGTGTTCCTTGGTGCCGATCAAATCACCGACATGATCTCGGGTGTGGAGTGGAGAGACGACGGCGGCTCCGAAGCGCGACTTCTCAGGAGCGGCCATCTAACCGTTTCGCGCACAGAGGCGGGCGATTACAGGTTCGACGTGGAGTTCAATTTCTTGGACGACACCGATGTGAAGGCGCGCTACGAAGGCCCGATGATAATCATGCATCCCGATCACAATTCGACCCTGACTGCCGGCGTCTCCGGCATTACATTGACTCAAGGCACGGTATACATTGGCTATCCCAACTTTACCGGAGTTACCAGGTGTGATATCAAACTTCTGGGCGAAGGTCTGTCGTTGGACAGCCAGGGGCGCGTTCAGGGCAGCGGACACTATCTTTTCACGCAGATCAACATTCAGCAGGAGTTGCTGGGTCTCGACGAGTGGGGTTTTGAATTATTTGATCAGAAGTTCAAGGGAGGAACCTACACTGTCGCAGTCGGTAATTACACAGCCGGTACCGCAGATCGGGGACAATTCTTGCGCGATGTAGGTCAGCCCTACGATGGCCGCACCGGTTCGTGGTACTTCGAGTTCGAGGACGGGGTCCTTGTGGCTGCAGCACCGCTGAGGGATGGCACCGTGACGTTCAGTGATCTGGACAGCAACAATCACGCCACCGCCTCGGTGAGAACCACCGACGGAGAGGGCCACGCGATAGAGGTGGACTTCGACGGGGGACTGGAGGTGACCATAGGGAATTAACGTGATTCCGGGATAAGAAAATATATGGCTTTTCTTATCCCGAACTCACGTTAATAAAGAGCTTATTTGGAATTTTTCATGGGGCAGGACGGCTGCACTCCTTGCAAACTCGCTTGCAGGGAGTGTAGCAGTCCTGCCTCCATATTTCCGGCTAATGTTGTCATATTGCTGCTTGTCGGCGGACGTTGGTCGGAATTTATTACCTTTGCGAATAATTAGTTGGAGGCATGATAAAGAGTGTGGTTTTCGATTTGGGCGGGGTGGTTCTCGGGCGCGGTTATGGCCGGGACGGGCATCGGATGAGGCGGTTCGACTTTTTGCAGGGCGACAGGCCTTTCCCCGAATTCTGGAAACGGTTCGACCGCGGGGAGGCTACTCTGCAGGAGGTTGCCGAAGGTATGGCGCAAACGGAAAACTGTACGGAGGACGAGGCGCACGGCGAAGTCGAAAAGATAATGTATATGTTCGATGAGTTTCCGCGGACGGTGGAACTTATCGAAGAACTTTCGGGGCGCGGCTATGGGCTGTATGTACTGTCGAATATGCCGTTGGAGTTTTACGACTATATGAGCCGGAAGTTCGAGGTATTCCGATATTTCGACGGCGCGGTCATATCGAGCCGCGAGAAGATGTCGAAGCCCGATCCGCGGTTTTTCGGTATTCTCACCGAACGTTACGGGCTCATCCCCGAAGAGACGCTGTTCGTCGACGACAAGGCATCGAATACGGATGCGGCTGCGAAGTTGGGGTTTCAGGTGTGTGAGTTCGAGCCCGAAACGGGGCCCGACGAGGTGCGACGGAAATTGAACATCGGGAATTAGAGGAGATATATTCCACACTCCACACTCAAAACAATCTCAAATAAACATAACGTTCACTCGTGAATAAACAACCGGTTGCACCGAATTTCGGTGCAACCGGTTGTTTTATGTCGCGCCTACCGTTCCCGGCTTGACGCAGACTTGCCTTTGCAAGAACAAGTCAGAACATGAAATTGAACGACATGGTTACCGTGTGCCTGTTTTGTCCGATGTTCCTGACTAGGTCGGAGGGCGCTATGTACGCATTTTGTCTGTGATATCCGTTGCCGTCGGTGTCGGGAAGGTAGACCTCTCCCTCGTATGAATAGAGGTCTATGTCGGCATATGCGGTTTTGGAATATATATATGCCAGATCGAGCGTGGTGTTGGGGCCTATCCATAAACCCAGACCGGCCGATATGCTCCGGGTCGTGACAGGCGTAAAGCGTGTGGTCGCTATATTGCCGTCTGTATTTCCGTCACTGTCCGACGAATATGGCGAACCGTAATACGAATATCCCGCCCGCAGGGAAAGGATCTGCAGCGGCTTGATCTCTATGCCAACCCTGATATTATCGGCGGCACGGTAGAACTTCTTGATATGGCTGCGGTATTGACTCCGTATGGCGTAGTTGTCGACTTGCAGCCTCATGCCATTGTAGAATACCTTTTCATAGTCCACCGACAGGGCGGCGAAATTCCCCAGGGTATATGATATTCCGGTCAGCAGACGGGTGGGGCCGGAGTAGTTGTAGGTATATATATTCACATTGGAAAGCCCGTTCTTTACATCGTTGCCCCAGAAGCGCGTCTCCATACCGGCAATATACTCGTGAGTGAGCCCCGTCTGTGTGGGAGTGTGTACGGCGGCGCCTATCCTGAGCCCAGGTATGGGACGGACGATAAGGCCGATCTTGAAGTTGACGCCCGTGCCGGTCATCTTGCTGCTCTGAGAGTAGGTCATCGATTTGAGGAATGCCTGCGGGGTGCCGTCCACGCCGTCGTAGTCATACTCTTCGGAATAGTTTATTTCCTGATGTTGAAATATGTCCTGAATGGTCATGCCGATACCGAGGTAGAATATGTTGTTGAAATTCATCCCCCCCGAAATATTGTATTCGCCCACCGAGCCGCGGCTGTCGTATGCGAGCGAGGGAACGATGAGGGCGTTGCCCCCGATCGAGCCGATGTCGTAAAGGTTATTGTTGGATGAATAGTTTACGGGTGTGAGCGCTCCCGTGAGGTATGAAAGAACCGCCCCCCATTCATTATGCCCGATATATTCATCGTTGAAAGGAGTGCCGTCGAGGACTCCATTTGTGATGCCGTTTATCACACCGAGGCTGTTCAGTTGAAGCTGGAATATGTGCATCAGGGATTTGTCACCGGCAGGAAGGGTTATCCCCGAACGGTAGTTGAAGTCGGCCGATTTATTATAGGAAAAACCCATATTGAAACCCACCAATCCGCTGCTTTTCTCCGCAACTCGCAAAACAGTCCCTATGTTGTTGAATGCGAAGCGTGTGTGTCCGGTATCGAAACGGTGGTAACTGTTTGTTTTGGTGTCGGTTACAGTAAGTGACGGCGAGAATCCCCATACCGAAGAACGGTACATGGCTATTCCGGCCGGGTTCATGCCTATCGACGCCAGGTCTCCTCCCAGGGAGGTGAAAGCCCCGCCCATGGCCGACGATCTGGCCGTGCCGAAAGAGTAGCCCAACTGCGAATAGAGCAACATATCGGCGGGAGTGAAAGCATAAGTATTCATCACAATACCCGACGGAGGAGATTGCTGCGAATAGCCATAAATGGCTGTCGACAATGCGGCCAACGATAGTATGAGTAATCTGAACTTTTTCATACGTTGTTATTTAAACTCCGGTTAGGGTTACCTTCTGCCGGATGAAGAGCTCGAACTGCGGCTCGAACTTCCGGAACCACTTCTGGAAGTTGAACTGCTTCTGGAACCGGAGCTGGAGCCGGAGCTCGACGAATTGCTGCGGCTCGAACCGCTGCTTACCGAGGAACTGCCGCTCCTGCTGCTGCCTGAGGATGAACTGCCGCTCCTGTTGCTGCCGGAGCTGACGCTGCTCGAAGATGAACTGCCGCTCCTGCTGCTGCTCGAGGATGAACTGCCGCTCCTGTTGCTGCCGGAGCTGACGCTGCCAGAGGATGAACTGCCGCTCCTGTTGCTGCCGGAGCTGACGCTGCCGGAGGATGAACTGCCGCTCCTGTTGCTGCCGGAGCTGACGCTGCCGGAGGATGAACTGCCGCTCCTGCTGCTGCCTGAGCTGACGCTGCCGGAGGATGAACTGCCGCTCCTGTTGCTGCCGGAGCTGACGCTGCTCGAAGATGAACTGCCGCTCCTGCCGCTGCCGGAACGAACGCTGCCGGAGGATGAGCTGCCGCTCCTGTTGCTGCCGGAACTGATGCTGCTCGAAGATGAACTGCCGCTCCTGCCACTGCCGGAACGAACGCTGCTCGAGGATGAACTGCCGCTCCTGCCGCTGCCGGAACGAACACTGCTCGAAGAAGAGCTGCTGCCGGAGTAACGGCTGCCCGAGTTCGATATCGACGAGGATGAACGGAAACTGTTTGCCGAATTTCCGGAGGTGTAATAGCGAGAACTTCCGGAGCTGGAGTACGATGGGATGCGTCCCCTGTGATTGCCCCTTCCCGAACTGCTGGAGTAGTAGCCCGGACGGTGGGTGTAGAGCGCGTCCCTGCCGTGCCATCTGTTACCATGATGATGGTGGTGATCGTGGTAATATCCGTATGGATGGCCGTAGGCGTAGTATCCGCCGTATCCCCAACCACCCCAGTAGTATGGATAGCCCCAGCCGCCCCAATAGTACGGGTTAGCCCAGCCGTAATAGCCGTAAGGATTGCCCCAACCGTACCAGTAATTGAATCCGAACACCGGTTCCACTACTCTCAGACCATTGATGACCACTATGTCGTAGGAGCCCATATCGTAAACTATGGAGTAGAAAAATCCGCTGTTGTAACGGTAATTGTAATAGCTCGGCGGCATAATGTAAACGGTGGAGGTGAACGCATTGAAGTTGCGTTCATAGTCGCTTTCGTAATTGGTGAGGATTATCTCCTCGTCGGGATTGTAACCGTATTCGTCGAGGATCAGTATCTCCTCCAGCGCACGGTCGGCTTCGGCCTGTGCGATCATGGCCTCTATCTTCGCTTTGCGCGCTTCGGCCTCGGCCTTTTCTATCTCGGCCTGGCGCTTCTCCGCCTGGGCTATGGCAAGCCTGTCGTGAGTGCCGTACATATCGTCGTTATATCCATAAGACTTCGATGCGTACCTACCTGAAGAACAGCTCGATACCGCAAATACAACCGTTGCGAGCACCGCTATTCCCAAATAACTCTTAATCGTTTTCATATCTCTTATTTTTATTGGTTTCCCCTTTGTATGTAAGACGTACAGGTAGCCGTTTTTGTTGCACAGGCGCCTATAATTAAGTCGAAAAATGAGCAAATGATGAACAAATATAATAATAAAACACGATTTTTGTTACCTTTGCAATTCGTAATATTTCAATGCTATGGCTAAAGAGCTTAAAGACCTGACCTCCAGAGAAGAGAATTATTCACAATGGTACAACGACCTTGTGATGAAAGCAGGCCTTGCCGAGAATTCCGCGGTGAGGGGATGTATGGTGATAAAACCTTACGGATATGCTATTTGGGAAAAGATGCAGCGCGCCCTCGACGATATGTTCAAGGCTACCGGACACGTGAACGCCTATTTCCCACTCTTTATTCCCAAGTCGTTCCTCAGCAGGGAGGCCGACCATGTCGAAGGATTTGCCAAGGAGTGCGCGGTGGTGACCCATTACCGCCTCAAGAATAATCCCGACGGCGAAGGTGTGGTCGTCGATCCGGAAGCCAAACTGGAAGAAGAACTCATAGTCCGTCCCACCTCGGAGACCATTATATGGAACACGTACAAGAACTGGATACAGTCGTACCGCGACCTGCCTCTGCTTATCAACCAGTGGGCGAATGTTGTTCGCTGGGAGATGCGCACCAGGCTCTTCCTGCGCACGGCCGAATTCCTCTGGCAGGAGGGGCATACCGCCCATGAGACCAGGGAGGAGGCGATAGCGGAAGCCGAAAAGATGATACACGTGTATGCCGACTTCGCCGAGAAATGGATGGGTGTTCCGGTGATAATGGGGGTCAAGAGCGCCAACGAACGTTTCGCGGGCGCCGTGGAGACATACGCTATCGAAGCCCTGATGCAGGATGGCAAGGCGCTCCAGAGCGGTACCTCGCACTTCCTCGGACAGAATTTCGCCAAGGCGTTCGACGTTCAGTTCACGGGACGCGACGGCAAACTCGACTATGTGTGGGCTACGTCGTGGGGCGTTTCGACACGCCTTATGGGTGCGCTCATCATGGCACACTCCGATAATAACGGATTGGTGCTTCCTCCGCGCCTCGCACCTGTACAGGTGGTTATGATACCCGTCTACAAAGGCGAGGACGAACTTAAAGCGGTCGTGGCCGAAATGGAAAAGATTGCCGCCGCTCTTCGATCCGAAGGCGTCAGCGTGAAGATAGACGACCGCGATAATGTACGCTCCGGGTTCAAGTTCGCCGAGTATGAGCTCAAGGGCGTCCCGGTGCGTGTGGTTATGGGCCCCCGCGACATGGCCAACGGCACGGTGGAGATTATGCGCCGCGACACCCTTGCCAAGGAGACAGTCCCCGCCGAAGGGCTCGACAGGCGCATAGTGAAAATGCTCGACGACATACAGAACGATATATATGCAAGGGCGCTCGAATTCCGCGATTCGATGATAACAAAAGCCGACACGTGGGACGAATTCGTGAAGATACTCGACGAAAAGGGCGGATTCGTACTCGCCCACTGGGACGGCACCACCGAGACCGAAGTGGCGATAAAAGAGGCCACCAAAGCCACGATAAGATGCATCCCGTTTGACACCCCGGAGGAAGAGGGCAAGGACATTTTTTCGGGAAAACCATCCGGCAGGAGAGTATTGTACGCCAGAAGTTATTGACGCGGGAGGGGAAAGGTCAGGACAGGCTATACCTTCGATATGGACAAAAAGTAATTGCGATCATTCCGACCGGAATGATCGCAATTACTTTTTTCGTATGGACGAACTGTAAACGCCGAAGGCGCACAGGATGGCGCTAACGATAAATGTGACGCGCATACTGCTCATGAGTTGGGCGCCGGTGCCGGGGGAGAGCGGGTTGTCGCCGATCGTTATGGACATTGCCATCATGGCGAGTCCCATACTGAATGCCTGCCCTACGAGGCGTACCGTTCCCGTCGACGCGGAGGCGAGCCCGTATTCTTCTTTTTGCACCGAGCCCATTATGACGTTCATGTTCGGCGAGGAGAATATTCCGAACCCGAACCCTATTACGGCGAGTATCCCGATTATGTATACGAACGGCGTTGTGTGGTCGAGGAAGCAGAGGCCGACGAGCCCTGCGGTTATGACGGCCATCCCTGCCGACGCCATTTTGGTGGCTGGCAGTTTGTCGGAGAGCCGTCCCGACCAGATCGATACCAGGGCCATGACAAGCGACTGCCCTATGAGAACAGTTCCGGCGCCAAGGGGGCTGAGACCGCGTATATATTGCAGGTATAGGCTGAGCATGAACGATATGGATGCCGTGGCCGCATAGTTGATGAGGGCAGAGAAGCTGGCGTGCCTGAATAGGCGGTTGGTGAAGAATATTCGAACGTCGAATACCGGATGCCGGCTCCTGCGCTCGAAGAAGGTGAAGAAGGCGAGGGTCGGTATTCCCGCGGCCAGAATTATGAATCCGGTGGCGGATGGAAGCCGTGAGAAACCGTATATCAGGGCGAACAGGCCGGCGGCGTATATGGCGGCTCCGGCGTAGTCGAACCGGCCGCCGCCGCTGCTTTTCCAGTTATCCTTCATGGAGAATATGGCGGCCGGGAATACCATGAGGCCGATGGCGGCCGGGATGAAAAAGATGCTGTGCCAGTCGAGCGTCTGGGTGAGCAGTCCGCCGACGAACGGCCCTGCGGCGAGGGAGAAGTAAACGAATGCGGTGTGTATGCCGAGCGCCCAGCCACGTTTCTCTGCCGGTACAGCCGCTGTCATTATGGCTATATTCGTGGAGAACATCATGGCGCTTCCGACGCCGCTTAAAGCCCTTAAAGCGATAAGACTCGAACCCGAAGGCGCGAATCCCGACATCAGGGAACACATGGAAAATACCGCGAGCCCGGAGATGAACACCGTCCGGCGTCCGACGATGTCGGCAAGCCTCGCGGCCGGTATCTGGAATATGGCCGTCGTGAGCATATAAGACGTGGCTATCCAGCCCGATTCGGAGGCGCTGAGCGAGAAGTCGGCATTGATGTAAGGCAATGCGAGGTTCAGCGCCGAACTCATAAGCGACACAAGCGCCGACGAGAGCCAACACACCAGCATTACGGTTTTGTAACCTTGCCGGTTTAAATCAGAGATATGCATATCCATCGTAGCGCAGTCAAAAGAGCGAGAATCACAAATTTCAAACAACCTCTAATAACGTGGCAAATTGTCAATTGACTTCGCTACGCTCGTTTTGCCTTTAGCTTCTTCCTTTGCGTCGGCTATTCGGGCAAGTTCGATAGCGACCGGCTTGGCGTCAGTTCCTCCTCATTGCAGGCATAGCCTGCGAGCAGTCTCAGTTCCTGCTGTGAGCGTCGGTTGTCAATTGAATCGGCTTTCCCTTGTAGAAGTCGAGTATCTTGGTTTTAAATATGTATTGGTATTTGGCCTGCGCCAGCTGCGAGCGGGCGTTGACGAGGTTGTAGAGTGCAACGCTGTAATCGACCGGCGAAGCGGCGCCGAGGTTGTAGCGCTGTTCGATCATGCGGAACGACTCCTCGTTGGTCTCCACGGTAAGCAGGGAGGAATTGTATTGTTCCAAAGCGCTGTTGGCATCTATTACGGCCTGTTCGATCTCTTTGTTCAACTGCTTTTCGACGATCAGCATATCGTATTCCGCCCTCCGGTATGCCGTTTTCTGGGCTTTAACGTTGTTGCGCGCAGAGAGCGAATTGAATATGGGTATGCTCAGGCTGAGCGATATGGAGCCGCTCGCGAAGTTTTTCAACTGGGTGCCGAAATTCATCCTGTCGCGGTGTATTTCCGAAGCCGACGAGCCGTAGCCTCCCGACAGGCGAAGGGTCGGATAGTACGACGATCTGGCAAGCCTTACGTTGCGGTCGGCTATCTCAACGTCGAGCTTTGCGCGGCCTATCTGCGGCAATTGCTGTGCGGCCTCCACTATTTCACCCGACGACGAGGGGCGTGTATCCCCATCGACGGAGAGCTCCTCGGGCGCAATGACGGAGAAATTGGCGTAGTCTTCTATTTCGAGCAACTGGCAGAGGTTGAAGTAGGCCATAGTGCGCTGATTGCGGGTGAGTATGCTCTGGTATTCGGCGTCGGCAAGCTGCGACTGCATTTGCAAAAGGTCGCTGAGGGTATTCTTGCCGGCATCGACAAGTTGCCTGCTCTGTTCCACCTGCAGACCGAGGGTGGCGATCTGAGAAGAGGATATCTTGACCCTTTCCTCGGCGAATAGTATGTCGAGATAGGCTGCTGTGACGTTGAGAGCAAGGTCGTTCTTCGCCTTTTCTATGGAAAGGAGGTTGGCGCGGAGATTTAGCTCCGAACGTCTGAGAGTGTGCAGTTTTTTCATCCCGCCGAAGAGATCCATTCCCGCCGACACCGAAAGACTCATGTCGGCATTTGTCGTATTCTCTATGAATTCATAGGAGGTCTGGTCGAGTACGCGGCCGAACGATACGCCCGTGCCCGCCGACGCATTGACCGACGGCAGATAGTCGAGTCTGGACTGCAGGCGTGCCAGCTCCGCATCTTCCTGCGACAGTTCCTGCTGGAGGATCTGTATGTTATGCTCCTGCGCGTAGCGGATGCATTCCTGAAGCGTCCATCGCTTTGCCCCGTCCGGTTCAGGACGGGTATCCTGTGCCTGCAGCTTACCGCCGGCGAACAGGCAGGCGAGGATGATCGCCGTCTGTAACAAAATAGATCTCATAGCATTATCCGTTAATCGTTGTCTCTATGGTAATCCTGTCTTTTTGCTTCACCGCACCGCGTATCTTGTCGTCGGCGGCCACTCCGCTCCTGACCTCTATCTTTATGCCGTCCGAAAGGCCGAGTTCGACCTCCCTCTTGTCGAATGTCTGCTCCTCGCTGCCTTCGGGGCTGGTCAGCACATATACATAGGATTTACCCTCTTCGAAACTGATGACGCTTTCGGGAAGGGTCAGTATATTTTCGCGGCTTTCGATCAGGATGCTCGCGTTGGCGCTGTAACCTGCACGGATGAATGCGTCGTCACGCGTGGCTACGGCCGCCTTGACTTCGAACATCGTCACACCGTTGCTGTCGAGCGCCTTGGGGGATATGTACTCCAGAACGGCATCCAACTCTACGTCCTGCATCGCGCCGACGGTCAGTGTTACGGGTATGCCTTCTTTCAGTTTGCCCACGTCGGTCTCGTCGACATTGCCGCGGAACAGCATATTGTTCATATCGGCGATGGAGGCGATGGTGGTGCCGTCGTTGAACGTGTTGGACTGGATCACCGAGTTACCCACTTTTACCGGAACGTCGAGTATCATGCCGTCGATAGTGGAACGTATCTGGGTGTTGCTCATCTCGGCGTTGCGGCTGGTGATGCCGTTGAGGACGATCTCGAGGTTGTCCTTTGCGCTCTGGAGGTCCTCTTCGCTTTTTCGGAGTTCGGTCTCGATCCTCTCGAGTTCTTCGAGGGTCACGGCGTTGCTGTCGTACAGCAGTCTGGTGCGCTCATATTCGCGCCGAGTCTGTCCGAGCGATATTTCGGACTGGTTTACGCGCGATTCGGCGCTGTTGAGTGTGCTCATTTCCGGAATGACCTTTACGGTGGCTATAATATCGCCCTCCTTTATCATGGTGCCCGCTTCGCGCAGCACGTCGGATATGATACCCGATATCTGCGGCTTGATGAGCACTTCGTCGCGCGGCTCCACCTTTCCGGTTGCCACGACATACTGTCTGATTGTGTCAGTCACAGGAGCGGTGACATCGTAGACCACCTTCACGGGACGTGTCTTGTTCCAGAGGAATACGACCAGCAGGACCATTATCCCGACCACCAGGACTATCCAGAATATTCTCCAAATTTTTTTCATATTTTTATATTTTTTAGTTATTTATGCGAATTTATGTTCTTCCATTTTCAATCTTACTCCTCCCGTATGGCGTCCACCGCCTTTATCCTCAGCGCGCGGCTGGCGGGCAGCAGTCCGGCGATGATGCCGCCGAGCACTATGATGCCTATGGAGGCCATACCGAGCCCGAAGGATATCTGCCACGATATGCCTGCCATGGGGCCGCCCATGGCGCCCCCGGCTTCGACTATCATGTCGACAAGGGAGAGTATCCCAACACCCGCCGCCATGCCGAGTATGCCCGCGATGAAGGTGAGAATGAAACTTTCGGCCAGTATCTGCGAGATTATCGACCACGGTTTGGCGCCGATAGCCCTGCGGACGCCTATCTCCTGCGTGCGCTCGCGGACTACCACGAGCATTATGTTGCTTATGCCCACTATGCCGGCCAGGAGGGTCCCCATACCGACGATCCACGTGAGAAGGTCGATGCCTGAGAAGAGGCCGCCTACCTGCTCGAACTGCTCTCCGAGGCTGAAGCCTCCGATAGCCTTCTTGTCGTCGGGAGATATGATATGGTTGGCCGCGATGACACGCTTGGACGCCGCTTCGACAGTCTTGATGTCGGCGTCGTCATGAGCGACTATCGAGACCATGTCGACGGAGATGCCGTCGTTCCACAATTGCTGTACCAGAGAGTTGGGAACGGATACGGTCGTTTCGGGATTGCTGCCTATGTTGAACGAGGAGCCTTTAACTTCCGTCACACCGATAACGGTAAGATACATATTGTTCATCTTGATCACCTCGCCAACGGGGTTTTCGCCGCCGGGGAAGAGTTCCTTCCATATCTGGGTGCCGATCAGACACACTTTGCGCTTCTCCTGCATATCTATATCGTTCACGAAGCGGCCGTAGAGTATGTTCTGCGGATTGATGCGCTGATATTCGGGCGTGTAGCCCATCAGGTAATACTCGCCTTTACGTTCCTTGTGGCTGAAGTTGAACATACCGCCCCAGTTCATGCCGGCGACGTACTTAATGCCGGGCACCTGCTTTTTTATGGCTGAGATGTCGTTCATGTCGAAGCTCCACCTGCGTCCCGACGGCATACCCTGATAGGGGATACTCGTCTGGTCGGCAAAGAAGAACGACGAGTTGGTCGAGACGTCGCCGAGGCTCGACATGGCAAGGCGTCCGAAGCCGAGGCCGACCCCCAATAACACGACGAAGAGGAATATACCCCAGAAGACACCCAGCGCGGTCATTATGCTGCGCTTTTTGTTGCGGGAGATCGTTTCCCATATCTCTTTCCAGCGGTCGAGATCGAACATGGTACCTATTTATTATGACGCATGGCGTCTATGGTTTTCAGTTGTGCGGCGCGTCTTGCGGGGATGTATCCGGCTATAAGGCCGGCTATCACCAACACCACTGTGGCGCTTATGGCTACGTCGAGGTTGACGGTCGGATTCAGGAAGGTGGAAAAACCTGCGGGACTGGCTGCGGCCGCTTTCTCCACGAATATATTGACCGTCTCCATCACTGCCACTCCCATAACCATGCCCACGTACCCGAAGAAAGCGGTTATCAGCACCGACTCCACAAGGATCAGCCTTATGATCGACGACGGTCTGGCGCCCAGTGCTTTGCGGATGCCGAACTCGAATGTCCTCTCCCTGACTGTGACCAGCATGATGTTGCTGACACCGACTATTCCGGCAAGTAGCGTGCCGAGGCCGATTATCCACAGCACCATATCCATAACGCTGAAAACCGTGTCGAACGACTGATACTGCTTGAAGTTGTTGGAGAGCCATACGGCGCCCTGGTCGTCGGGCGAGAAGTTGTGTTCGGCAGCCAGACGGCGGATGAGGTCCCTCTCGAACTTCTCCATCAGGGCGTCGGTGTTGATCCCGGCGAGGGTGAATGCGATGCGGTTCACATATGGTTCGTTGGCCATATAGATCATCTGCCCCGTATTTGACGGAATGAAGCAGCGCTGCTGGTTGCCGAACATATTGGTCATCTTGTATACGCCGACGACGGAATAGGCCACGCCGTTGTTGATAACCGTTTTACCTATGGGGTCATCCTTGCCGAAGAGGATATCGGCGGTACTCTCCTCGATGACGATCACCTTGCGTCTGTCGTGGTTGTCCTGCTCGTTGATGAACCTGCCGCGGGTGATGTCGACCTTGTATATTTTGGTGTAGCCGGCTGTGACACCCGTCATGGATACGCCGATGAACTGCTTGCCGTAGGTGAGCCTGCCGCCGGCGTACCATCCGGTGGATGCAATATTTTCTATATAGGGAAACTCGGTCTTAAGTATGTCCAGATCTCTGTTGGTCAGTCGTATGCGCCGCCCTTTGTCGTAGCCGCCATATGGAAGGGTGGTCCAATTGCTGTACAGCTCTATGGAGTTGGTCGCCATATTGTCGAAGTTGGATCTCATGCCGTTCTGGAGGCCGTTGCCCGCACCGAGAAGAATAATGAGCATCAGTATACCCCACGCAACGGAAAAGCCCGTCAGGAACGTGCGCAGTTTGTTCTTGCGTATAGCCGACCATATTTCCTGAAGTATCTCCCTCATTTCGGTTAACGGTTATCGGTTAACTGCTGACTGTTAACGGTGTTGGTGCCGGTTATGGATTCGATCAGGCCGTCGCGCAGATAGATTATCTTGTCGGTCTGCTCGGCTATGTCCCTTTCGTGCGTTACGCACACTATGGTCATGTTCTGCTCGGTGTTCACCTTGCGGAGTATGTTCATCACCTCCTGCGACATGGCGCTGTCGAGGGCGCCCGTCGGTTCGTCGGCGAGTATTATCTGCGGTTGGTTTATCAGCGCGCGGGCTATGGCCACCCTCTGCTTCTGGCCGCCCGACATCTCGTTGGGCATATGCGAGCCCCAGTCCCTGATCCCCAGACTGTCGAGCAGCTCGAGAGCCAGAGCGTTGCGCTTGCGCCGCGACACGCCCTGGTAATAGAGCGGCAGGGCGACGTTCTCCATGGCGTTCTTGTAGTTTATCAGGTTGAACGACTGGAAGATGAAACCTATCGTCTTGTTGCGCGCTTCGGCAGCCTGCGTCTCGTTGAGTTTTTTGATAAGCCGGCCGTTGAGATAGTATTTCCCTTTGTCGTAATCGTCCAGAATACCCATTATATTAAGAAGTGTGGATTTTCCCGAACCGGACGCCCCCATGATCGAGACGAATTCACCCCTGTTTATTTCGAGGTCTATGCCCTTAAGGACATGAAGCGGTGCACCTACATAGTATGTCTTGTGTATGTTCTCGAGAAGGATCATATGATATGTTTCATTAAAGACGTGAAAAACGGCAATATGTTACGTGACAGGACAAATATAATCGTTATTTTTTAATCCGGGCGGTTTTCATGGCGATGTTTTCGGGCGGGACAACCCCGAAGGTACGGAGTTAACTGTCAACTCTCAATTATCAATTGTCAATTATTTTTTTGTTCCCGGTTACAATCTATAATAAAAATACCTATATTTGGCGTGAAATTTCAACATTCCAAACAGAGACGCTTTTTAACATTTAAAAATATCATTTTAATACAAACTTTTAATTATTTTTCAGCATGAACGTTCAGAAAATGATGTCGGATCTGGAGCTCCGCCACCCGGGCGAGAAAGAATATCTCCAGGCAGTACAGGAAGTCCTCGAATCTATCGAGGAGGTCTACAATCAGCATCCCGAATTCGAGAAAGCAAAGATCGTCGAGCGCCTCGTAGAGCCCGACCGCGTATTTACGTTCCGTGTGACCTGGGTCGACGACAGCGGCGTTCCCCAGACCAACATCGGCTACCGCGTACAGTTCAACAGCGCGATCGGCCCGTACAAGGGTGGCCTCCGTTTCCACAAGGCGGTCAACGTCTCGATGCTCAAGTTCCTCGGCTTCGAGCAGACCTTCAAGAACGCTCTGACCACCCTCCCGATGGGCGGTGCAAAAGGCGGTTCCGATTTCGACCCGACCGGCAAATCCAACGCCGAGATCATGCGTTTCTGCCAGGCGTTCATGCTCGAACTGTGGCACAACATAGGTGTCGATACCGACGTTCCCGCAGGTGACGTGGGTGTGGGCGGCCGCGAGATAGGTTTCCTGAACGGTATGTTCCAGAAACTTGCACGCCAGTACCATACAGGCGTTCTTACAGGCAAGGGCGAGACCTGGGGCGGTTCGATCCTCCGTCCGGAGGCTACCGGTTTCGGCGCACTCTACTTCGTGGAGCATATGCTTAAGCTTGCCAAGAAGGACATAAAGGGCAAGACCATCGCCGTTTCCGGTTTCGGTAACGTGGCTTGGGGCGCATCGAAGAAGGCTACAGAACTCGGCGCCAAGGTCGTTGCTATTTCGGGTCCCGACGGCGTGGTAAGCATCCCCGCCGGTATGACCGACGAGATGATCGACTACCTGCTCGACCTTCGCGCGTCGAACCAGAATATCGTGGCCCCGTTCGCGGACAAGTTCAAAGGTGCCGCAACTTTCACCCCCGGCAAGAAGGCTTGGAGCGTGAAGTGCGACATCGCCCTCCCCTGCGCGTTCCAGAACGAGCTGAACGGCGACGACGCCGCCGAACTCCTGAAGAACGGTACATGGTGTGTGGCCGAGGTCTCGAACATGGGCTGCACTCCCGAAGCTATCCACGCCTTCCAGAAGGCAGGCGTACTCTTTGCTCCGGGCAAGGCCGTTAACGCCGGCGGTGTTGCTACTTCGGGTCTCGAAATGACCCAGAACTGTATGCACATTTCATGGGCGGGCGCCGAGGTGGACGAGAAACTGCACTTCATCATGGAGAGCATCCACGAAGCGTGTGTGAAACACGGCAAGAAGGCCGACGGTACGGTCGACTACGTTAAGGGTGCCAACATAGCCGGCTTCATGAAAGTTGCCCAGGCCATGCTCGAACAGGGTGTTATCTAATCCCCGATGCCAAACGAAAAACAAGGCGGCTCTGTGAGGAGCCGCCTTGTTTGTGTCGGTATTTAACGTGAGTTCGGTATAAGCGCAGCTTATTCCGGACTCAGACCTGTTCTGGAGCGGCCGTAGGCTGCGACTATTCCCTCCCCTACGGTTAGGTTAGGGGAGGGCTGGGGAGGGGTGATCGAAAACCTTGGCGGCTTTTAAAAACCGCCAACGTGGGTTCGGAATAAGAAAAACTATTAACAATAGCCTGAAAAACAAGAAAATATATGGTTTTTCTTATCCCGAACTCACGTTATTTAAGAGGTCAGGTAGAAAGATGTCGAATAAGTTGCGAATTGAAAATCGTTTCCCGGACAGTGGCGGGAGCGGTTGTGCCGGGGTGCAGGCAAAGAAAAACGCTCTCCGGTGTCAAAAAAGGCGGGCTACTATTTTTTATTCTGAAAAAGTATCGTACTTTTGCGACCGAATTGCCGTAATCGGGAAATATCCGGCCGGCGGTATGGGTCGAAAAGGTGTTTAAGCCGGACCCCGAAAAAGGTTCTTTGCATTTTAAAATCGGGTAATGCAACATTTTTTATGTTCATTTTTGTGCATTTAATATTTTTATCACTATTTTTGTGACCCCGAAGCAATGCCGATGTAGCTCAGTTGGCCAGAGCAGCTGATTTGTAATCAGCTGGTCGGGGGTTCGAATCCCTCCATCGGCTCCCGCTGTATCGCGAAGCGTACGTTCGGATGTTTAGAGGGTGTCTCTCCCGAAAAGGCGAGGTAAGCTACCCCAGCAATGGATGGGCAAGCGAGCGGATGCGAGCGCCGCCAATCCCGGCAGTGAGAGGGCGGGCAGTGAAGTAAGGCTCCCCAAGGGATGGACGAGCAAACGAATGTGAGCGAAGTCAATCCCGGACAACGACGGGCGCGGGCAACAAAATAGTAATAAAACCAACAAAATACCGTTATATACGGATACCTCGGGAGAATACCAGAGTGGCCAAATGGGGCAGACTGTAAATCTGCTGGATAATTCCTTCGGTGGTTCGAATCCATCTTCTCCCACAAAATTTCAAAAATCCGACAGGCACAGCCTGTCGGGTTTTGAAGTGCAAATAACCGTTCAAATTCATTTGAAAAGGTTATTTGAACTTCAAAACCGGATGCGCAGCACCCGATTTTTGAAATTTTGTAAGGGTCCCGCCGGGAGGCAATGGATGGGCAAGCGAACGGATGTGAGCGCCGCCAATCCAAAACTCCGGAAGCCGTTTCGGGAAACTCCGGGAGGCAATGGATGGGCAAGCAAACGGATGTGAGCGCCGCCAATCCAGGATATATGACAGGGATACCTTAATACTATTTGCGGAAGTAGCTCAGTCGATAGAGCATCAGCCTTCCAAGCTGAGGGTCGCGAGTTTGAACCTCGTCTTCCGCTCCAGGATATGCACTGCAAAAAAGTGTGTCCGTCGCATCGGGGGTCGGTGTGCGGACGGAAAGCGAAAGGAATGTGTGATGTAAACGACAGATTATCAGTCGTCTGATAATTGAATGTTTTTTACACCATACGTTTTTTGCGCCGGAAGAGATAGCCTGATTTTGAAAGATATATTGAAATTCATTAATTAACTAAATACATTAATACTATGGCAAAAGAAAAATTTGACAGGTCCAAACCGCATGTGAACATCGGTACCATTGGCCACGTTGACCACGGTAAAACTACTCTTACCGCCGCAATTACCACTGTACTTGCTAAGAAAGGTCTTTCCGAACTCCGCAGTTTCGACTCGATCGATAACGCTCCCGAGGAAAAAGAACGCGGTATCACGATCAATACGGCACACGTCGAGTATCAGACGGCTAACCGCCACTATGCTCACGTAGACTGCCCCGGCCACGCCGACTACGTTAAGAACATGGTTACTGGTGCCGCTCAGATGGACGGCGCCATCCTCGTTGTAGCTTCGACCGACGGTCCCATGCCCCAGACCCGCGAGCACGTACTTCTCGCCCGTCAGGTGAACGTTCCGAAGATCGTTGTCTTCATGAACAAGGTGGACATGGTAGAGGACGAGGAGATGCTCGACCTTATCGAAATGGAACTCCGCGACCTCCTTTCGTTCTACAACTACGACGGCGACAACGCCCCCATCATCAGGGGTTCGGCGCTCGGCGGTCTGAACGGCGATGCAAAGTGGGAAGAAAAGGTCATGGAACTCATGGACGCTGTCGACGAATACATTCCAATCCCTCCGCGTGAGAACGAAAAGCCGTTCCTCATGCCGGTCGAGGACGTATTCTCGATCACCGGCCGCGGTACCGTTCTCACTGGCCGTATCGAAACGGGTGTCATCCACGTAGGTGACCCGGTAGAGATCGTAGGTCTTCAGGAGAAAGGCGAAAAGCCGATGACTTCGACCTGTACGGGTGTGGAAATGTTCCGTAAACTTCTCGATCAGGGCGAGGCAGGCGACAACGTGGGTCTTCTCATGCGCGGTGTCGACAAGAAGGATGTCAAGCGCGGTATGGTCGTTGCCAAGCCGGGTTCGATCACTCCCCACACCAAGTTCGAGGCAGAGGTCTATATCCTTAAGAAAGACGAGGGCGGCCGTCACACTCCGTTCCACAACCACTACCGTCCGCAGTTCTACCTCCGCACGCTCGACGTTACCGGCGAATGCCAGTTGCCCGCAGGCGTGGATATGGTAATGCCCGGCGATAACACCACTATCACCGTGGAACTTATCTACCCGGTAGCTGTCAACGTAGGTCTCCGTTTCGCTATCCGCGAAGGCGGCCGCACGGTAGGTGCAGGTCAGGTAACAAAAATCCTCGAGTAGTACTCGATGATCGAATGGAAAATTGAAAACTAATAAGAGCGGCCGGAGTTTTCCGGAATAAGGTAAAACTCCGGCCGCATTCTTTAAAAACGGGTTATACAAATTTCATTTTCAATTTTCAATTTATATAGGGACATAGTTCAAGGGTAGAATAGTGGTCTCCAAAACCATTGATGGGAGTTCGAATCTCTCTGTCCCTGCCAAATATAACAATATCGCATATGAAAATAGGCAGATACGTAAAAGAATCCTACAACGAGCTTGTTCATAAAGTGTCGTGGACTCCAGCCAAAGAACTTCAGAGTTTAGCAATTACCGTTATGGTAGCTTCCGTTATATTCGCTGTCGTCATTCTGGCAATGGACCTTACATTTGAGAACGCGATGAAGCTGATATATAGAACACTGGGGCGCTAATCGATTATTCATCAATCAAGTTACGGATTATGAGTGAGAAAGAGGCAAGGCAGTGGTACGTGATACGCGCGATCGGCGGAAAGGAAAAAAAGGTTAAGGAGTACATCGAATCGGAGATTCGCCAGTCCCACCTTGAAGAGTACATTTCGCAGGTGCTTATCCCGACGGAGAAGGTTTACACCATCCGCAACGGAAAAAAGGTAAGCAAGGAGAAAGTGTCGTATCCCGGCTATGTATTGGTCGAAGCGGCTATGGTGGGAGAAATTCCGTATATCCTTCGCAACACGCCCAACGTGCTCGGCTTCCTGGGCGACTCCAAAGAGGACAGCAAACGAATGATCGCGACGCCTTTGCGTCCGCAGGAAGTTGCGCGAATCCTCGGCAGGGTCGACGAAATGAGTCAGGGCGAAGAAGAAAACGAAGTTCCTTTCTTTGTCGGCGAAACGGTAAAAGTTACCGATGGCCCGTTCTCAAGCTTCTCGGGTACCATCGAAGCCGTCGACAATGAACGAAAGAAACTTACCGTTTCGGTGAAGATATTCGGCCGCAAGACTCCTATGGAGTTGAGTTTCATGCAGGTTGAGAAAGAATAGACCTGCGCGGAGGTGTTACGGCCTTCGTTGGAACAGCCGCTCGGCGGTAAAGTACCGCAAACGGCAATCGACACAAAATGGAGTTTTTATTTTTTACATTTAAATTAACCAAGGAAAAACTATGGCAAAAGAGGTAGCTGCATTTATTAAATTGCAGATCAAAGGTGGTGCCGCCAACCCCTCGCCCCCCGTGGGTC
>QMCE01002027.1_pt1 | contig 21000 bp, 21 predicted proteins | sample 1821851 | NCBI WGS metagenome assembly QMCE01 (sample SAMN09453174, study PRJNA476694) | Termite gut metagenome, whole genome shotgun sequencing project. | isolation source: worker | host: Odontotermes sp. | place: South Africa:Pretoria | collected 2016-01-28 | reverse complement strand
ATGCTTTTGGCTATGGGGTTCATGGGCTCCAGCTCCAGACACTTGGCGGCCACGTCGGCGGCCAGGGCGTCGGAACCCAGGTTGTAGCAGACGGCGGCCAGGCGGGCCATGCCCATAGCGTGTTCCGGGTTCTGGTGGCTGAAAGTGGCCAGGGGCGAGTACATTTCCTCCCACTTGCTCAGGGCCGCGCCAGCGAAATAGAAGGGATCCACGTTTTCCTCGTCGCCGGGGGCCAGTTCGAAGGCTTTGGCGAAACAATCGAAGGCCAGGTCCATTTTTTTCCGCTTGATGCACAGGCGGCCCAGCATTCTCTGGGTTTCGGGATCGTTTTTGGCGTTCCGGCCCGGCAATTTTTGCAGGGCGACTTCCGCCCGGTCCAACTGACCGGCGTTGAAATAGACTTTGGCGAAGCCCAGGAAAGGCTTGTGGCTGCCGCTCTTTATCTTGGAGGCCAGGTGGTAGTAGCGGGCCGCCTGTCCGGGATCGTTTATTTCCACATAGGCCGCGCCCAGGGCGATGAGGAGGTGGAAAACGCCCAGTTCGCGGGGGAGATCGAAGGGGAAGCAGGAGGCCTCGAAATCCTCTTCCGTCAGGCCGTGGGCGGCCAGGGCCTCTTTCAAAACCTCTATGGATTCCAGCCAGCGGCCCTGCCGGCCCAAAAGGAAGCCCAGGCGGATGAGGTTGTCGGGCCGGTAGCCCCGGGCGATCAAATCGCGCAGTTCCTTTTCCAGGGTGGCGTAATCGCTCTGGGCCAGGCAAATGGGGGCCAGGTAGTGAATGAGGAACTGGATGTGGGGAAAGCCCGCGTCTTCAGCCAGCATCTCGTTCAACAGCTTCCGGCATTCCTTGTATTCCTTCTTGATGCGGTGTTCCTTGAAGCTCGTGAACATGGCGTCGAACTTGAAGCCCTTGGCCAGGGATATGCCGATGATCTGCATGTGTATGGTGCGACCGTGCCTGGGGTTGGAGCACTTCATGAAATAATCGTACTGTATCAGGCAATCGAAAACTTCGTCCTCTTCCACCCCGTTCCAGCGCAGGGCCTTGCAATCCGGCTTCTCCTTCAGATACTGGATGCTGGCGAAAAGGCGCTTGGGCAGCTTGGCCGCCGCCAGTTTCGGGGTGACCAGGAAAAGATAATCGGCCGAATGGCGTTTGGCGGCCCAGCGATAGGCCTGGGCCCTGGTCATCTTTTCTGAAGGCATCATGATGGTGATGTTCTGCATCTCCATCAGGTTGCCCAGGGAATTCTGGATGGATTCCAGGGAGCGGCCCATATCGGCGTTGATGAGGCGTATTTTCATGGGATGATCGAAATTGTCGATGATCTCCCGCAGGTGATTGTTCAGCTTTTCGCCCCATTCGTCCACCACGTAGAGCAGATCGACCCGGTCCACCTTGGGCCAGGGCTCCGGGGGCAGGCCGCAGCGTATTTTGCGCAGGTTGTGCTTGTAGGATTCGCTGTCGCGGCGTTCGCGCACCGAAATGCGGTCGGATTTGAAAACCGCCATGTGGTATTCGCCCGTGGGCGCCTCCACGTGCACGAAGTCGTAGATGAAGGCCATGCGGCGGTTGAGGCTCCACTCGATCAAAACCTTGACGTTTTCGTCGTAGCCGCCCACACGCCTGGCCGCTTCCAGCCTGTGCATGATGCTGACGTGCAGGATGTGATTGTAATGGAACATGAATTCGCGGTTGAAGCCGCGCGAAACGCTGATGCGCTTATCCAGGATATAGCGTTTGCCCGTCCGCCTGTCCGCCACGGAGGAGGCCGCGTAAAGATCGGAATAGGCCACGCCCGCGTTGGGATTTTCGTCCAGGGCCTTGGAGAGTAGCTCCAGGTGGTTGGGGTAATAGGCATCGTCGTCGTCCAGGTGGGCGATGTATTCGCCCCTGGCCATAGCCATCCCCTGGTTGCAGCGGGTGGCGGAGCCGCGATTGACCGTGTCGGGCACATAGATAATGCGGGGATCGTCGAATTTGTTCACCACGTCGGCCACGTCCACCCCGCCGTCGTTCAGAACGATGAGTTCCCAGCTTTGCATGGTCTGGTTCCAGATACTGCGGACGGTTGTAGGTGGAGATGAGAACCGTTACTTTAGGTTTATCGGGAGTATTCATGGCGTTTTACCTCGTCCGTTTTTTGACGTTTAAAGCGTCTAATTTTACCTGCCAGTATGGGAAGCAAAACCTATGCCAGCATAGCCAGGGAGCCCTCCTTGACCTCCGATGCTTCGCATGAGGGCGCTGAATCGCAAATAGTCGGCCATAATTGGATTTGCCGCCCTTTTCCCAAATACTTGGTTTTGTCGCTGAAACATGCTATATTGGGATGTTAGCTTTAGAGAATAGGGCCAAAGCTTTTGCCCGCAAATTAAGATTTTGTTCGGAAGGACCTTTGTTTATGAGCAATTTGATAATCGTGGGCGCGCAGTGGGGCGACGAGGGCAAGGGCAAAGTGGTGGACATCATCACGGAAAAGGCCGATCTGGTGGTGCGCTTCCAGGGCGGGAACAACGCCGGCCACACCCTGGTGGTGGACGGCCAGAAATATGCCCTGCGTCTGGTGCCCTCCGGCATACTGCATCCGGGGAAGACGGGCGTCATAGCCAACGGAGTGGTGGTGGACCCCGATGTTTTGCTGGAGGAAATAGACGCGCTTAACGCTCGCGGCGTCAAGGTCTCGCCCGATGTTTTGAAAATCAGCGAAAAGGCCCACATCATCATGCCCTATCACCGGGATTTGGACCTGGCCCGCGAAGGGGCCAAGGGCGAGGACAAGATAGGCACGACGGGGCGCGGCATCGGACCGGCTTATGAGGACAAGGCCGCCCGTTCCGGTCTCCGCATGGGGGATTTGAAAAATCTCGATTCCTTCCGGGCAAAAGCCGCCGCCGCCATGCGGGAAAAGATTCATCTCCTGAAAAATCTGTACAAGGCGGAAACGGCCAGCCTCGACGAGATCATGGAGAAGGCCCGCCTGTGGCGGGAAAGGCTTTCGCCCTATCTCGCGGATGCCCGCCGCGTGGTGCAAAAGGCCATGAACGATGGCCGCAACATTTTGTTCGAAGGCGCCCAGGGCGTTCTCCTGGATATTGATCACGGCAGCTACCCCTTCGTCACCAGCTCCAACCCCGTGGCCGGTTCGGTCACCACCGGGGTGGGCCTGGCCCCGCAAAAGATAGAAGGGGTCATGGCCCTGGTGAAGGCCTATTCCACCCGCGTGGGCGCCGGTCCTTTCCCCACCGAGCTTTCCGGCGGCCCCGGCGATTTTCTGCGCAAGCAGGGGGCGGAGTTCGGCACGGTGACGGGCCGCCCGCGCCGCTGCGGCTGGCTGGACGCGGTGGTCGTCAAAAACTCGGTGGAACTCTGCGGCGCCGACCATCTGGCCGTGACCAAGCTGGATGTTTTGAGCGGCTTGAGCGAATTGAAAATCGCCACCCATTATATGTTGGACGATGAAAAGATAGATTTCATTCCGGCGGACGTCCATGATTTCGAACGCTGCCAACCGGTCTATGAAACCTGGCCCGGCTTTTTCAACGACATCAGCCGGGCCAGAAAGCTGGAGGATTTGCCGGACAGCGCGCGCCGCTATCTGGAGCGGCTGGCCGAACTCTGCGGCGCGCCCCTGGGGCTCGTTTCCGTGGGGCCGGACCGGGAACAGACCATCATGCTGCACGAATATTTCTAGGTAAGGACTGATTAATGGTAAAGCCTCTGGCGTTGCCCGCCGCGTTTTTTAATGGTCGAAATACGTCTAAGCATTCCTCCCCTTAAAAAACGCGAACCGCTATGCCGGAGAACAAAAATCCTCATTAATCAGCGCTTCAGGCGGCCTCCGGGCCGGAAAATCTTACAGGGCTTCGGCAGGATTTTTTACAATATGCCCGACAAAAGCGGACAGATGGCTCCAAAGCTTGAGAAGTTGAGAGAGCTTGAAGCCAAGCTGGACATATATAAAAGTACGCTCACCGAAATTTATGAGCAGTACGATCAAAAGCTGGAAGAGCTCTCTCTGGTCCGGCGCATCGGCGACGCCCTGCGCTCGAGCCGCAGTCTGGAGAACCTCTCCCGCTCGCTTCTTGAAACCGTGGCCCATGAGGTTTCGGTGGACCGCCTGGTTTTGATGCTGAATCTGGAGCGCAAGGACGGGAACCAGCTTTTCATCCGGGCCGCCTATTGGGCCGATCACGAAATTTTCTCCTTTTTCGATCCCACCCAGGCCGTGCCCTGGTCGGTGGATATTCTGGGCGATCTGGCCCCGGAAAACGACTTCGTCCCCCTCACCATCATGAGCGCGGCCCCGGAATACGACCCTTTGGGGCGGCCCGAGGATACGCGCCGCTCCCTGGTTTTTCTGCCCCTCACCGTCCGCCACAAGCTTTTGGGGCTCATGGTTCTGTCGCGGCCCGACACCCACCCCTTTTCGCCGGAAGACGAGCGCATGCTGGCCATTATGAGCGACCAGGCCGGGGCGGCCCTCTCCAATGTCCTTTTGTTCGACGATCTGAATCGGGGGCGGGAGCGCCTCCGGGAATCGGAAAGCCGGGCGCGTCAGGTTTCCAACTATCTTCAGCGGCTTTTGGAAACCGCCAACGACGCCATGTTCACCTTGAGCTACGACGGACGCATAACTTACGCCAACCGCAAGGCCGCCCAGTGGGGCTTCAGCCGCGAAGAGCTTTTGGGCAAAGAGTTTCGGGATTTTCTGGTGGAGCCGGAACGCTTCAAAGGCTGGGCGGCGGGCGCCCCGCCTCCGGCCGATCAGGTTTTTGAGGCCGTGCTTTTGAACGCGGCCGGAGAGAAGCGGGACGTAATCATCTCCACTTCCCAGGTGGGGAGCGAGGAGGAAGAGGCGCCGGGCCGGGAAGGGGGGAGCCTGCCGGAAGGGGAGGGCGGTTTCGGCGACGCCTACGCTTCCTGGATGCTTCTGGTGAGCGACATGACCGACCGCAAGTATCTGGAGCGTCAGCTCATCCATTCTGAAAAGCTGGCCTCCATCGGCATACTCGCCGCCGGAGTGGCCCACGAGGTGGGCAATCCCCTCTCCGCCATTTCCGGCTACGCCCAGATTCTGGAGGCGGGCGGCAATTCCGAGGAGGAGCGCCGCGAGTACCTTTCAGCCATTCTCAATCAAACGGGGCGCATCCAGAAAATTCTGCGCGAGCTTCTGGATTACTCGCGCCCCTCCAAGGGCCAGTCCGATCTCTTTGATCTGGGCGAGGCCCTGCCGCGCACCATGAGCATGATTCAGTCCCAAAGGGTTTTCCGCAATATCGAGGTCAGCTTCGATCTGGACGAGGAGCGCCGTCCGCATCTGGTTTCAATGGACCGCGATCACCTGGCCCAGATAGTGATCATCATCGCCATGAACGCGGCCCAGGCCATGAAAGGGGAGGGCGCTTTCGCCATCGCCCTGGACAGGGAGGGCGACTTTCTGCGCATTAAATTCAGGGACACTGGCCCCGGCATATCCCCGGAAGTGGCCGAACGCATTTTCGATCCCTTCTTCACCACCAAAAACCCCGGCGAAGGCACCGGCCTCGGGCTCTCCATCTGCCAGCGTCTGGTGGACACCTATGGGGGCCGCATAGACATAGATTCCGCGCCCGGCGCGGGGGCGGCCTTCATCATCAGCCTCCCCGACGCGGCCCAACAGGAAAAACCATAATCATGACCCAGCCGCCGAATATATTGATTGTAGACGATGAGGAACATATACGCAAGATCATGTCCATCATGCTGGGCAAGCACGGCTATGCCACGCGCCTGGCCGCTTCCGGCGAGGAGGCCCTGGCCATTTTGGCCCATGAAAGCTTCAACGCTGTTTTCACGGACATGAAAATGCCGGGCATGGACGGCCTGGAGCTTTTGGCCCGCATCAAGGCCGACGATCCAGAGCAGGTGGTGGTGGTGGTGACCGCCTTTTCTTCGGTGGACACCGCCATTCAGGCCATGCGGGCCGGGGCCTACGACTATGTGGCCAAGCCCTTCAAGGAAGACGAAATAGTTCTGATTCTGGAAAAAGCCCTGGAGCGCGGCCGCCTTTTGGATGAGAACAGGCTCCTGAAACGCCAGATAAAGGCGCGTTTCGATCTTTCCAGTTTCTTGGGCGACAGCCCGGCCATGCAGAAGGTTTTCGATCTCATCGCCAAAGTGGCCGAAACCCGCGCCACTGTTCTCATCACCGGGGAAAGCGGCACGGGCAAGGAACTGGCCGCCCGCTCCATCCACCAGAACGGCCCCCGCCGCGAAGCGCCCTTCGTGGCCGTCAACTGCGGGGCCATTCCGCCCAATTTGATGGAAAGCGAATTTTTCGGCCACGTCAAGGGGGCCTTCACCGGGGCCGACCAGCCCAAAAAGGGCCTCATCGCGGAATCGGACGGCGGCACGCTATTTCTGGACGAGGTGGCCGAACTGCCGATGGAAATGCAGGTGAAACTGTTGCGCGCGCTTCAGGAGGAAGAAGTGCGGCGGGTGGGCGAACTGAAGTCCCAAAAGGTCAATCTGCGCGTGGTGGCCGCCACCAACAAGGATTTGCGGGAGGAAATAGAGGCCGGCCGTTTCCGCGAAGACCTTTTTTACCGCCTGAACGTCATTACCCTCAAAATGCCGCCCCTAAGGGAGCGGCCCGAGGATATCCCCATGCTGGCCAATCTCTTCCTGACCCAGGCCGTGGAAAAGAACGGGCTTTCGGCCAAGAAATTTTCCCCCGGCGCCCTCAGGGTTTTGATGGGAGGCCGCTGGGCGGGCAATGTGCGCGAATTGAAGAACGCCGTGGAGCCGGCCCTCGGTGCGCCTGATAGCGGGCCGGCTGCGGCGGCGGGCGGGGACGGCTTTGCCGTCAACATTCCGGAAGACGCGCTGGATTTGAAAAGCGCCTTGAAAGAGGTCACGGAAGCCACGGAGCGCGTCATGATCGAACGCGCCCTGAAAGCCAGGGCGGGCAACCGCACCCATGCCGCCGAGCTTTTGGGACTCTCCCGCCGCGCCCTGATCAGCAAGATTCAAACCTATGGTTTGGATTAACAAGGACAAGAGAGCATGATCAAACAGGTGGCCATAGTCTACAGGGATGAGGAAAGCTCCGCCGTTTTGGCCGGGGAGGCTTCCGGCATTTTGAAGGCCGGGGGGCTTTCCATCTGGATGGAATGCTCGGTGGAACCTCGGCGGGCGGCGCCGCCCCCTGATTTCCGCCCCGATCTGGTCATTTCCCTGGGCGGGGACGGCACCCTTTTGTACGCGGCCAGGGCCTGGGGGCTCACGGGCATTCCCCTGTGGGGCGTGAATCTGGGGCGCCTGGGCTTTCTGGCGGAAACGGAACCGGCCCAGTTCGGCTCTTTTCTGAAGGAGATTCTGGCCGGAAAGTATCAGGTGGAAAAGCGTCTGGCCCTGGAAGTGGCCGTGAAGCGGCGCGGCGAAATTGTGGCCGACACCCTGGCCTTGAACGAGTCGGTCATAAACAAAGGAGCCCTGTCGCGCATCATCACCCTCCATATCACGGTGGAAAACTTCGGCCAATGGCATTTCCGGGCCGACGGGGTCATCATCGCCACCCCCACGGGCTCCACGGCCTATAACCTGTCCGCCGGCGGGCCGGTCATCTATCCCACCCTGCCCGTGGTCGTCCTCACTCCCATCTGCCCCTTCACCCTCACCAGCCGTCCCCTGATACTGCCGGCTTCCTTTCCCGTGGAAATGCTGGTGGACAGCCACGATCAGGACATACATCTGACCGTGGACGGCCAGATAAGCATACCCCTTGAGCCTGGAGACAGCATCGTCGCCCGCGCCCACCAGACCCCCATCAGCCTGGTGGTGAACCCCAAACGAAACTTCATAGACATACTCCGCCAAAAACTAAACTGGGCTTAAGTGAGGTTGGCGCATATCAAGGGGCCTGGGGGGCGGACGCTTTTTCCGCCATACTTTGTTGAAAAATAAAACCGGCTTGTGATGACCGTCCAGGTCTATCCTCGCGCCGATTTTATTTTTTGCCTCGCCCGGCTCTCCACGGGCTTTTTATACGGACTTTTTTGCGATTTGGAAAGTCTGTCTCATTGACAAGAGCCGACCAGCCAAGGAGAGCGTGAAATGCTTTTCAGTTCCACAGCGGCGACTTTAGCCGCGAAGCGGCGCAGTGGAGCCGCAAGGAATCCGAAAAGCATTTTCACGCTCGACGCCCTGCCGCCATATTATAAATTGCTGCAAAATAATCATAGTAAAAAAGGTAAATACTTGCTATTTTATCAGCTATATGCTACATTATCTTAATTAGGATTTAGCAGACAATTTACTGCAATATTCGGGAGGTGGAAAATGCTTTGGAGCAAGAGCCTGGAAACGGGCATAGCGAAAATCGACGAGCAGCACAAGGAGCTTTTCAGGCAGATGGATATTCTGATGGATCGCGGCAACGACGCCCGCATCCCTCAGACCCTGGAATTTTTGGCCGGTTATGTGGTGAAACATTTCAACGACGAACAGATCATGCATTCCGCCTCGAAATATCCCAAGGCCGAAGCCCACAAAAAGATGCACGTGGCTTTCGTTAAAAAATTCAGGGATATGAAAAAGCGTTATGAGAGCGACGCCTTGGGCAATAAATTGCAAACCGTCATGGAAATCAACAAGCTGGCCCTGGGCTGGCTGAAAGAACACATCATGATCCATGACAAGGAGTTCTCAATTTATTACAAGGCCATTAACAGCTAAGTATAAAATAAACAGCGTCCGGCCCGTATGGAGATTCGCGTCTCCACAGGCCGGACGCAATAGAGCGCATCGCTCGGCGGCCGGCTTTGCGGCCAGCCTCGGGATTAATTTCCGCCTTCAGAAATAAAATGCGCTCTAGTTGACCAGTTCCTTCAGGGCCTTGGCCGGTCTGAACTTCACGGCCTTGTGAGCCTTCACGGTGACGGGCTCGTTGGTTTGGGGGTTGCGGGCCATTCTTTTCTTGCGCTTCACCACTTCGAAGGTGCCCAGGCCGGACAGGACAAAACGGCCGTCTTTTTTCAGGGTTTTGGTGAATTTGGACAGAATGCTTTCCAGCGCCTTTTTGGCGTCCACCTTGGTCAATCCTGTTTCTTCCGCCACCTGGGCGACAAGTTCAGCTTTTTTCATCTGCCAACCTTTCCTTATGTTGTTGTGAAACAAAAGCGGCAATGGCGCCGCCATCCTCAACAAAATTTTCATATAGTTCAATGATAGCTTTTTCTCAATAGATTGCAAGAAAAAAATCACTGCCCCGGCTATTCCGATCACTGCCGGACATACGAAAAAAGATAGGCGCCGAACAGGAGAAAGATCCAGTTGGGCAGCCAGGCGGCGATGAAGGGCGGCAATAAGGAGGAATAGCCCAAAGAGCGGGCCAGTTCCATAAGGATCAGGTAGGCGAAGGAAAGGACCAGGCCCAGGGCGATCCCCAGGGCCACGCTGCCTCCCCGTTCCTTCCAGAAGCCGATGGGCAGGCCCACCACCACCATGATCAGGGACAAAAAGGCGAAGGAAAATTTGAACTGCAAGTCAACCCTCTGGCGCGTGGGGCCGAAGCCTTCGGCGTTCAGGCGGTTTATGGTGCGCCATAATTGGGCCACGCTCATTTCATCGCTGTTTTCCAGGGCCCGGCCAAAGCCGGCTGGCGGGGCCGGCCAATCGTCTATGGTGTAGCCCTGATGGCGCTTCACCACGAAACCGGCCCTTTGCGGACGACCGGCCTGATCCGTGCTCGTTTGATACACCTTTTCCAGAACATTGGAGAGCAGGAGGCGGCCTTCGGCCATGCGCCCCTCCGCCGCCTCTATCCGGCGGGTCAGGCCGCCTTCGTCGTCGAAAAACAAAAGGGTGACTTTCGTCAGCGAGCCGTCCGTTTCGTCGTAGGAACCCAGGCGCTGAATCTGCCGCACGCCCTTTAGCCACACGTCTTCCACCACCGCGCTGGTCTCCAGTTTCTCCCTCACCTGGCCCTGCCAGATGCGGTTGGCCGCCGCGGTCGCGTGGGGCGCCAAAAGGTCGGAAATGAAAAACATCACCATGCAGATGGCCCCTCCCGCCGCCAAAATGGGCGCGCTCAAACGGTAGAGGCTGACCCCGCCCGCCTTGAAGGCCACTATTTCAGAGGCGCGGGCCAGGACGGCCAGGGTCGTCATCACGGCCACCACCGTGGCCACCGGAGCCATGAGCCCCATGACTTTGGGCAGCTGAGCCGCAAAAAACAGGAGCGTGGTGCCGGCTGGAATGTCTTTGGCCATGAAATCGCCGATCTTTTCCAGAAAATCAATGGCCGTGTAGAGAACGACGAAGGCGAAAAGGGCCAGGGCCCAGTTTTTCAGGAAGGAGAGACCCAGATAGCGGCTGATGATGCTCATGATCTCACCCTGGAAGTGGAGCGGGGTTTGCCCGTGCCGGTGGTGAGGCGGCGCAGGAACTCCATCGGGTCCACCGGCACGCCGCGATTGATTCGCCGCAGTAGAAGAATCCCCAGGACGGCGATGACGACGTTGCCCGTCCAGACCCCGACGACGGGCGGCAGGAGGCCTCTTTCCGCCAGGGAAAGCCCCAGGGAATAAAAAACGTAATAGACGATGAAAACGCCCAGCCCCATGACGAGGGCGAAGTTGCGGCCCCTGGCCCGGAAGCTGGCCCCCAGGGGGAGTCCGGCCACGGCCATGATGAAGGCGGTGAAGGGCAGGGCCAGGCGGCGGTGCCATTCCAGGGCGTAGCTGATTACGGCTTCAGGATCGCCCTTGGCCTCCGCCGCCGGTTTCAACTGACCGAGGGGCAGTTCCGAGCGGCCCCGCAGGATGCCGCCTTCCCCGTCCTCGTTCAGTTCCGGCCCGGCGGAAAATTTCAGGTCGTAAGACTGGAACTGAACGCTGTCCGTCGATTCCTCATCCTCGTAGACCCGGTCGATTTCCCCGTCTTCCAGGTGAAAGAATAAAACCCCGGCTTCCCTGTCCACGCCCAGGCGGCCGCGCCTGGCGTTGATGACCGTGCTTTCCGAAGGGCTCCGGCTGTCGTGGATGAAGACTTCGGACATGGAATCCTGGCCGGGGGGAAGTTCGCCTATATAGAGGGTCAGGCCGGGAAAGTCGCGGATGAAAACCTGTTCGCGAATGGCCAGATCGGCCCGCGTTTTGGCCAGGTCCAGAAGCTGGGTCTTGAAGCGCCAGTTGGCTTCCGGGCTTACCCACACCGTGAAAACGGCGGTGAGAATCCCGATGAGCCCGCCGAAAATGAGAACCGGGGGCAGGAGCTGATAGAGTGAAATGCCGAAGGCCCGGAGCGCCGTCAGCTCGGAATCGGCCGAAAGGCGCAGAAAGGCCGTGAGCACGGCCAAAAGCGTGGCCATAGGCAGGGTATAGGTCAAAACCTTCGGCAGGACCAGCAAAAGAATTTCCAGAACCAGGCTCAGGCCCACGCCCTTGGAGATCACCAGGTTGGCCAGTTCCATGACCCTGGCCATCAAAAAAATCGCGCTGAAAATAAGGATGCTCACTAAAAATCCGGGGAGGATCTCGGAGGCGATATATCGGTTTAAAAGGGGCGCCCGCATGGCCGGAAATCACTTCCCGCCGCGCTGGTACTGCCGCACCGCGCGGTTGTGTTCGTTCAAAGTGTTGGAAAACTGGTGGGTGCCGTCGTTTTTGGAAACGAAATACAGATAGGATACGGTCGCCGGCTTCACCGCCGCCGCTATGGCCGCCTCGCCCGGATTGGCGATGGGGCCGGGGGGCAGGGCCGGGATGATGTAGGTGTTGTAGGGATGCTCGGCGGCCAGGTCGCGCTGGGTGATGCTGCCGCTGAAATTTGTAAGGCCGTAAACCACCGTGGGATCGGTCTGAAGGCGCATGCCCTTTTTCAGACGGTTGTGGAAAACGCCGGAAATAATGGGCCTTTCCGGGGCCGCCCCCGTTTCTTTTTCCACAATGGAGGCTAGGGTTATGGCCTCATGGCGGGTGAGGCCGGCCTCCCTGGATTGGGAATCATATTTTTTCCAGATGTTGAAAAAGCTGTCGGTCATGGTTTTTATTACGGTCTTCAAGGGCGTTCCCTTGGGGAAATTATAGGTTTCCGGGAAAAGATAGCCTTCCAGATTTTTTTCCGAAAGTCCCAGGGAATTGATGAATTGCCGGTCGCGGCAAAGGTCCAGGAAATCTTCCGCGCTCCCCAGACCGGCGGCCTCGACCATCTTCGCGATTTCGAACATGTTCTTGCCTTCGGGCACGGTGAAGGGATAGAGCTTGTAATTGCCTTTGGCCGCGAGATCAATTATCTCCCAAACCGGGAGCGAGGGATCCAGGGCCAGCTCCCCGGCTTTTAAGACGATGGGTTTGCCCCTGTTCAGGCGGTTTTTGATTTTCAGGGCCCAGCCGAAGGCTTCGGCTGATTTTATGGCCCCGGCCTCCTCCAGAATCTGGCCGATGCGCGGCGCGGCCGCGCCTTCGGGGATCGTAACCACCAGTTCGCGGCTTTCCGTCTCGGGCGCCAGAAATTCGTTGCTGAATTTTAAGCCCCACAAAAAGGCCCAGATAAGGCCCAGCGAAATGACGATGCCGACGACGCCGAAGGCGCGGCTGAAAAGGCCCGGCCCCGTGCGTATTTTTTCCCGGCGCGGCTCCGGTTCGCCGCCTTCCTTGATTTCGGTATTTTCAGGCGCCTTTGGCGCGTCTTCCTGATCAACTGCCATTTTCGTTTTTCCGTCTGTTGGCCAAAAAGTTCAAATAGCCTTCCAGAATAAGGGCGGCGGCGGTCATGTCTATCACCTGGCGGCGGTCTTCGCGGCGCACGCCGCCTTCTATCAGGGCTTTTTCGGCCGCGACTGTGGTCAGCCACTCGTCCCAGGTTTCGCAGGATAGATTCAGTTTCTTTTTTATTTCAGAGGCCAGGGCCAGAACCCTTTGGGCTTCCGGCCCCTTTTCGCCGGTGGTGCGGCGGGGCAGGCCCAAAAGGATGGTCCGGCATTCATATTCGGCGGCCAAAGACGCCAGCTTTTCCATAAAGGCGGCGTGGGGCCGCCGGGGCAGAACGGTCAAAGGCTGGGCCGTGCAGCCCAAGGGGTCGGAAACCGCCACCCCCACCCTTTTTTCTCCCACGTCCAAAGCGATGATGCGTTCCACGCGACAATCTCCAAATTGGGGAATTTTAACATTAACAGGCATGAGCCGTCAAACCATCTATAATCTTCTATTCCTCCGCCCCCCGAGTTCCCGTGAAGTCGCCCCGGTCCACCTTTTCCTTCAGAGCCTCTAAAACGGCGCTCACCGTATCCGTGGGCATGGTGCGGCACAGGGCCATTATGCCCGTGGTGACCATCACCGTGGGCAGGGCGTCGAGCCCCCGCTCGTCGCCTTCCGCTTCCAGTTCCTTGACCAGTTCCAGGGCTTTGTCAAAAAAGCGGCGGCTGATTCTTTCATTCGCTTCCGATATTTTTCCGTCCATTTATTTTTCCTTACAGGGTTGACAGATAGGGCACGCTGCACTTGCGGCAGGCCTCTATGTTTTCATAAGAGCCGGACGTATGGGCCTCGCGCAGCCTGTGGTATTCCCGGCCTTGCCAGACGTCGGCCAAAGATTCTTTCCCGGCGTCGCCCATGATGAGGCGGCGCTCCCAGTCGCCGCAGCAGGGGCCGACGGGGCCGTCCCAGAACACGAACATGCGGCGGAAAAGATCGGGGCAGACGAAGCCGGGGATGCGCCCGTAAAGGGTTTCATAATCGCGGCCCATGACCGAGGGGAGGCCGAAGCCTATTTCCGCCACTTTCATATCACGGAAAAGTTTTATGTAGTCGGCCTTGAGGGCCGCTTCGGCCTCCTGGCCCAGATTTTCCGGCAGCACCATCGAGGCGCGGGTCTGGAGGCCGCGTTGTCCCAGAGCCTCCTTGAGGCGCATGAATTCCCGGATGTTGGCCAGGGTTTTTTCAAAATCCGCCCCCACCCGCACTTTTTCATATTCGTCTTTGTAGGGCGAATCAAAGGAGAAGAAAACGTCGGTGAGCCCGGCCCGCAAAAGCTTTTCCGAAATATCAGCGTTCAGGAGTGTGGCGTTGGTGTTGAGCATCACGAAGAGCCCGGCCCCGGAGGCCAGGGAGATCATGTCCGGCAGTCTTTTATGGAGAAGGGGTTCGCCCAGAAAGTTGAGCTTCACCGACTTTAGGCCGCGCGCCCGGCCTTCCTCAATCAGCTTTTCATAGAGCCCGAAATCCATGTCGCCCAGGCCGCCGCCGGGGTTCCAGCCGCGCATGTCCCGTTCGACGTAATAGGTGCGGGGGCACATGGAGCATTTGAGGTTGCAGCGGTTGGTGGGATCTATGTCCAGATGCAAGGGAAAATCCCCGGCTTCCCGCCCGTGCGCCCGCGCCTCCCACTCGCGCCGGTACTCCCGCCAGTCCTCGCCCCGGAAGGCTCGCCAGTCCAGATCGGGCGGGGCGGCCAGTTCGTAGTAGGTGGGGCTTTTATAACTTGGTTCTTCCATATCGCATAGCTCCTGAAAAATGCCATTGTAACCGTTTTCCCCCTCGAAGGCCAGTCTCCTTTTACAGCGGCATGGCGTCGAACGTGAAAAACTTTTCAGATTTCTTGCGGCCCACTACGCCGCTTCGCGGCTAAAGTCGCCGCGGTGGAACTGAAAAACATTTTTCCATGCTCTCAGGCCTTAACGACAAAAAATCCATAATTGAAACGGCGGATTTTCCGCTTGCGCGAAAAAGGCAAATATGATAGTAATACACAGTTCACAAATGGCTTTGAGCCATACCACTCCACACGCCGCGAAGGCCATGAAGGTGCCGGATTTTCCGGGTGGGCCGGCGGCGGAGGAACAACCTTTAAGGAGAGACGAATGTCCCAAATCAGCATGAAACAGCTCCTGGAGGCCGGCGTTCACTTCGGCCACCAAACCCGCCGCTGGAACCCCAAAATGAAGCCCTATATCTTCGGGGCCAGAAACGGCATCTACATCATCGACCTTCAGAAAACCGTGCAGCTCTTCAAGACCGCCTACGCCTTCCTGGCCGACACCGTGGCCCAGGGCAAAAGCGTCCTTTTCGTGGGCACCAAGAAACAGGCTTCCGACGCCATCGTGGAAGAAGCCAACCGCGCGGGCATGTTCTACATCAATTCCCGCTGGCTGGGCGGCACCCTGACCAACTTCGTCACCATAAAAAAGAGCATCGACCGCCTGAAAAAACTGGAACAGATGAAGGCGGACGGCACCATCAACCTCTATCATAAAAAAGAAATCGTCGGCCTGGAAAACCAGATGGTGAAACTGCGCGGCAACCTGGGCGGCATCAAGGAAATGGATCGTCTGCCCGGCGCCATCTTCGTCATCGACCCCCGGCGGGAAAACATCGCCACCGCCGAAGCCCGCCGCCTGGGCATTCCCGTGGTGGCCGTGGTGGACACCAACTGCGATCCCGACGAAGTTGATTACATCATCCCCGGCAACGACGACGCCATTCGCGCCATCAAGCTCATGGCTTCCAAAATGGCCGACGCCTGCCTGGAAGGCCGGGCCCGCTGGGAAGAAGCCGCCAGCGGCGGCGCCGGGGCTCCGGACAAGGATGAGGCCGACGACGAGGGCGGCGCGGAGGCCAACTTCGCGGAAGCGCATGAGAGCGTGACCGCCGCCGCTGATGACGAGAACTAGGAGTTATATAATAATGGCAGAGATAAGCGCAAAACTGGTAAAAGAACTGCGGGATAAAACAAATTCCGGCATGATGGATTGCAAGAAGGCCCTGGCCGAATGCGATTGCGATCTGGAAAAGGCCGTGGACTGGCTGCGCCAGAAGGGTCTCATGACCGCCCGCAAAAGGGCCGGCCGCGCCACGCGCGAGGGCCTGGTCGTGGCCTCCGTCAGCCCGGACATGAAGCGCGGCGCAATGGTGGAGCTCAATTGCGAAACCGATTTCGTGGCCAAGAACGAAGGCTTTCAGAAGCTGGCGATGGACACGGTGGAGCTGCTCCTCACTTCCGCCGCTCCCGCCGACCTGGAAGCTCTCCTGAACAGCAAACTTGAGGACGGCGAAACTGTGGACGCCTCCGTCAAGGCCCTGGTGGGCACCATCGGCGAAAACATGAACCTGCGGCGTTTCGTGGCCAAAAAGGTCGAGGGTTCGGCTTTCCTCCACACCTACATCCACGGTCCCGGCCGTTTGGGCGTGATGCTGGAAATGACGGCGGAAAAGATGGGAACCGCCACCGAGGAGCTGGCCCACAACATCGCCATGCACATCGCCGCCTCCAACCCCGCCGCCCTGAACGAATCCGGGGTGCCCGAGGAAATGCTGGAGCGGGAAAAGGCCATTTTCCGGGCCAAGCTGGCCGAGCAGGGCAAGCCCGAAAACATGTGGGACAAGATCATGGTGGGCCAGATCAAGAAGTTCTACTCCGAAGTGGCGCTTCTGCATCAGGCTTATGTGAAGGACGACAAGAAATCCATTGCCGACGTTCTGAAAGAGGCCCAGGCCGATTGCGGCAAGGTGGAGATACTCTCCTTCACCCGCTTCCAGCTCGGCGAGGAACTGCCGGGCGAGGAAAGCGCGTCCGAAGAATAAGGCCCATAGCGGCGGCTTCTGAAAGTCGCCGCTTTTTTATGGCCGCGCCGCCCGGGGTCGTGATTGCGCGAGAAGAAATTGCATGAGAAGAATATGAGCGAATACAAGTATAAAACCGTACTCTTGAAACTTTCCGGCGAGGCCCTCCAGGGTTCGGCCGGTTTCGGGCTGGACCCCGACACCCTGGAAAGCATTGCCGCCCAGGTGTCCGAGGTGGCGCGGGGCGGGGTGCGCATGGGCATCGTCATTGGCGGCGGAAACATTTTTCGCGGCCAGGCCCTGGCCGAGCGCGGCTTGAACCGCGTCGCCGGCGACCACATGGGCATGCTGGCCACGGTCATCAACGCCCTGGCCATGCAGGACGCCCTGGAGCGTCAGGGCCTGGCCACGAGAGTGCAGAGCGCCATCAGCATGTATGAGATCAGCGAACCCTTTATCCGCCGCAAAGCCATGCGGCACCTGGAGAAAGGGAGGGTGGTGATCTTCGCCGGCGGCACGGGCAACCCCTATTTCACCACGGATACGGCGGCTGTGCTGCGGGCCAGCGAAATCGGGGCGGAAGTGATTTTGAAGGCCACCAATGTGGATGGCATTTATGATTGCGACCCTAAAAAAAATCCCGAAGCCGTTCTGTATTCCGCGCTCACCTACATGGGCGCGATAAAGGACCGCCTGAAGGTGATGGACACCACGGCCTTTTCCCTGGCCATGGAAAACAGAATTCCCCTTCTGGTTTTCAACCTCTTCAAAACCGGCAACATCAAACGCGCCCTCATGGGCGAAGCCGTCGGCACCCTGGTAACTGACGAGGAGAACAGATCATGAGCATGGTAGACGACATTTACGGCGACATAAAAGAGCGCATGGACAAGGCCATCCAGGCCCTGGTGAAAAGTTTCGGAAAGATCCGCACGGGCCGGGCCACCCCCGCTCTGCTGGACGGCCTTTCCGCCGAGTATTACGGCGCGGCCACGCCGCTCACGCAAATGGCTTCCATCACCGCGCCCGAGCCGCGTCTTTTGATGATCCAGCCCTGGGACGCCCAGGCCATCGGCGAGATTGAAAAAGCCATCCTTAAATCCGAACTGGGCCTGACCCCCCAGAGCGACGGCAAGGTCATCCGCATCAGCATTCCCAGCCTGACCCAGGAACGCCGCAAGGAGCTTTCCAAGCTGGTGAAGAAAAACGCGGAAGAGGCCAAGGTGGCCCTGCGCAACATCCGCCGCGACGCCAACGAGATGCTGAAAGATCTGAAGAAGGAAAAAGAAATCAGCGAAGACGAGGAGAGCAAGGCCGCGGCTCAGGTGCAGAAAATCACCGACGACTTCGTCAAGCAGGTTGACGCCGAAGCCCAGGTCAAAGAAAAAGAAATACTCGAATTTTAGTAAGGACTTTGTTGTGAAAAATTTTTAATGCTCGAAATATTTCATATATTCCTCCGCTTAAAAATTTTCCACGCCTCGCCAGCGAACAAAAATCCTCATTAATCGCCCTTTCCTAAAGGGGCGAACATGGACATAAAAGTAATGCTGCCGATATTTTCCAGCGTCTTCATGGCGGAGCTGGGAGATAAGACCCAGGTGGCCACGGTGTGCTTCATCGCCGGGGGCGGCGTCTCCAAAGCCGAAGTCTTTTGGGCTTCGGCTTTGGCTCTTGTGCTGTCCACCTTTTTGGCGGTGGTTTTCGGCGAAGCCATAGGCCGCTTCGTGCCGCCCGCCTATTTGAAAATCGGGGCGGGCCTGGTTTTCATCGTCATGGGCGGGCTGTTCCTTTTGCAGGGCTGGCGCGAAAAGAAGGAAGAGGCGGAGGCGGGCGAGTGCGAATAAAAAACATGCTGCCGATATTTTCCAGCGTCTTTATGGCGGAACTGGGCGATAAAACCCAATTGGCCACCGTGCTTTTCATCGCCGGGGGCACGGCCACGGCTCTGGAAGTTTTTCTGGCCTCCTCCGCCGCTCTGGTTTTGTCAACCTTTTTGGCCGTCATGTTCGGGGCGGCCATTGGCCGGATAATCAGCCCCAGAACGCTGAAGCTTTTGGCCGGGCTGGCTTTCGTCATTCTGGGCGGCTATTATCTGCACCAGGGCCTGGTAATGTAGCAAATGCTGCGCTACCGCACATCCAAAGAGGCTGATCCCTTCTATGGGCTCTATACCTCGCCCGGCTGGCTCACGGATTACGATCCGCCGCGCGACTTCCCCTTTTGGCTGAACGTCGAGCTCACCAACCGCTGCCAGTTGGATTGCTTTTTCTGCTCCCGTCAGAAAAGCCGAAGGCCTCTGGGGGACATGAGCCCGGAAACCCTCTCCCTTATCGTGGAGGAGGCGGCGCGTCATCCGGGCTCCAGCCTGCGCCTCACCGGCTGGGGGGAGCCCCTGTTGCATCCCAGGGCCGGGGAATATATAGCCCTGATAAAAAAGGCCGGCCTGCCCCTCAAAATATACACCAACGGCCTGGCCTTGACGGCCGAACTCATGGATATTCTCATTGAAAACGAAGTGGAGGATCTCCAGTTCTCCATGCAGGGCTTGACGGCCGCGCAATATGAATTCAATCGCCGGAAATCCGATTACAAAAAACTTCTGGCCAATATTGAAATGGCCTCGGCGCGGCGCGGCGAACGCCCCCGTCCCTTCCTCAGCATCCTCACCTCCGTTTTGGCTCCTGAAGCCGGGGAGGCCGACCCGGAAGCTTTCATGGACGAGTTCCTGACCGTGGCGGACAAGGTGGCCGTTGATCTCACCAATCTCAATTTCGTTTCCGATGTGGAGCGCGTGAAGCCCTTTTTGGAAACGCAGTCGCCTTCCCTCAGCCGGAAGCCCTGCGTGGATGTTTTTCTGGCCCTGGAAATAAAGTACGACGGCCTCATCCAGTTCTGCGGCCAGGACGCGGACGCCCTCCCCGAGCACAGCCTGGGGCGGGTGGGCGAAATCAGCCTTCACGAGGCCTGGAGCAGCCCCAAAATGAACGAACAGCGCGACCGGGTGGGCCGCAACATGGGGCATGAGGCCATGAGCGTTTGCCGCCATTGTTATCACAACACCTCCAAATATGACGTCTTTAAAAACTAACGAGGCCCCGATTTGTCCCTTCAATCCGCCCGCATTGTGGCCGGCACCCTGACCCTCCTGGCCCGTGAAATCCGCGAGAGCGGACCGCCGGCGAATTTGTGGAGCCCCCAACTGACCCCGGATTTCATCCGCGACGCGGCCGCACTGGTGGAGCGCGGGGAGGCCCTGCCTCTGTGGTTCGACGAGCGGCGCCCGGCCAGGGGACTGGTCATTTATCGCCATTCGGCCTGGGAGAGCGAATTTTTAGGCTTCGGAGCCGGGCGGCTCATGGGACCATTCATGATGGTGGACGAACAGGTCGAGCGCGAACTGCGGGTGCGCCGCCTGGCGGCCCTGGCCATTTCCGAAAGCCGCGCTATGGGCCACAAGCTCATCACCATCAAAACCTGTCACGATCCGGCGGTCTTGCGCGGCTTTTTGGGTGAAAATTTCGTTCTGGCCGAAATAGGCGCGTCTTTTTCAGGCGCCGTGCCCGATGAACCCGTCGCCGCTGATAGCCCATCGGGTTTTTCGATCGTGGAAGGCGACGAGGCCGGGAAACTGGCGGAGGAAAGCGTGGCCGCCCTGGGCGATTTTTTTTACGACGGTCACTTCCGCCATGACGTAAGACCCGGCCCGGAAACGGCCCGCCGCCTCTGGAGCCGCGTGGCCCTGGACGATTTGGCGGGCGCCGCCGACCCCGCCCTAATTCTGTGGGACCAGCGGCGCGACCGGGCGGCGGCCCTGGCCACGGTTCGCCCCGGTCACGCCCACGCCTGTCTGTCCATTTTGGCCGTGGCCGCCGCCTATCGCGGGCGCGGACTGGGCCGCTATATCATGCTGGAAATATTAAACCGCCTCGCCGGACGCGCCGCGAGCCTTCGCGTCGAAACCGCCTCCTATAACCTCCCGGCCCTGAAACTCTATACCTCGCTGGGCTTCGCCCCCCTGGCCCCCCTGGCGGCCCTGCATTACCACGGCTGAAACATGTCCCCCGTGTATGGATATTATCATCTGGACAGCGAGGCGGCCGCCGCCTGCCCGGCCGGGGCGGAATTTGAATTTACGCAGCTTGCGGTCGATTTGCCCCTGACCCGTTGCCCCTGGTGCGGGGGCGGGGTGGAGCGGGGCCTCGCCCCCGCCTCCATCCGCACCCATAAATTTGATTGCGAATTGAAAGATTTGGGGTTCAGCAAATTGCGGCGGGTGGATGACGGGCTTTTTGAAAATCTCACCCAAAGGCCCGGCGAAGCCAGGCTCATCGACCGCCGCGATCCCACAACCTTCCCCAAGGGCAAAAAGTAATGAGCGCACAGGAAAGAAAGCGTCCCGGCAAGGCTTTCGTCAAAAAAGTCCTGGATTTTTTTGACGAGTTTTACCCGGAAGCCG
>QMCE01000471.1_pt1 | contig 21029 bp, 27 predicted proteins | sample 1821851 | NCBI WGS metagenome assembly QMCE01 (sample SAMN09453174, study PRJNA476694) | Termite gut metagenome, whole genome shotgun sequencing project. | isolation source: worker | host: Odontotermes sp. | place: South Africa:Pretoria | collected 2016-01-28 | reverse complement strand
GTGCTTCAAGAAAAGATTTTAGTATTTTAGCGTGGTGAAAACGCACATTATCAACATAAATGATAATCTTTTGTTTCCCCTTGTATGCTCTCAAAACTGTAATCGAAAAAACGAAATGTACGAAAATCTAAAACGAAATGTACAAAATAATACATTATGCGCCTCTTGTGTCAATCCCATTATTAAGGCTTATTTATTAAAAATATGAGAGATATTAGAGACTACTATACAACCATTTTCGTTACGTCGTTTCGGGTAGTAGTTCGCGTACGGATCGTTTGGTGCATCTGTCGGAAATGTGTCATCAATATGCCGATAGGGTGCAAAATTAAAAATTGACGAGAGCAGCTCTCCGTCTTGTGAATATCTTCCGCTTATAACCTGATACATAACTGTATTACCATATGTAGGACTTCCTTCCATTGCTTTAATATATTGATCAAATCCTGTCATAAGATGTCCAGATTTGTAATTATCACTATATATATATGGAAGTTGAACTAATTCATCATCAATAAAGAAATCTCCTGATATGGAATCTCTCCATTCGTGTAATTTATCATTTATCGACTTCGCTTTTCCAATATTATTTGATATAATCCGAAGTTCATTAGCTGACGCAAAATATACGTCGCCTTTCCGTATAGCCGGAAGCCAACTTAAATTTAGTACAAATTCGCAACCCGGACTTCCGACCGTTCCGAAAGTATCCGTATGACCAATACATGCATCTCTGTGTAAAACAGTCAGACTTTTACCGCTCTCTTGGTTCCTTATTCTATCAAACGATTCTTCCGGTATTCCCTGAGTACTCCAATCCGGAGGCGTATGCAGATACGGCATTATCTTAAGATGCCTTCCTGCGCCATCTTGCACCTCCCTTGCATTTTCCGAAAGTCCACCGTATAGAGATAAATCTATGTCGGAACCTCCAAGCGGAAGGGATGAGCCTATACTCACACCAATCAATTGGTTTCCAACACGAGTTTGAGGAATAATACACGGGCAAAAATCATCGGAAACCTTGAAATAAATTCCAATGATTAAATTATCTTTCAGTTCGGGAATTATTATATAGTCATCAGCAGGCTCATTATACACGAACAGAGTCATTCCATATTTTGAAATCCATCCTTCGACGGACATTATTTCTCCATTTTTTGTGATAATACCAACTTCAATTGCCGTATACGAGGCAAATACTTGCATATCTGATGTGACTACATAGTCAGACGGAATAAGCGTCGTATCATCGCCCTCCAGGAGGGTGTATCCCGACTGTTTTTTTGCCGATCCTGAAATGACAAATTCGGGCTTTGGTATATGAAGCCACAACGAGCCTTTTGGTACGGTTTCGGTAACAACCACATCGCCGGCGGCCGTCTCGCCGCCGAATCCGTGATATGTAATAGTTACCATCCCAATTCCGAAAAATTGCCGGCGTCTATTCAGTATATACATATCAATTGTCTTTTACTTTAAACATGATGTAATTTTTATCCGCTTTTATGATGTTGATTTCCGCTAAACCATTGGAAGGAATAATCAGTTCGTTTCCGTCCCAGCTTACCCAACTTCCGTTTGTGGGTATTTCCTGTGTGATTTCGGCCGCCGTTGCATTCTTGACTATGATTGTCATGTGGCTTTCTATGTTGCCGCCTAATGGGATAAATGTGGCGCCTGACGCTGACAATGTTACGACCAGCAACGAGCGGCTGACGGGAAAATTAACAAACGACGTGGCGGTGTTGTAGCCGCTGTAATTCTCAATTTGTGACATCGGGATTTTTTGCGACTTATGCCAAAACGACAGCCACGTTTCCCGAAACTGGTCTTCGGTCGGATATAGCCCGGTTCGAAACCATGATATGATTGTTGCTAAGCTTGCCATGTTATTTGTATTTAATGATTTTTGCGAAAACAATGAATGGGGGGCGGTTCTCGTGTGCGGTGTTCTCTCCAACGCTTTGAATAGTTGCTTTGTCCCACTCTTCGTTGGTCATATATGCGATGTTATATTCCGATTCGGGAGAACGGGCATCTATAGACGCGGCCGTTCCCGGTGTTGTAGCGTCGGCTGCGCGTGCGGATAGTTTGTTGAACGGATTGCTGTTGATGTGGTCATGTTCCGGCAATTCTTCTGCGCTCAACTCGTGTTTTTCTTCTCCTCCGGTTTTGCCGATTGCGTTATAGTCGGCGCGCGAATTGTCGTAACCGATCGCAAAGCGTCCGCGGGTGTCGGGCAGCTTAAATTCACTTCCTGCGCCGCCGAATGTGAAGCCTATGACGGCGTACAATTCAGAATAAGTCGTTATTGACAAACTTCTGCCGTCGCACAGTAGATAGTTTTCTGGAATCTGCGACGCCAAGCCTGCCCAGTCCTTTACCACTCCTACCGGGTCTCCGTTGATTTTATCAAGAACAGCCTTGATGTCTAACACAGTTGTGATTCGGGTCAAGGTATCCCAGTCAACGCCGTCGGTTGCTGAAAAAACGGCTTTCCGGAAAAGGTATGCTTCGGGATAGTCGACGCTAAAAGCGTGCAGCGTTTTGGATGTTTGTTCGACGGTCATTTTCGCCTTTTTTGTGCCGCCTGCAAACTCCAACATTTCGCCATCCAACACAACGGTTCCGGCTGATATATTCCCTGCCCCGTCATCTTCACAACCGGAAAGGATGTAATTCGAGCCGCCAAGCAAAGCCATCTTTGCAGACAAATATATCATTTGCTGCAACAAGTCCATCGTGTCAGACGACAGTGGAAAGTTTTCTTTTGCTGTAAAATTAACTTTATCCATAAACAATTCTGTATTTTTTTGAAGCCAGTTTATTCTGATTTACCAAAGCCTTTAGTCTGCGAATCTCCAAAGTCGTAAAGGACATGTTTGTCGGTATCACGATCTCAAAATCAATGTTGTTTGCGCCTATCTGACCGTCGCGACTTAACAGATATGGCACATAGTCCGGCGTCCCCTCCAAATACAGCATCATCGGTCTGTTTGAAGTTTCATGATACAACAATAATAAACTATCGTCATCCACTACCTGTCGCACTCGAATACGCCTTTCGATATAGTCAAATTCATTATTGATCACAGCTTGCATATAACAAACTTGTGCATTTGACCGCGCCTCCAACGATTGTACGTACGCCCGAAAATCGACATTCAATTTTTCAAATGGACGTGCCAATGAAATAAGTAACGCCGTCTGCAACTTGTTGCGCAGCATGATTGGCGTTAACAGTAGGTGCAGAAGTGGATATCCTATGTTGTAATACTTATTCATCCGGAATGAAATTTAATGTTAAATTATCGTCCGTAATCCGGTAATATCCGGCGTATGCCACCTCGCGCGCATTGATCTCCGTGAATTGGGAGTATGCGCCGTGACGGAAGCCTGAATACTTTATTTCTGCTATATGAATACCGTCTATTGACTGTAACACATCTACTAATCCCTGATTGCTATATGTGCCATTGAATGGCAGGTTCCTCAAGTGTTCGCGGATAGAATCCTGAATGGGTGTATTAGATAAACCGTCCAACCTTTCGCCCAGTTCATTCAGAACCAGCGGATCATAATATATGTCAATATTTAATCGCATGTCGTCCGGATTTTCATTGACAACCTGAATCCGTACACCTGCATACTGGATATCGTTTATGTACCGCTTAAATGCAGTCAATTGAGTAGATAATAAAGGATACCGATTACCGCTCGCATCACCTGTGGCAATCTTGATATACAGGATGCTTTTATCTTTCGATTCGACAGCGGCCGCATATTTCACGATTCGCATGGCGGCAACCTGTTCACCGGTCAAACCGGTGTTATCATAATAATCCTTTTCGGGAGCTAAATCTTTGCCGTATTGAAACAGCATCGCTTTGCAGGCATACCAGTTGGCCGTTCCGGGTATCTGTTCGTTAATTGAAAGCATAATGTCTTTTTTAAACTGTTCAAACAACTCCTGCATAATATACATTGACGTCGCGACATTTGAGAACAATATGTTTTCGAGCGAAACAACAGAAAACTGTTCGTCGAACGTTTTGTCGTCGACTAAGTCATATTTGTCTTTCACCGTTTCGTTACTGACAAACAAATCGGTCATCAGTTTTTTGTATTCGTTTATATCCATATCACTTGATTTTTACGATAATGAATATGACAACAACAATGATAGTTAAAGCGCCGACTATCATTAATGTTTTTTGCACATCATTAAGCCCTGTTTTCGTCTTTTCGCGTGTCGCCGCCTGTATCTCTGTTTTCGTTTCAGAATCATCGTTGTAAGATGTCGTGTTGTTTGCTACCGAATCCGTATTTGTTATTTCCGTTTCATCTGTCGCCGTATTCTTATTGATTACAATGTCGTTTTCTTCAATGACAGGTGGGTGATTGGTCAAAGAATCAACCGGGCGCGAGGTGTCATATTTAATCTGCCTTATTTTTACGGTTAAATTCTCATTAATTGCCCGTGTTAATTCTTGTGCGGTAATTTCGCGCCACTCGCTTTCTGATTCAACCGAAATGCGTGTCGCAACGCTTGACTGTTCCTGTTGTTTTGTAACAGAAGTCACAGTCTGTGGCGTTTTACACGAAAACAACACAATCAGTGGCAATGTCAGCAATAGGTGTTTCATTCGTCGTACTTAAAATCGTTCAACCTGTTCAACCAACCACGCAAAAAACGATTCTGAGAAGAATCTTTTGCGGCGATATCTTCAAAATGCTTTTTTCGACGATTCCACAAAAGTCGGAACAACTCTTCCTGATTAGGATAGTTGTTAATTGCCGCAAGTGTTATGGGGCCGACGACGCCGTCGTCTTTTACGCCCAATATCCGTTGCGGAAACTTTATACCCCACACGCCGGAACCCCACGTCCAGTCCACAACTAAATTGGCAATAGACTGACTTTTGATACTGTCTGCTTTCCACTTATCCCAATAATGAGGTTTAAGAACATCATTCACAACATTTTCATGATTCAGCATGATTAAATCATCCACGTCAATATCACCATCGCCGTCCACGTCGTAACCAATTTGTTTCCACGTCCCAATTGTTACCCCTGTATTGGTTGTACCACCTTTGTCTGCCGGATCATTTGCAAATCCGCCCTCCCACTTTAAAATTATAGGAATCAATTTATTTATATCAGCCATATATTTTAATATTATATTGTTTAAACTTGTTAAGGAAAAATCAATATCTGTTTTACGTGTTTTTGCCGGAAACACAATGAACAGCATTAACAGGAGAAATAAAAAACGTTTCATTTTCAACCATCATCTTTGCCTTTATAAATCTTAGCTTTATAAGTATAATCCACCCCGAATATCGCGCCGGCAAATGTCAGTATTTCACCAAAAGCAATTAAAACAGAACTATCAACCACACCCACCGGCGGCACGCAAAAACCCGCGATTAACAAACCGGCACCGACCAGTATCAAAAAAACAGATGCTGCCAACTGAATTTTCATTTTCTTTTCCATATTCAAGACACTATAAAAGTTATACCCACTGCCATATATCCGATTCCGCCAGGCGTTCCTGAATCACGCTCCATTGACGTGGCCGGATAAATGTTGTTGATATCATAATAGTTCATGATCCTTCTGCTTATTGCTTCCAGCTTCAACAACTCTGTTCCTACTTTCAGGTTTTCAGTTACAGATAGATTGTTTTCTATGGCCATATCAACCACGGAAGATATATCACCGGATTCACGTACCGCGATATCACCTAACCATTGCCCTTGTTTACTTATAATTCGCATTGATTTCTATATTTTGCCGTTTAATGTCCAAATGATTCACCTGCATTCCTTCCGAATCCAATTGCTGACGAATGCGGTGTTTGTATAACAGGTAATCATGATCCAGAAGAATTTTATCAATGCCAACACCGACCGTCGGGCTTAGTTTCAATTCGCCCGGTTCGATTTTTAGGATGATATTCATATTTTGTTTCGTAATATCACCGACAAGCAATCCCTGCCTGATTTTCCCGCTTTGATCTTTTATGATCTTCACGTCAAAATCATTCGTTTCGGGATTCAATATGATACCAAGGCTTTTCATACGTTTAAATATTACTTAAAGATCATTTTTAACTGTTGTTCCACCTGTGTAAGTGTCGCAATCGTTCCCGGATCAAATGTCCCGGAACCTTGCGGAACTATAACCGTCGCCCGTTGCAAAGCTTGAAGCATTTGCGATAACAATGACATCAGGTTCTGTCCCTGACAGGTTATTTCAATGTTTTCAATCACGTCGGAAGAAACCACAAACAGATTTGACAAATCTCCGGATAACGAACCAACCAGCACATCGCTCCCGACGGCAGGTGTCAGTAATACTGTATTGTCATTCTTTGCTGTTGTTGCTTTCAGGCGTACATCAGAAATGGATAATTCGTCTATTTTTATCGTACAGGTGTTCCCGGAAACGCGTTCAACTGTCGCCTGGAAAAACACCTGTACGTTGGAATGAAACCCTTTCAGTAATTCCGATAATTGTCTAATTTTGTCCATTTCCTGTTAACTTTCGACCTAATTCTACTTTACGAACCCCACCGGACTCGGAGAATGTTGTTGTAACCGAAACCACATAATAGGAACCGGTTTTGTGTTCATATTCCTTATCATAGATATGTGCGGAATAGGTTGGTTCTACAAATGGAATCAACCATCCTGTTATGTTTCCTTCATATCCGTCATAAGACAGATACTTCATTTCTTCTATACCACGCTGTTTTAGTGCGGTATCATCCATCACATTGTAAATCTTGATGGTTCGCTTTTCGCCGCCTGTTGTACCTACTGTAACCGTTTTCTTTTTGCCGTCGAGACCAATACCCTCAATCGTTATTTCATATTTACGATCATCCTTATTCCTGTATTTCAAGTCGGATGATTCAATGTTGTGTGCAAAGTCGTAATAGGCATCACCTCCTTTTTCGATGTAAGCCGGATGTATGTGTAGCGTCTGACCAACCATATAAATACTGGCTTTCGTGTCATCCTGCAATTTCTTTAATACATCAAAAGCATTCGCGCTTTTGATAACAAATTTCTGATATGTGATGTCGTATGTGCAATTCAATTCCGACATACCGATTTCAGACAAACAATATTCGGCAATCTGTTTAACTGTAACATCTTTAAATTCACGATCCTTTACCGGTTTGCGCGTCAGAAAGATTCCATCTTCACAATTAAAGGTCAGGCTACTATCGTCCGTATCTATTCGTTGCAGGTATCCGGCAAATTCGTCTTTCAAATCATCATCATAGCCTAACCTGATATTTACCGGATCACCTACCTTTACCTTATCTTCGATATCCAATGATTGATTATATACAACACCCGGAACAACAATAACGGCTGTGTCTGCCAGTGTGTCAACGGATTTGTGTATTTCCACTGATTCAAGCAATCCCAACTTATAGTTGCCTATCCGTATGTCGTATACCATATTAAACATTCTTCACGTCAATAAAAAGTTCGTATAAATCATCACTGTAGGCATCAATTGAAAAATGCTGCACATTTTCACCTTTGCTGAATGGGAAAGAATAAGGCTCAACTACTATTTGATGTACATTCAACAGTTGAAGCAATTCATTTTTTATCTCAATAGCCTTCCGTTGTGTAATTAACTGATACAATGATGCCAATTCTTGTGACGGATATGTATTTAAATCGGAATGTATTAATGATCCCTGAATATTTATCACCAAATCATCTTCTGCCCATCTTTCTTTAATGGATCCACGTCTTTCGGATTTGGATACATTACGCCGGACTACAATGTTTTTTCCGGATACAGAAATAAGTGGCTCAATTGGAAATCGCCACCATTCCCCATTTGAAAAGCGAAATGATAGTGGTAAAACCATCGAAATAGTTTGTCCCGATTGTACCAAATCACTCGCATCGCGTACCGTGATCCTATCGTTCTTAGTAAATATCGTATTGAATGCCATAATCTAAATTGCTTGTCCTTGCGCCATTGAAAGAACACGTGTCATTTCGTCTAAGACAATATCACGCATATTTGCCGCACTTTCACGGAATCCGTTTTTATTGATATTGATTGTACCTACCAATTCACTCATATTAATTGTAATATGGGTTGTTTTTGTGCCTCCGGTTGCAATGCTGTTAGCCGTTTCCTTTCCTACTGTTCTGCCTGCCCCACCTGATGTTGCAGTACTTAACCCACCAATACCGGAACCGGATGTGCCAGGTACGCCAGGTGATGAAATACCAAGCTTGTTTTTTATTCCGGAAGTAACATCTGAAAATGATGTGTCATTCCAACTCAAACTGTTCGCGGCTTGCTTAAATTCATTCATTGCTGTACTGTTCAATTCCGCAACCTTTTGCGCCCCACCGATAATTGACTGTTTGCGCGCTTCCGTGTCGGCATTGATTTGTGCAAGCATTCGTTGATTTTCAGAACTGTCACCAAGTCCAACCGCTTCCTTAAAAGAATACCAGCCCTTTTTGATGTAGTTCAATCCGATCATCAATCCGTCTATCATTGTGTTAAAATACCACTTGATACTTTCTGTGAATGCCTGAAAAATCAGCTTTGCACCATTTACCGTATGATCCCACATTTTTCCCCAGCCATCAATTTTAATAACCAGGAATGCAATTACGGCAATCAAAGCAACAATACCCGCAATTGTTAGCCCTACCGGATTTGCAGTCATTACAGCATTTAAAATGGTCTGTGCCGCTGTCCATATTTTTGTCGCAACTGTTACAACACTTGTTATAATTGCAGAACTTTTTACAACTATGTTGTATGCAGCAATTGCGGCTGTGATTCCGATTATTACAGCAGATATAACAGGATATGCGCTTGTTACTCTGTCCACTAAACGAGTAATTGTATTTATCGGATTTTCTAAAAACTGATTGAGAAATTGCAATGCGGGTAACAGAATCGGCTGAAGCACATTGTTGTACAGATTTAATAATTTTTCCGACAGATTATCCTGTACGGTAGCCCATTGCCCTCCAACCGTACTGCTTATTTTTTCAATCATCCCATTGTACCTTCCACCCTCGGCCGTGGCGTCATAAAAGGCCTTTGCAACCATATCGGAACTGATTGCACCTTTTGACATTTCATCCTTTAACTGCGCAATACTTTTACCGGTTGTCCATGACATTTGTTCAAGTGGATTGAATCCGGTATTAATCATTTGCAAAAGATCCTGACCGGTTAGTTTCCCTGCTGATGACATTTGCGAAAATGCGAGAGTTAGAGAGTTGAATTTTGTAGCATCCCCCATGGCAATATCGCCAATCATCCGTAGATTTGGCATAATCTTATCCTGTGCGATACCAAACCCGGCCATTATTTGTGTTGCTTCGCTCAATCCGGCCTTTCCGTATGAAGATTTTGCAGCATACAATGATATATCATCAATCATTTTTTTTGCGTTTTCTGCACCTCCGAAAAGAACTTCAAAAGATGTATTGCGCATTTCCTGTTCCATTCCCATTCGGATCGTTTTTCCCAATACCGTTCCAACGCCCAATACAGTAGCAATCCTTCCGAGTGAAGAAAGAAATCCGGAAAGTTTCACACGATTTAAACTATTTACCTCACCTTTGAGTTCACGCACATCCTGCTTTGTCGAATCAGACGATACACCAATCCTTTTGAGGGTTGATGACATATTGTCGTTCAGTCGTAATGTATAAGTGAGTGTGTTCATTTTCCAGATTCTTTTTTTCTAATCCAATTTAATGCTGCTATTTGTGACGCCCACTCCTCGTCCGTCAGTCCATCGGGATCAATATGCATATAGTAGCGCAATTGTGCATTCAATAGCAATATCCCATTGTGGGCGATACTGTTCTTGGCTGACGTTAGAGCTTTGTTATTTCAGCCTCCTTTATCTGTACTATTTCGGATAATTGAGCGGAAACACCAAAGAACTTTTCATCATCCGTTTTAATATTTTCGTCTCCGCTTAGCCAACAATTTTCCAATAGTGCCTCATTGGCTCGTACCGGATTGTTTCCGAGTGTTGCCACATAAGACATGGTTTTTCTGTCCGGTTTTTTCAGATAGCAGACAGAATCACCCACCTCTACTTTGAATATATCACCATACTTCTTTTTCCACTCTGAAATCTGTTCGGCTGTTGCCTTTCCTTTTAGTTCTGACATATCAATAATATTTAAGTATTTTTAATATCCAATGCCAAAAACGGCATAGCTATTTCCATAAACTTGTCACCCTGTGACATTCCTTTTTCGTATTCCGTAAATTCCGCTCCAATGATAATATCGGTAGAAATAACAGAGGAAGTCGCGGAAGGTACATTCAATTCTGCGCCGTACGAAACGACAATGTCAACCTTTACAGTCAACAGGTTTCCATCGGTAGCAACCTCTAATGCCTCCAACTGACTTTGCGTAAAAGTCAGGCTTCCGGTTACCGATTCATTGCCACTTTGAATGCTGTGAGCCTTACGGCCTTTGGCAAACATGGCTTCCTTTTCACGCTCCCTTTTATAAGAAATCGCACGGAATCCAGCTATAAGAATCCCGCCAAATATGACGCTGATATCAGCCCATTCGTATTCACGTCCATTTATCTGATATCCATTCATATCAATTTTCGTTTACAGTGAAACCTAACAATACCTTTATATATCTTGCATAGCCGAACGGACGCACGCGCAATTCAACATTGATAGTTGATGTAGCCAATACATCCTGTGTCGGATCAATATGGCATTGTACACCATTGTCTCCATTGTCATCAGAGAGTTCGCCGTTTGCGGTCATGTTTGTCGCAATGGCGTTTTCAAGTATTTGCTGCCATGATACAATCACCGGTTGCAACATCGTTCCATCCGATTTTACGGATACATTATCCAACAATCGGACAACCAATACAGAATAGGCAATTCGTGCAGCCTTATCAATTGTCCTGACAGCCGTCAGGTGATTGTAGTCATCTGTTTCTTTTGTCGCTGTCTGATCATCTGAAATAAAATAACCGGACATTCCCGTAAATGTGCGGAATGTGATATATGATTTATCATAAATCGTTTCCGTATCGGCCAGTTCAATCGCGGTTGTTCCGGCAAACATGGTCAATACATTCAACGCGCCATCTGCCACACGACCAATATTCCGTTCTACACTGTTGGATGCGATCCGTCCGGCAATCAATCCAACCGCCTGATTGGCTGAACCTGATTCCCGTGAACCGATAACAACAGCGGCACGATAATAATCATGCGTCTTCAAGTCTTTCAGGTCGGAAGCATTGCCATCAAAATTAAGCCCGTCAAGAATGTTGAACATGGGCGCGTAGCGTGCTGTCCTTGCCCATTCTCCTAACATTTGAGATGCAAGTAATGCCGAAGGAATATCATCATCCAACCCGTCCGTAATGGTCGGATTTTCGCTGGAAACACCCGTAACGACAAATCCACGAAGTTCACCATTGCTTGATTCTATGATATTGCGTAAATACGGATTGTCCTTATTCAAAACATCCGACATTTTGAGCGTATCAGGATATCCGACAATGAAAACACGTGTTCCTTCAGTGGCTTCCGTATAGAAATCTTTTACTGTATTATACAACAATTTATTATTGGTTTCAGTGATTCCAAGCGTTTCAAGGTCAGACAGCTTACGCAAACTGTATTTCTTTGCAAGGTCGAATGTGCCTACAACAGCAGCAGCTCCGCAGCAAACCAGGCACAGCAAACCGTCCGCACTGGATATGGTTTGTCCCAATGCCCCATTACCATAATCAATTGTTACTTTTGGTAATCCTGCCATCTTATTTCCTGTAAACGGTTACTATTGTATCATTTTTTAATGTTCCTGCGCCATGCCGGATTGCATCAGATTTTACAAAAAAGGGGACTAAGTCAGTCGTGAAATACAGTTCCTTACATTGAGGGTGTTTGCTGAAAACATCAATAGCAATCCTTTTGCGTTTGATAGCTATTGTTTCAGGTAATTCATCAACTGTTTCTTCAATTATTTTCTTTTCAGGAACAATTACTATTTCAATATTGGCATCACTGGAAAACTGTTTATTATCTACCTGATTGACAGATTCACCCCCTTTTTGGATAACTGTTTTTTCTTTATTTTCAGAATCCAGTCCGGTATTCCCTTTGCCATTTTTTTGCTCACTGTCAACCTGTTCTGTTGAAAACGAAAGTTCTTTTTCACTTCTTTCAGGTTTTCCCGTCTCACCCTCCTGAATGGTTGTTGTTTCCACTGTTCCTGATTGTACTGGTATATCAGTCGTTTCAGGCTGAACCTTTTTAGTTCTTGCAGTAGTCTTTTCAGTTGTTTTATCATCTTTGTTTGCCATGATTAATTGAGTTTAAAAAACAGGCCACGACAGAGAGAATGGCCGTGGCCTGTCAAAAATTATGAAAACAGAAAAATTAAGAAAGTTATGAAACTATGCCGCTACACTGTAAATTGCACCTACTCCGTAAGAACGGAAAGGCATGGCAACGAATCGCATTTGGAAACCAAGTAACCAGCCACGGTAATCCGCCCAACGTTTTTCTGGTTCACCTTCAATAGTTCCCATCGCACGCATTACTTCCGATTTTACAAAAGCAACGGATGTAACAGCACCGGTTGCGGAACCATACGGCATCTTTGCACCGCTTGACGCGTTATACTTAGGGTTGCCGGTATAGGTATAGATTTTAAATCCGTCGATCTCTTTATCCGTCATCATTTGCTTATAAAGCTTCATGTCTTCGTTTTTCAGATCGGCTTTATGTGTCGGATTAAGTAACAAAATACGCCCCTCCTGCGGCAAATCACCCGCGTCAAACGCTAATGATAATTCGGTGATGTCCCTAAAAGTAAGTGCCTTTGTTCCGTCACCTCTGTCTGCCCCGGTCGTTTTCAGTACCGGCGTCGTCGCGGTATGGCTGGCCGGTGCAATATTAAAGGCTGCGCTCATGGACGCTTTTTTGCGTAATGTGCTTGCATGTTGTGTGGATACGGATTCGACTTTATTGTATGATGTTTCCATCTCTTCCACATTCGTTACATGTGCTGGTTTTGTGTCAAAGGTTGCCAACGGGATACGTATGCCGGTGTCAGTTCGTTGTGAGGGTGTTAAAGGCCACACGTTGTTGTTTTCAACAACATCCGGATCAGCGCCGACTTCGGCCAGATTGATAGTGTTATTATCAACCATGTGATCCATGTTTGTCAACTCGTTCAGCCATGATCCGTCCGGATAAAACAACGATAGGATGACGGCTGCAAAGATTTCTTTAAATACTCCTGCCATTTCTGTTTACTTTTTAATTGTTAATTGAAGTCTTTCAAATTCTTTCGGGTTTTCCTTGCGGATTTTTTCCAATCCTTTCGGATCGTCTTTCATCCATTTCAGGTAATCCCATGTTTCGCGCCCTGCTGTCAGGTTCGATTTCTGTACCTTATCTGCCAACGTTGCACTTGCCGATTCCGGCTTTTGTTCGATGATTGATTTCACATCATCAAAGCATCCCTTTTCCGCCATTTTCGCAAAGGACAATTTTTCAGTTTCCGTAATCTTGCCGGCTTTTACAGCATTATCAAGAAAATCTGCTTGCGCTTGCTTTTCAACAGCATTCAGTTTTGCATTCAATGTTTCAATCTCTCTGTCTTTTTCCGCAACGGCCAGTTCCACATCCTTAGAGGTATGGTCGGTCGTCAGGCCGAGACTTTCGACTGTCCTTTGCGACAATCTTAAACCTGTTACATCTGCCATTTGATTTGCATTTTGATTATTATTACTAAAATTGAAATTTATTTTTACCTGGTCGAATGATAATTCTTCCAGTTTATCATTGTATAGCCGAACGGCTCCCGAATCGGAAGGGATTGAAACAATACTGGCTTCTACCAGTTCACATTCCGTCATCACCAGATCGCCGTCAATTTCTTCCAACCTCAATGGGATAATGCCAATGGAGGCGCAACGGAGAAAGTTTTTATCAACCTTGCGTGCGATCTCTTTACCGTCCGGATCGTCTGTATCAAATACTGGTTCTGCTTTCAATTGATTATTCTCCTTTTTCCAGTTTTCCCACCGTCCGATCACCAAGCCGGAATTATGTTCTTTCAACATCACCGGATTTGCTGAAAACCGATCCATACGGATGCCTGCTACAGCGACCTTGTAACCCCTTGAATTTGTATTTTTCCCGTCTGATAGTATAAATTCCATATCGTTTTGAAATTAATTGATAGGGCAAAGGTGGTAAGTCATTAACTGACTGCAAAAAAGAACTGACATCATGGCAACTCTTTTTTAATATGGTATATCAAATACCCACTTTTGCAGCGTAATTAATAGTATCAATATGGCTAAAGACCTGAATAGAGAGGCGAAAAATAAGCTGGCAAAAGAACTGTTTTTAACCGGCAAACACCAACAGAAGGAAATTGCAAAGATGGTTGGTGCGGCTGAAAACACCATTGGACGGTGGGTGAAAGACGGCAAATGGGAACTGCTGCGTGCAAACCTTACAACCACCAAAGAAAGTGTTCTTTCCAATTGGTATGCACAGCTGGCTGAAATGAACAAAACCATTGCAGGCAGAGATGAAGGTGGGCGCTTTCCGACATCATCCGAATCAGACCGGATGATCAAAATATCAGCAGCAATCAAAAAACTGGAAACGGAAACCGGTATTGCTGAAATTACTAGCGTTTGCATTGGCCTGTGTGAATTTGTCCGGCAATATGATGTGGATGAAGCCAAACGTATCAGCGATCATTTCAACGCCTATATAGAGAGTAAAATGAAATGATATGGCAACAATCCAGGAAACAAAACAGGCATATAACGAATGGCAGGCATATCGTGAAGCATTAAAGAAATCCACGACAATAGACCGGTCTGAATCCTTTGGTGAAAAACAGGCACGTATCAAACGCCTGGAAGCTGATGATGAAGCGTGGGATAATTATTATTTTGAACCTTATTGTACAGCAGAACCAGCACCTTTTCAAAAAAAATCATCTAAACGAGTTAGAACTTCTCTTGAATTATTCCTGGATCGTTGTTGGTCAAGAGAATTAGCAAAAACGACACGTACAAGAATGGATGTGTTGAATCTGATTTTGAGAAGAAGAAAAAAGAATGTTCTTTTAGTTTCCAATTCTGAAGATAATGCAAAAAGACTTTTAGAGCCTTACAGGGCGCAATTAGATAGCAATCAGCGCATAATCAATGATTATGGCAAACAACGAGGTTCTAAGTGGAGAGAGGGTGATTTTAAGACCAAGCATGGTGTTTCTTTTAGGGCAATAGGTGCAGACCAATCACCACGTGGTTCTAACAATGATTCGATCCGTCCTGATGTGATTATCATTGATGATATTGATACAGATCAAGACTGTTTGAATCCTGAAATCATTGAAAAACGTGTGAATTGGATTTTTGATGCTTTAATACCAACACGTTCTGTTGATGTTCCACTACTTATCATAGCTTGTGGAAATATCATTGCAGAATACTGTTGTATGACTGAATTGAATAAAAAGGCGGACATTGTTGAAATTGTCAATATCAGAACCAACGGAAAAAGTAGTTGGCCGCAAAAAAACAGTGAAAAACAAATTGACAGGGTATTATCTATGCTTCCTTATTCGTCTGTTCAAAAAGAATACTTCAATAATCCGATGACGAAAGGAAGGATTTTCAAAGATTTGACTTTTTCCAAAGTTCCACCATTGAAAACTATGGATCAGTTGATTGTCTATGGTGACCCTGGTACATCAAACAGAGAGTCAGCAAAAACAAGTTCTTTCAAAGTTGCTGCTTTATTAGGTCGAAAAGGAAATGTGACTTATGTAATCAAAGTATTTTGCAAACAATGTACACAGGCTGAATTTATCCAGGCTTATTATGATTTTTACACCATTGTCACAGCAGCAGGTGCAACGGCACAATATTACATGGAGTGCAACAGCTTCCAGGAAGGATATTTTGAAACTTTTTTTGAACCTGAATTTAAACGTATAAGCAACCAAAAGAAAATCCCTCTGTATGTTAAAAAAGACGAACGGCAAAAGGTTAATAAATACACACGGACTGAAGGCACTTTAGAACCAGCCAACCGGTTAGGATGGCTTATTTTCAACGAAACTGAAGAAAAGAATGCAGATATGGAAGAAACAGTTGGACAATTTAAAGCCGTTTCTCCTACATATAAAGGTGCTATTGATGCACCGGACTGCATAGAGGGTGGATATAAAGTACTGGATAAAAAAGGTGGTATGGCTTTGAACAATTACCGGTTTCAAAAACGGAGTTCACGCAGGTATTAAATAACATTTAAACAGCATTTAATTATGTTTCTGACAACTGAAGAGATGAAAGATGTACTGTACGGCTACCAGGCTGATGAAGTTGCTGAAGGTGATGAACAAATCATTGACAATGGTATCCTGGCAGGTGTATCGGAGGTAAAAGCATACTTTACTGCATCCAATCAAAAACAATGGAATGACGGACGGCCAAAGTATAATGTGAATAAAATTTTTAGTGCAACCGGTTCTGATCGTGATCCGTTTGTACTTCGTATGTGTAAAACAGTGGCTGCATGGAATATATGTGAATTGTCCAATGTTGACATTATCTATGATCATGTGAAAGAAAGGTATGAAAATGTTATTAAAACGCTGGAAAAGATTGCCGGTATGGGTGACTATAAAAATTCACCGACATTGACACCTGATCTGCCAACCATCGAACCTGATCCGGATGATGAAAGCAGTAACAATCAGAGACCTTTTCGTTATGGTTCACGCCCCAAATTTAGACATGAATAAAAGCAAACATTATGATGGACATCAGGAAATTTATCATTGACAGATTAAGCAAAGGTGCTGATAAAAGACATGAACAAAAAGAAACTAAGAACCACGCACCGACATACGCACCACGTGTGGTTGAAAAAGCCATTTCACAGGCACGCCGTGATATTGCAGACTGGAAATGGAGTAAGCAACTGGCAACTTCACCCAGCGATCCGAAAGTATATTTGTTGCAGGATGTATTCATGGACATTGCCGGTGATGCACTGTTGACATCGCAAATGAATAACCGACGTGAACAAACGATTTCTGCACCATATGAAATGGTGACACCGGACGATAAACCGGACGAAAAAACAACAAAGATCATTCAGGAAATTCCAATTACAACAGATATGTTAGGACATATTTGGGATAGTGAATGGTATGGGAATTCAACCATTGAACAATCCGTTGAAAAAGGTATTAAAAAAGTGACTTTAATAAACCGGCGCAATATCATACCATCCAATGGCAGGTTCTATCCTGATACTTCAATGAACAATTATATTGAATACAGGGATACAAAAGAGTTTGGAAGGTGGATACTTGAATTTAATTCTGATGGTATTGGTCTGTTAGATAAGGTTGTTCCACACGTCCTGTTTAAGAAGTTTGCGCAAAGCTGCTGGTCTGAACTCTGTGAAATCTATGGTATTCCACCACGTGTGATGAAAACGGAAACACGTGATCCGGCAATGCTTGACCGTGCTGAATCCATGATGCGTGAAGTGGGTGCAGCAGCCTGGTTTATCATTGACAATACTGAAGAATTTCGATTTGCCAACGGTGTGAACACCAACGGTGATGTGTATAATAACCTGATTCATCTTTGCAACAATGAAATAAGTATGTTGGTATCCGGCGCAATTATCGGACAGGACACAAAGAACGGCAACGAAAGCAAGGAAAAAATAAGTATTTCTTTGCTGGATCGTTTGGTGGATGCTGATAAACGGATGGCTGAAATGTATATGAATAGTATCGTGATTCCTTCCTGGATCAGAATCGGATGGATTCCGGCAACCACATCACGTTTCCGGTTCAAAGCTATTGAAGATACGGATAAACTTTGGACGTATACAAAGGAACTGTTGCCACACAAAGAAGTTGACAATAATTTTATTGAAGAAAAGTTTGGCATCAAGGTAACGGATAAACCTACAAATTTTCAATAGGTGCAGCAGGTGCAGAACCAACACCGGATAAACTGTCACTGCACCAATTTTATGATTGTAAATGTCCGAATTGCGGTGGATATATTGAACGGTTATCAATATCAGAAACAGAAAATGATGATCTGCAAAAGGCATTCAATAAGGCTGCACGTTGGATTTTCAAGGAAAAGAAAAGCAGTATCAATTCAGGTGACATTGATAATATGGCAGTACAACCATTATTAAACGGTATCAATGACATATTGCAGGATGGTTTCAATCGTGGTATTGAACACAATGTTCCATTCGTGATGAAACGAAACCTGTCTGAAAATATTTATGTATTTTCAGGCGCAAAGACGTATCAAGAACTGAAAGAACTTAGTGGACTGTTACTAGATACCGGTGGAAATATCAAACCGTTCAATAAATTTTGGCAGGATGTGCAAAGCATATACCCTGAATATAATCAGTCCTATTTGGAAGCTGAATATATATTTGCCACACAATCGGCACAGATGGCATCCAAGTGGAATGAATATGAAACCGATGGTGACAGGTACAATCTGCAATACCGGACGGCCAATGATGACAGGGTTCGTGAATCACACTGGTTGCTTCACAATACAACATTACTACCGTCTGATCCCTTTTGGAATGACTATTTTCCACCAAACGGTTGGCGATGCAGGTGTACTACCATACAGGTCAGAAAGTCAAAATACCCTGAATCAGACAGTACACAGGCTGTGCATTTGGGAGCAAATGCTACTGAAGGCAAAAACAACATATTCCGGTTCAATCCGGGAAAGCAACAGGTGATATTTCCTGAACACCATCCGTATCTGAAGAAACTTTCAGGTGTGGAACGTAAAACGCTGAAAAAGAAAGCCGGTGAAGTGTCCGAGATTAAAACGGCTGATGATGTAGTCAATACCATCAACCAACTGGCAAAAGGTAAGGATTGGTTTGAACGTGGCTTTAATAAACTGGAAGTAACCAGGAAAGCAGGTATAAACGGATCAACGGACATGAATGGACGTATATGGTTGACAAAGGAACGGATGGATAAGACAATCAGTGGAATCAATAAACTTACCAAAGGTGAAGAAATCACATTTGATGAAGCGGATTCCCTTGCTACATTTTGGCACGAAATAACGCATAACAGAAGCAAAACGGGTAACATGTATACAACACGATTGCAAACTAAATATATGGAATTAGCCAATGAATTAGTTTCAAGAAATACGTTATCGGAATTTCACAAGGCATTTGGTTCTGAATTGCAATATTCTGAACTTGTATTAAATAGAAAATCAACAGGATACAACAGAATGGTTAACAATTATCAGACGATAATAGAGAAAACAGGATTGAAGAAAGATGATGTTGTGGGAAAAGTAAAAGATCATTTATTCAATGAAAAATACAATGATCAGAAAGTCGGATTGACAAAAGCATTGAGTGGGGCAAAAAAACCAGATGGGACAAAACTGACTAAATCAGAAATAAACCATCTCGTTGGTCAATGTGATGAACTTACTAATAGTGATTTTGATTCATATATTAATAAATACATCGGAGAGAAATAGTACTTTTGTTTAATCATAAATTAAGTCGTATGGATTTAGAAAATAAAACGATATTTGATTTTACGGATGATAAGGAAATCATTGGAAAAATCACAGGTAATACACCGAAGGATTATTATATCCAAAACTGTCATCCGGTAAACAAATTGGAAGATATTATTGATTATTCCAATATAATAAATGATTCTGAACTAAAGTCAGAAGCAGAAAAAGCATGGAAGATGGAAAAAAAAGCATGGGACGATATGATTGATGACGGACAGCAGGACGGCATTATTATAGATTGATTATGCAAGGGGTTCAGCAACTTTTTAATCAGCTTTTAAAAGACATTCAGATTGAACTGGATGATGAATTTGACAGGAATTTTGAAAGGAAGGCTTTTTTCACTACCGGATGGAAACCGGCAATTAAAAATTCTATCGGATCATTGCTGTTGCGTACCGGTGCATTACGCTCATCATTATTTCCATCACAGATCATCGGAACGTCCATCAACTGGACTTCATCACTGGCTTATGCAGATATACACAATAGCGGTGGAACCATCACGGTAACACCTAAAATGAAAGGATTCTTTTGGTATCGTTTCCGTATGGCAACCGGTGGAAATGATAAGAGCCTGAATGCAGAAGCGTTATTTTGGAAGGCAATGGCATTGAAACCGGTCGGATCAGTCATCATCATTCCCAAAAGGCAATTCATCGGTGATCATCCGATGGTGCATCAAAGCATCCGAAATGTGTCTGATGACTGGTTCAATAATGATGTAAAGAAATTCATTGATGATCAACTTATATAAATTACATTTTTAAATTACACAATTAATTTTTATCTTTGCTACTCTGATCATTTAAGCTATACATTATGGGTCGCAAAGTAAAACAACTTAAAAATTACACAACCGAACAGGTTAAGCTATACATTATGGGTCGCAAAGTAAAACAACTTAAAAATTACACAACCGAACAGGTTGAAGCGCTCTTTGACAGTGATGAAAATAACATTGTGGGGGTTAAGCTCTATGCCATTATCCAACTTACACGCGGTTACAGCACCCGCAAGCTGGAGGAGTTTTATCGTGTAACACACAAGCAAATTTGCAATTGGGCAGACCGTTTCGATGCCGAAGGTATTGATGGGCTACGTATGAAACCGGGGCGTGGTCGGCACTCATTTATTTCAGAAGAACAAAAAGAGCAATTGAAATCCGACCTGTCTCAAAGTCCCGAAATCTTCGGTTACAATACTTCCAATTGGTCGGGGCCTTTGCTGCGTAAACACTTGGAAGAAGCTTATCAGGTGACATATAAACAGGCAGCTGTTTATGTGCTTTTACACGAACTTGGTTTTTCGTTTCAACGCACTCGCGGCAAGTATCC
>QMCE01000766.1_pt1 | contig 21037 bp, 13 predicted proteins | sample 1821851 | NCBI WGS metagenome assembly QMCE01 (sample SAMN09453174, study PRJNA476694) | Termite gut metagenome, whole genome shotgun sequencing project. | isolation source: worker | host: Odontotermes sp. | place: South Africa:Pretoria | collected 2016-01-28 | reverse complement strand
CCGTCTTGTGGCTGACCTGCGGCAGTTTGCGCATGGTGCGTCCAAGTTGGATCGCACAGTAGTCGGGCACATTCACTAACATCATCTTCACCGAATCGTTGCCCGAGGGATAGAAGCCCACATCGATCCGTTTCGGCCGCGGCGCGTCGTCTCTTTGAAGAGTGTTCTCGTCTATAAGAGGCATCTGCCATATCCTCTCGCCGCCGGAATACTCCCACACCTCGACATTTTCGACATCCATATCCTCGAGGTCGAAGCTGTAAAGTTCATACCCTGCGGCCTCGAACAGCTCTGCCCATATCGACATGTCGGGCTCGCGCGGAGTGACTTTCTGCGCGAAAGTACACAGCGGGAACACAGCCATTGCCAGGCATAGAAACAACGTGCGCATATCTACTTACTGTTCTGGCGGTAGTATTTGATCATCTTGGGAACCACGTCGCACACATCGCCGGTGATGGCAAAGTCGGCAATCTTGTTGATCGGAGCCTCGGGGTCGGTGTTGATCGATATGATCATCGCCGAGCCGTCCATCCCCGCTGTATGCTGTATCTGACCCGAGATACCGCAGGCTATGTAGAGCTTCGGGCGCACCGTGACCCCCGTTTGCCCCACCTGACGCGCATGGTCGGCAAATCCGGCATCGACCGCCGCCCTGCTCGCACCCACCTCGGCACCCAACACTTCGGCCAGTTCGAACAGTTTGTCGAATCCCTCTTTAGAGCCCATGCCGTAACCTCCAGCCACAAGCACCTGCGCACCCTTGATGTCTATCTTTTTCTCCTCGAGGTGGCGCTCCAGAATCTTCACCGCCAAGTCGGCATCTTTCACCCATTTCTTTACGTCGATATCTTTCCGTTCGCCCTTGCCCGGGGTTTTGGCCTCCTCTTTGCGCATCACGCCCTCGCGCACCGTAGCCATCTGGGGACGCTGCTCGGGGTTGACGATAGTGGCGATAATGTTGCCGCCGAATGCCGGACGTATCTGGTACAGCAGGTTTTTATACTCGTTGCCCTTTGTGTCGGCATAGTCGCCAATCACGAGACTCGTACAGTCGGCCGTCAGACCGCTGAACAGCGCCGAGCTCACCCTGGGCCCCAGGTCGCGGCCTATCGGCGTGGCACCCATCAGTGCGATCTGCGGTTTCTCCTGCTCGAACAAGCCGCACAATACTGCCGAGTGGGGCAGCGTACGGTAGGGATACAACTCCTTGTCGTCACCTACCCACACCGTGTCGACGCCATACCTGGCCAGCTCCTTCTCGACACCTTTCAACTCATGGCCCAACACCACCGCCTCGAGCTTACACCCCAGCGTATCGGCCAGTTCACGACCCTTGGTAAGCAGTTCCAGACTCACGTCGGCAACTCGCCCACCCTCGTATTCACAATATACAAATATGTTGTTCATTACGTTCGATTTTTTAATTTGCGATCCCGTCACTCGGGTATACTGCCCACTCTAAGATCCGGGCTCTGAATCACACGCGTGTGTTCGATTCTTTTCTATTCATTTTCCAGTACCTGCAGTGCTCCTGATACTTCAGGAGAGCGGCGGCTACCCCAGCGTGTGACTTGCGATAAGTTCTTTCATCAGTCCGTCGATATCGGCGTTGGCACCTGTAAGGCGCTTGGCTTCCTTGGCGGCGAACACAACGTTCTCGATCTGCTTCACCTTGGTCGGCGAACCCGACATACCCAGCTGCGCATCCTCGGCATCGACGTCGCTCACTCCCCACTCCTCGATCTTCAGGTAGTCCCTGCCCTCGAACATGCGGTTGATGTAGTCGGTATCCATATCCTGAAGCTCGGTGGCGATCTTGGCGTGCTTGTATTTCATCACCCTCTTGGCGTGTTGCGGACGGCAATCGGGAGCCGATCCGTTCACCGTAACCACCACTGGCATAGTACTCTGAACAACCTCAATGCCGTTATCCAGACGCCTTTTTATCGTAATTCCCTTATCGTCGAGCGCTATTATCTCCTCGGCATACGTAACCTGGGGCCACCCTAATTTTTCGGCCACCTGGGGGCCCACCTGCGCGGTATCGCCATCGATAGCCTGACGCCCGGCGATGATAATATCGGGTTTGATCTTCTTCAGTGCACGCGACAGGGCATAGCTCGTGGCCAACGTATCGGCACCGGCGAACTTGCGGTCGGTGAGCAGCACACCTCCGTCGGCACCGCGGAACATAGCGTCCCTTATAACATCGGCAGCCCTGTGCGGCCCCATGGTGAGTACCGTGACCGTCGACCCGGGGAGTTTATCCTTCAGAGCCAGAGCCTGTTCAAGGGCATTTAGATCCTCGGGATTGAAAATCGCAGGCAGCGCCGCACGGTTCACCGTACCATCGGCCTTCATCGCATCCTTACCGACATTGCGTGTATCGGGCACCTGCTTGGCAAGGACAACTATCTTCAATGTATTCTTCATATAAATGGATTAATAAATTAACACATTCTGCAACCGCATCGAAAAGACGCATCTTGCAAATGTAAATAAAAAAGTCGGTTCTGCAATATATATCAGAGATAACGAGGGGGTTATGATAGATGTAAATCGCATGATAAGGCAGATCTCCCGGCTTGTTTGCAGTCGCTCATGATTGCCGAGATGTGTGTGCTACATTATATTTACGTCTTAAGAGCGATCCTATCCCGAACAGGACCGATCCTGCTATCCGTAAAGTCCAAACTCGCCCTTCGACATGAATAGTCAAAAAAGAGAAACCGAAGGGAATCGTCGCGATTGCCTTCGGCTCCGGGGTGACCCCCTAAACTACTAACCCAAACTTAAAATAAATGAAGAAATCATTTCTACTCAAACTTATTTCAAATCGTATGCCATAGTTCGAAAATAATAGTTATTTTTGAAAGTTTTTTAACCTTTTGTGCATGAAAAAAGTAGATGTAGTTTTGGGCCTTCAGTGGGGCGACGAGGGCAAAGGCAAGGTCGTCGATGTGCTTACGCCGCGATATAAGGTCGTAGCGCGGTTCCAGGGAGGACCAAATGCCGGCCATTCGCTCAACTTCGACGGCCACGAGTATGTGCTCAATACCGTGCCGTCGGGAGTGTTTCGCGACGACACCGTTAATATAATAGGTAACGGCGTAGTGGTCGATCCGCGCACGCTGGCCAAAGAGATCAAGGGACTCGAAGCCACGGGGATCGACATGGTCTCGCGACTGAACCTGTCGAAAAAGGCCCACCTGATCATGCCCACGCACCGCGCGCTCGACGCCATGCAGGAAGCCGCAAAAGGCAAAGCCAAGATAGGATCTACGCTCAAGGGTATCGGTCCCGCATATATGGATAAAACGGGGCGCGGCGGTCTACGCATCGGCGATATAGTCTCACCCAATTTTATCGATAAATATAACTCGCTGAAAAAGAGGCATCTGGACGTGCTGGGCGATTTCCGATTCGATCTCGAGGAGGACGAGTGGATGGCGGGTGTGGAGTATCTGCGCCGGTTCCCGATCATCGATAGCGAGTATGTGGTCAACGATTTTATACAGCAGGATGTGCCTGTTCTGGCCGAAGGTGCTCAGGGATCGCTGCTCGATATCGACTTCGGCACCTACCCCTTCGTAACCTCTTCGAATACGATCTGTGCAGGGGTGTGCACGGGCCTCGGGGTGGCTCCCACGCGTATCGGCGAGGTGTACGGCATCTTCAAGGCCTACTGTACGCGAGTAGGCGGCGGCCCGTTCCCTACGGAACTGCACGACGAGACCGGTGAGCGTATGCGCAAAATTGGCAGGGAATTTGGAGCAGTAACCGGGCGCGAGCGTCGTTGCGGATGGCTGGACATGGTGGCGCTCAAATATTCGGTTATGCTGAACGGCGCTACGGGCCTTATAATGATGAAAGGCGATGTGCTGAACGATTTCGACACGATCAAGGTGGCGGTAGATTACGACCTGCCCGAGGGACAGTCGGGGCGCTTTCCGTTCGATGTCGAAGATGTGAAACCGGTTTACAGGGAATTCCTCGGGTGGAAGAAAGATATTTGTAATGTGAGGCGATGGGAGGATTTTCCGCGCGAGTTTAAAGATTACGTACGTGGAGTTTATCGAGTCGGAGTGCGGCGTACCCGTCAAGGTGATCTCGGTAGGCCCCGACCGCGAGGAGACCATTATTAAAAACCTATAGAAACTATGAAAAAGATTAAATTTTTAGCAGTCGTAATGGCTGCAGTGATGATTTTCGGAGGCTGTTCGAGCATGAGTAATACCGGCAAGGGCGCCCTGTATGGCGGTGGCGGCGGTACTGCGCTTGGTGCAGCTATCGGCGCTATGGCAGGTGGCGGCAAGGGAGCGGCTATCGGAGCGGCTATCGGCGCAGGCGTGGGAGCAGGTGCAGGTGCCCTGATCGGCAACCACATGGATAAAAAGCAGGCCGAGATCGCCCAGGCGATAAAAGACGCCGATGTGGAGCAGGTTACCGACCAGAACGGACTCCAGGCCATTAAGGTCACGTTGCCCGACGGCATCCTGTTCGGATTCAACTCTACGGCTCTCAACGCCGCTTCGCAGGCCGCTCTGACACAGTTCGCCAGCACGGTTGTCAACGAACCGGGTCTCGATATTTCGATCTATGGCAATACCGACAATGTGGGTACGCACGCTGTGAACGAGAAGGTCTCGCTCCAAAGGGCTCAATCGGTGCAGAATTTTCTGTTGGGTCATGGTGTTCCTTCGTCGCGTATCATCTCGGTGATGGGCTTGGCCTACGACAACCCCGTTTCTGACAACAGCACCGAGGCAGGACGCGCTCAAAACCGCCGCGTAGAGATGTTCCTCACCGCCAATCAGCACATGGTGCAGGCTGCACAGGCCGGAACGCTGAAGTAATAATTCAGTAATTTTATAATGAGGCCGTGCCATTTGGTGCGGCTTTTTTGTGTAATGTGGTGCCGGTCGGTCGGGTTTATATACAATTTCATTAGTGCCCATTAAAAATTTGACTTAAGCATTGTAAGTGCTTGACACATAGTAGATTATACAGCATTTTTTGAGTAACCGGATTTGAAATTATTTTCGTGATTCAGATGTGATTATTACAAGAGTCTACTCTCCTCGAACTGACTTGTAGGCCATATTCGACAATATCTAAGACCAATTTTTCTATAGAGTGAGACTTTTAGTACCCACTAAAAAATTACCTAAACCACTGTAAGTGCTTGACACATAGTAGATAATGTATCAACTGCAAAAACGATGCTCTAATATGATAATGGTCATACGCCTGTAAGCGCCCAACTCTCGATCCATCGAAATAACGGTCTGCCGCAGATAATTAACACACATCGTCACTATCTTTGCACTATGAAATGGTTGCCGACTACTGTAAAGGAGGTGCGTGCGCGCGGATGGGAGGCGCTCGATGTAGTGTTGTTCACGGGCGATGTCTATGTCGACCATCCGTCGTTCGGTGCTGCGGTAATCGGGCGTGTGCTCGAGGCTGCGGGCTACCGGGTGGCGATCGTGCCTCAACCAAATTGGCAGGACGACCTGCGCGACTTCACCAAACTGGGCCCTCCGCGCCTCTTTTTCGGTGTCACAGCCGGAGCCATGGACTCGATGGTCAACCATTACACAGCCAACAAACGCCTGCGCAGCGATGACGCCTACACGGCCGGAGGTGCCGCCGGGCGCCGTCCCGATCGCGCTGTGACGGTATATACTCAGATTCTGAAGCGCCTGTATCCCCATATTCCGGTCGTCGCGGCCGGTATAGAGGCATCTCTGCGGCGCCTGACCCATTACGACTATTGGAACGATCGCCTTATGCCCTCGATCCTGCTCGACAGCGGGGTCGATCTGGTGGCCTACGGCATGGGCGAGCGGGTGGTTCTGGATATTGCAAAAACGCTCCACGGCGGGTTCAACGCCAAGCTGTTGCGCAAAATCCCGCAGGTTGCATACCTCTCTGACAAGGTTCCGGCGGGCGATGTGCTGATGCTCAATTCCTATGAGCAGTGCCTCGCTTCGGATGAGAAATTTGCCGAGAACTTCGTAAATATCGAGACCGAATCGAATCGTCTGGAGCAGACAAAAACCCTCGTAGAACCTACCGGAGAGCGGTTCGTGGTGGTCAATCCGCCCTACCCGCAGGCCACGACCTACGAGGCCGACCACGCCTACGACCTGCCATACACCCGCCTGCCTCATCCGCGTTACGACGATCGGGGCGCGATCCCGGCGTTCGAGATGATAAAATTCTCGGTCAATATCCATCGCGGCTGTTTCGGAGGGTGCAGTTTTTGTACTATCTCGGCGCATCAGGGTAAGTTCGTCGCCAGTCGTTCGGAGCGCTCGATCATGGCCGAGATCGACCGCATTGCGCAGATGCCCGGTTTCCGTGGCGTACTATCAGACGTGGGTGGCCCGTCGGCGAACATGTATGGCATGGGTGGTCGCAATATCGAGTCTTGTCGCCGCTGTGTTCGTCCGTCGTGCGCATTTCCGACCATGTGCCGCAACCTCGATAATTCCCATACCCGCCTACTCGAGCTGTATCGTGCCATCCGTAAACACCCGTCGATCCGTAAAGTTTTTGTCGGAAGCGGCATCCGGTACGATCTTTTCGACAGTCCCGAATATCTGCGCGAGGTGGTCGTCCATCACACTTCGGGGCGCCTGAAAGTGGCCCCCGAGCACACCGAGGCCCACGTACTCACCCTGATGCGCAAGCCTCCGTTCGCACTGTTCGAGCGTCTTAATACCGACTTCCGCAACATCTGTACATCCGAGAATCTGCGCTATCAATTGATTCCCTACTTCATATCGAGTCATCCGGGGTGCGTCGAGGCCGATATGCGCCGCCTTGCCGCAAAGACGAAAAACCTGCACACCGATCAGGTGCAGGACCTCACTCCTACGCCGATGACCCTCAGCAGCGTCATGTTCTATACCGGTCGCGATCCATACACCGGCAAAAGCCTCTACGTTGCCCGTACGCAGGCCGACAAGCGGCGTCAGAAATCATATTTCTTCAAGAAGTAAGAAAATCCACATATTTACGCTTGACCTACCAAATAGAGGGGCGATTAAAGCACAGATAATGACATGTATGCATATTAAAAGTGCCGTGAATATTATAATCATCCAACTCTTCGTCGGGCTCGAATTCGGGTGATACGAAATCACTCTTATGGTAAAAAATGGATATTAAAAAATCTGTCTCAAAACAAAATTTGACCCTCTGAGAATTGCCGTATTTGGAAATTTTCTCCGAGGGTAGTCATAATAAAAAGGCTGTCTCATAATAGCGAGACAGCCTTTTTATTATTTATAATTATCCTCTACCTCTCTTTCCAAGAGAAAGAGATCACGTCGCCAAGACCAGAGAAGATCATCGGAGCTTTAACTATATCATTGACCTGATTTTCCTCGTTCCAGTGGAGCTCGTCGTACTCTACAACCACCACCTCGTCACTGGGTTGACCTTCACGAGAATACACGGTCAACGTGCAGCAGCTATCCTCAGGGGCCGCCGGGTCTTTTGTTATGACATAGATATAATTAATTTTAGCAAGTTCATAAAACTCATTATTAGCTATAGTACGCAGACCCACAACCTCATGACCCGCAGGAATATTGATGCTCGTAACTTTCGACATCTCACCATTGGCGTGCTTCATCGAGTGAACTTCGTTGTCGGTCGTTGCGTAATACAAGAAGTCTTGAGTTGCGGCAAAGAGCTTCTGGTTGCCTACGGTTTTCACCTTCGCAACGTCGTTCGGATCGGAGATATCGCCCGTTGTCGAGAATGTTGCCACGGCTTCTTTTTTGACAGCAACCTCACCGTCTGCCGAGAATCTGAGATAGCGATACCCCACCGGATCTCTCACTATGGCGTACATGCTTCTGGAGTTGGGTACGAAAGAGTTCATCCACAGAACTGTTCGCGTGGGTTCTTCAACACTAAAGTTAGCGTCTCCCGAGACCTGCAAGTGGCTTGCATTCGATGTCGGATTATCGACAAGAAACTTTGAAGTCACATCATTGGTGGCGTTCTGAGGCGTTCCATTACCCGATTTCACCAAAAATTTCTTCTCTGCGTCAGACCACATCATAATGCGATCGGGCGAAGAACTGCTGGTTGCCGGAGTAACTGCAACGAGATCTTCGACAGGAACTTCGTTACCAACAGGACTATTGTAATTCGTCGGCAAAACATTTATAGCATTTTCGAACCGGCGCGACCCGCTACGACTACTTGTCGAGGAGCGAGCGATCCAACTGAACCAGTTGTTATTCCACCTCAAGGCTGCTGCTGCGATGTTAGCGCTGGTTCCGCTTTGTACACACGAAATCCTCGTCGGGGTCATGCCCTCGGCAGGAGAATACATCGAATACCCGGCGAAAAATCCGTTTACTTCGCCGATCTTGCCGAAATTGCCACTCAGACGAATACTACCTTTGTCGGTCAACAGGAGTGTGGTATAAGTAAGAATATTGCCTATACCCGTAGCGTTATTCATCGCCACGATCTGGTAGCCGTTGGTATTATCGTGCACTATCCTGTCGGCCTCGTCGGGCAACAAGTGTACATCTTTGAGCAGAGTATACTCGGGTTGATACCTCGACACCGGAGCTGAGTACATATCTATACCTATACCCGTTCCCTTTTTGGTGAGGAAGATAAACCCGCGGGCCAAAGTCGTGGTGGCCGAAACGGTGTAATACGTAGGATCGGTGTACCACACTCCCGTACGATTATTCTTCATACGGAACACTATGCTACGCCTGTCGGTATCGCCAACACGGTATTCCAGCGTTTTATCGGTGCTTATTAACGACAATTTATTGACATCGCCCTTATCGACAAGCCACCATTCGTACGAAAAAGGCTCGACCGTCTCGATAGGAGGCGTAATCTCGAGGATATCGCCCACCAACATCTGGTAGTCGTGACTATAGTTTTCATCGAATTCGAACAACACACCATTTGCATCGGTGTAGTCGTAATTGCCCTTATCCTTGACGCACGACACCCCTAAAAGAGCTGCGCACAGCAGGCAGGCAATAATATTTATCTTTAGTTTCATCGTATTTCGCTATTATTTGGCATTAGATAACATTAGCGGCCACAGCTCCCAACTCGATTGGCTTATAGGTACCCGAAACGGCATCGTAATAAGTCAACGGCCGACCTGCTGCCTCCGCAGCGGCAAGTGTACGTTTCAGTGCACGGAGAAGGTCGTTGTTTACCGCAAGGTATTGCATAACATACTGTGCCCACATTCCTGCAGGAGCTTTCAATCGCACATACTCGGGTGTAGGATACCAGTCTTGATACGTCTTTCCCGAGAGCTCGATGATCAATGCTACCTTTTCATTCGAAAATTCTCCGAAATTGTTAACAATCGTCGCCCGTTGGTTATTAACCTGGGCATCCCACAACAACGAAAACTCTGTGTCGTTATTGAAATATACCTTGAAGTTCAGTGCCGACATATTAAATACTTTACGCGTAGAGTCGAGGGCCACACCGGGGTCGTTCAACGCCTTGTAATCGGTACGGAAATGTTCATTCGGGAGCAATTCCAGCTTGAACTTAAGTCCCAACGGGCCTTGAGCCGTCAGTGCATCGCTGCTCAACAGTTTAACCCTAACGACACCCCTTACCGAATCGGCCATTATCTCCGATGGCAGCAACTCATAATCGCGATCTTCTACCGCCTCGTTGGTAACACCTTCCTGAGCAATGCTCCTGAAAGCGATCGCTCGTGCATAGTCGACCGGAAGGCCCATAACCGACACCGGGATCTCTAATATACTATCGGCCATTACAACGCCCGATTTCAGCAAACTGACCGACGTACTGTCGACAGCCAACATATTGTCCTGCCCGTCGTAATTCGCAAAGGTGAAGTAGATATTGGCCGGAGTTTCTCCGGAATCATACGTCTGCAGCGATTGTTCGCATCCGAATGCCATAAATCCGACAGCTGCGGTAAGCAAAATATACTTTAAATTTTTCATCATCATTCCTCCTCTTCTTCGTCTTTTAAGTCATAAAAATCCTCCTCCGATTTAGGAATGAAAGGTCTGTAGTTTGCCTCTTTCCATTCCGAAGACAGGTTTTCGCCTTGGTCGTAGCCGTTGATAACGGTATCGTCGTTATTCCTCTTCAGGAAGAACCATGCCTGACCCTCCATAACGAACTCGCGGTAATACTCCAACTCGAGCATCTGCCAAACCTGATCCTCCGTAGCATTTGCCGGGATCATCGAGTTGGTGTCAAAGCTGCCGGTCTCGGTAAAGCCCCTTTGCCTCAAGACAATGTTTATGGCATCGATCGCTCCCTGAATATCGTTATACTCTTTCAAAAGTGCCTCGGCTTTCATGTATTGAACCTCAGAAAGCCTGATAAGCGCCCGCATATTTCGAATATTATAACCCAACCATCCTTTATTATTCAGATGACTATCGCTAATAATAAGATACGAGAATTTTGTTGAGTAGTAATAGGGCTGAGAAGCATCTATAGTCAATTTACCCTCAGGCAAAGAGCTCTTGCGCCACTGAAGGAAGCGTCTGTCCGACGTAATCGCCTCATCTGTCGACATATTGACAAACAAATTGTCGCGTATAACAAGGTAGGGATGCTCATCATTGTCGATCTGTATCCTGAGGTACATATCATCCCACCATGCATCCATATCTATTTTAGACGGACCGAAAATAACTTCGTCATAAAGAATAGAATTTTCTAACCATGTATTAGAATTGGGAGTCCATCCGAACGGTTTATTTTTCTGCCTCATGGGCATCGACTGGAACATCTGGGTATGATACGTTGCATCGACAGCGTTCGTAAGGATATCGTCGGTAATACTTATAACGTCGTCATACTCGCCCAAGAGCATGTGTGTCCTTGCTTTCAGAACCTGAACGGCCCAATAGTTCATCCTCTTGTTACGGTACATTTTCGCAAACCGATCTTCGGGCAACATATCCAGGTCGTCATTCTCTCCGTCCCACACTTTCTCGTCGAGAACTATGGGGTCGGTATTTATCATTAACGTCTCCGCCTTCTCCAGATCGTCCTTAACTTTGGTCAAAAACGCTACGGGGGCCAAATATTGCGCCAGCTCTACATTCGAGTTACCGTGATAAGGCAAGATTTCGGAATCGCCTGTGGCAGAAATCGGGCCGAAGAATCGATAAAGATCCATGTGTATCATAGCCCTCATACCGTAAGCCTCGCCAAGGTAAAGTCTGCGGCGTTCATCCTTCAATATCCCCTCTTCCAGATTCTCCAACTGGTTGATGAACTGGTTCAACTGCATAATAAATCGATAGCCGTTGGTCCAGATCGGGTCTATATAGTCTTTACGAACCGTTTCGTTGTAATAATCATATGTTGCGAGCCTGTACAGATTGCCCAAATCGGAGAGAGCCGTTCCAGCGGGATCGTTTTGGGGATACGCATAGTAATGCGCCAGAACATCGACAGTACCTGCCGTAAGGTTGCTTCCATATAATCCATTGCTGGTAATAGTGCGGTACAACCCGTTCAGTATATTATCGATACCTCCTTCGCTCGAGTAAGCTTTACCTTCAAGTATCCTGTCGGTAGGTTCCTTATCGAGCCAGTTAGTACACCCGCTCATAGCAAGAGCGAGCATAGTAACGGATAATATTAATAGTTTTTTCATAATGATTTAGAAGCTTGTCGAGATTGAGAAAGTGATATTACGCGCAAAAGGATAATCCAACCCACGCTCCTGCTTGATTGTGCTCAGGCGGAACAGGTCGTTCATCGAAACAGTGAACATAAGGCTCCTCATGTTCAGCCTTTGTGCAAATGCCATTTCAGAGCAGTCGTAGCTCAACTGAATGGCCGTTGCCTCGAGATAGTTGTTCTTGTTGATAAAGCGCGAACTGATGGGGTTCGACGACGCATAGCTACGTATAGACTTGAACTCCGAAATATCGCCGGGGTTCTGCCAACGGTCGTAGAGGGCGCGCTTGTCCTGATTGTCAAGAATAGCGTAGTTGATAATATTCTCGACCTTGGCATACAAATCTCTGTTGAAGGCGTAGCCACCCAACGAGTAGCGGAAAGTTACGTTAGAGCGGAAGTTCTTATAGTTGAACGTAAATCCGAATGTACCATGAACTTTAGCCCTTGAAGTGGCAATTTGCACTACATTCTGCGGATCATAAACGAAAACGGGATTGCCATTAAGATCGCGGAATATTTCCATTCCCGTCGCAGGATCTATACCAAGCGATTTAACCGCCCACAAACCATCGGGATCGCCACCATCATAATATCTGCGCAAAGCCGTGTTATTTTTAAGGATATCGTACATTTTGTCGACAGCCCCCTGATCTACGTTACCATGATCGTCTGTGTACTTGATGTCGCTCAGACTGTTTGCAAACTGCTCGTTCAGCATGGCATATGCATCTCCGAAGCCGCCATACTTCTGCTTGCTGTTTGCTGCCGAGATACGGGCAGAGAACAGCATCCTGTCCTCGGGTCGGCGTACGAATATATAGCTTGCCGAAGCAGTCCATCCGCGAGAGTCGATATGACCCATGTTGATATCGTAGCCTCTCGGGTCGGCACCCGACGAGGGCGGCTGGGGCAGTGTGATCACCAGCGGATCGGTAAGATTGCGATGTATATCAAAAGTAAGGTTCAGTCGCGAATCGAGCATCGAGACATCCAGACCTACCGATAATTTCGAGGTTTTCTGCCAGTCGAGCATCGGGTTCGCTATCTGCGCCAGAGTCCATGCCTGACCGAAATAGTCCCTACCGAGGTCATAGTTATAGATAGTCGACGATATCATGTTGTTGGCCTGGTTGGCGTTCGTACCATACGAGCCTCTGAGTTTCACGTTGTCGGCCCATGTCCAGTTCTGTGCGAACTTCTCGCGCGAAATGTTCCACCCTGCTCCGACAGACCAGTTTGTCGTAAAGGGGTTGTCTTTGCCGAAAGAGGTCGAACCGTCGCGGTTGATGGTCAGATCCAACAGATAGCGCGTATCGTAGTTATACGCCAATGTTCCGATGAACGAAACTCCTCGAATCACCGAGGTGCCGTACGTAGGATGTGAGTTCAGAGGGTATTCCGCCTGAGAAGGATTGGGTTTCGCTCCCTCGGGCAAACCCTCGACGCTATATGAGCTTCCCCACCCTTTTGTATTATCGGCCTGTGCACGAACCAGAAGGTTGAAGTTGTGCATATCGGCAAACGTGCGCGTAATGCTTGCAGACAAGTTGCCGCTCCAGCTCCATAAATTGCTATTGCCATAGGTATAGGAACCTTTCTTCATGAAATCATCGGTACGGAAATCGGTATGTCTCGGATCTTTATAGTTCTCGTTGCTCGCCGAACTACGCTTAAGGCTCAAACCGCCGGTGAAACGCAACCCCAGATCCAACAACGTATACTCGAACCTGGTATTATTTACGAATTCCACATTCTGACCTATGTTGTCTGTATCCAACATGGCATTGTAGAGAGGGTTGGCGACATAAATTCCGTCGTTCGATACATCTGTTATGGGGTTGGCATTCGCTACGAGATTACCATCGTCGTTATAGGGTTTATAGTATGGCGACATCTTGGCCCACGACTCGAACGAACCATAGCTTCCGGTGTGACTGTTGGTCGAACCGAAGTTCATGTCGTTCGACACGTTAAATTTGTTGTCTATGCGGTATTGCAGGAAAACGCCGCCATTCACGTTCTCGTGGTTCGAGCCCTTCATGACACCGACCTTATTGTTGTACCCCATTTGTGCCTGGTAGTAGAGCTTACCGTCGCCACCCGACACAGAGAGGAAGTGCTGGTGCGAGAGCCCCGTACGCACAGGATACTTAAGCCAATAGGTATCGATTCCTCTTCCCACCAACTCGGCTTTTTGCTGGTAGTTGCTGGTGTTAAGCGGATGATCATAGGCCTTGTAGTAAATATCTCCGGGATCGCCGATATCATAGTAGCCCGAAAGGGCCTCGAATCGCAGTTTCTCTTCTGCATTCATCAGGTTGTAGTCGCTAAGATCGGCGAAAGACACTGTGGCATTACCGCTATAGTTGACCATCAACTCGCCTGCCTTGGGCCTGATGGTAGCTACAACAATAACACCATTGGCTCCCTTGGCTCCATAAATCGCCGTAGAGCCCGCATCTTTGAGAACGGTCATCGAGGCTATACGGCTGATATCGAGGTCATTGACCTTCTCGAGGGTACTGTCGAAACCATCGATCACGAAATGTGGCAGGTTCGGGTTAACCGAATACTGATCCGTAATACTCGAAACGTCGAGCGACGTCTTACCGTTGATCTCGATATTGGGCAGTGCATTGGGGTTCGAACCCGCAAGGTTGTCCACCACAAGATTTAGCGAAGGGTCGAGAGTGCTCAATGCCACTAACGGATTGAGCATTCCGCTCTGCTTGAGTTGCGCCTGCGTGACCTGCGTCACCGATCCGGTGAAAGTGGCCGCCTCGCGCGTGATGATACCGGCATTGATCGTTACGGCCTCGAGTTCGATAGCGCCGCCGAGCGTAATATCGTAAACGTCCTGACCGGAACGAAGAATGACTTCTTTGGGGTCCATGCCGACATAAGAGAACGTCAGAGCTCTCGCCCTGGGGGGCAGAGAGAGGCTGTAACGTCCGTCCGACGAGGTCGAGACACCTACCGATGCATTGCCTTTCATCTGAACGGCCACACCGGAAAGTGGCGCTCCGCTTTCGTCCACAACACGCCCTGTGACGGTGCGGCCTTGGGCCTGAGCTGCAGCCGGGACAAGCAGGCTCACGACGAAAAGCATGAGAAGTAGATAACTTTTCATACAGTTAAATTAAGTTTGGATTAAATTATTGTTGGGTAGTACACTAACTCGCAAATGTAATTATTTTTTAATAACTTTGCAAAGTCAATGGCGAAATCACAAAATAATAAAGAATCCCTCGAAACCCTTGCCGGAGCGTTGCCGCCCCAAGCCGTTGAGTTGGAAGAAGCGGTTCTGGGTGCACTGATGCTCGAGAGAGACGCTGTGGTGGCGGTGCAGGAGGTGCTTACGCCCGAGGCGTTCTACAAAGATGCCCATCAGGTTATTTATCGTGCGGTGAGCGAGTTGTCGATGGAGTTGAACCCTATCGACCTCTACACCGTTACCGAAAAGCTGAAGCAAAAGCAGCAACTGGCAGCTGTCGGCGGGGCATCGTTCCTTGCCCAGCTTACCCAGAAAGTGGGGTCGGCGGCGCACGTTGAGTTCCACGCCAAGATCATAGCCCAAAAATATGTGCAGCGCGAGCTGATTCGTGCCTCGACCGAGATACAGAAGCGGTCGTACGACGAGTCGATGGACGTCACCGACCTGATCGACGCCGCCGAGAGCGAGATCTTCAAGGTCGCCGAGGGCCACATAAAGCGCGATGTACAGAAGTCGAAAGACATTCTTGCGCGCACACTGAGCATCATCGAGGAGGCCAAGAAGAACGAGGGGTCGTTCACCGGGGTGCAGTGCGGATTCCGCGAGTTGGATCGCCTGACCTTGGGCTGGCAGCCGAGCGACCTGATCATCGTGGCGGCGCGTCCCTCGATGGGTAAGACGGCGTTCGTGCTCTCGATGGCACGCAATATGACCATCGACCACGAGAAACCGGTTGCCTTTTTCTCGCTCGAGATGAGCTCTACGCAGTTGATGATGCGTCTTATAGTGACCGAATCGGGCCTCTCGTCGGGCGACATACGTAGCGGGCGCATAAACTCTGAGCAGTGGAAAGAGCTCGAAAAGGCCACCAAGCCTCTCGGAATGGCGCCGCTGTTTATCGACGACACTCCCGCGCTGTCGATCTTCGAGTTCCGCTCGAAAGCACGGCGATTGAAGAAACAGTATGATATTCAGCTAATTATAATCGACTATCTACAGTTGATGACCGGCTCGAACGACACCAAGGGCAACCGTGAGCAGGAGGTCAGCTCGATCTCGCGCTCGCTGAAGGCCATCGCCAAGGAGCTCAACATACCAATCATCGCACTCTCGCAGCTCAACCGCTCGGTAGAGTCGCGCACGGGCAGCAAGCGCCCCCAACTGTCGGACCTCCGCGAATCGGGAGCTATCGAGCAGGATGCCGACATTGTGGCGTTCATCCACCGTCCGGAGTACTATGGCATGAACTTCGACGAGAACAACATGCCCACAGCGGGTATGGCCGAGATCATAGTGGCCAAGCACCGTAATGGCGAGACGCGCACCGTGCACCTCAAATTCCGCAAGGAGCAGGCGCGGTTCTTAGACTATGACGAGGACGAGCTGGCAGCCGTGACGGGCGAAGGCGGCGGGGGGTACAGCTCCATCGACAGCACGTTGGGCGACGACTATTTCACGCCCGGAGGCTCCATGCGCCGTACGGCCACGGAGTTCGATATGCCCTCGTCGGGGGGGGATGGCGGGGGCGATGCTCCATTCTAAGAGTGGAAGATCGGGGGATGACACGGCGCAGGCGGCAGATCATCGGTTGAAACAACATCAATAATTACAGGAGCTTTATCTTTGGCTTGCAAATACCGGTTGGCTTACAAATACCGGGCGAGCAAAGTTTTTCTTAATATTTCCAAGTATCTGTCGCCGTGCATCCGGGATGATGAGCGACAATACCGGGCGATGGGTATTGCTCGATTTTTTGGTCGTCGACCTGTATGCCATTCCTGCGTACCGCCCCTGTTTTGCGCGAAAAGATCGGGCGGTATGCAGATTTACTATCTAATCTTGTAGGGCATCACACAGGGGGCCTCGGAGCCGGCTCATTTCTCGACTAAATAACTACTAACCAATATATTATGAGGTGTTTGTAAAGTGTTATACGAGCACGCTGGTGGGTATCGACGCCATGACCGTGGCGGTAGAGGCCAATGTCTCGGCGGGCTTGGGGATGTATCTGGTGGGGCTGCCCGACAGCGCCGTGAAGGAGAGTCAGGAGCGCATACGGTCGGCATTCGACAACAGCGGATTCCGCATGACGGGGCGCCGTTTGGTCGTCAATCTGGCTCCCGCCGATGTGCGCAAGGAGGGCTCGGGCTACGACCTGCCGATCGCCGTTGCCATCCTCGCCGCCACCGACCAACTGCCCACGGAACATCTTGCGGAGTACGTCATGATGGGCGAACTGTCGCTCGACGGCTCGCTGATGCCTGTGAAAGGTGTGCTTCCGGTAGCTATCAAGGCCCGCGAGGAGGGTTTCCGGGGTGTGATCCTGCCTATGCAGAACGTTCGCGAGGCGGCTGTGGTGGCGGGATTGGATGTTATAGGTGTCGAGTCGCTGAGACAGGCGGTGCGGTTTCTCGCAGGACGCGACGACATTGCCGCAGCCGAGACGACCTGCAACGAAGAAACCGGGCAGACCACAGGCCGGTACGACGAAGATTTCGGCGATGTTCGCGGACAGGTACGTGTGAAACGTGCACTAGAGATCGCCGCAGCCGGAGGACACAATGTGATCATGATCGGCTCGCCGGGATCGGGTAAGACGATGCTCGCGCGGCGTATGCCCTCGATCATGCCACCGTTGACTCTCGACGAGGCCCTCGAGACGACCAAGATCCACTCCGTGGCGGGCAAGCTGGGCGTCGAGAGCGGACTCCTTACGAAGCGTCCGTTCCGTGCACCGCACCATCTGTCGTCGCGTGTGGCGTTGGTGGGAGGAGGGACAAACCCTCAGCCGGGCGAGATTTCGCTGGCACATAACGGCGTGCTGTTCCTCGACGAGCTGGCCGAATTCGGACGCAGCCTGCTGGAGGTATTGCGCCAACCGCTGGAGGATAAAAATATAGTGGTGTCGCGTGCAAAGTATACGATAGAATATCCGGCTAATTTCACACTGGTGGCGGCGATGAACCCGTGTCCGTGTGGCTACTACAACCATCCGGGCAAGGAGTGTAGGTGTACGCCGGGCGAGGTGAGCAAGTATATGGGGCGTATTTCGGGTCCGTTGATGGATCGCATAGATATGCACATCGAGGTCGTGCCGATAGCGTTCGAAGAGATGAACCGCGATACAGCCTCAGAGTGCAGTGCCGCGATACGCGAACGCGTTGTGCAGGCGCGTGAGGTGCAACGACAACGGTTCGCCGACTGCCCGGGTGTGCACACCAATGCGATGATGAACTCGAAGATGATACGCGAGTATTGCGCTCTGTCGCCTGCGTGTGAGGCCATGTTGGAGCGGGCTATGACCATGCTGTCACTATCGGCACGCGCCTATGACCGCATCCTGAAGCTCGCGCGCACCATTGCCGACCTCGCCCGAAGCGGCGATATCGAACCCGAACACATTGCCGAGGCCATCGACTATCGCACCCTCGACCGCGAGGGATGGGGGATGGTCAGGGGGTGATTGAAGTATGCCAATATTCTATTGCAGAAGGTGCTCCCATAGGTAGTCGGTTCGTAAATTCACAGGAGTCCTCTGGTTGGCTATTTAGAAGTTCGGCCATACCAACCGACGCGCTGCGAACAAAGGAGTGGTTTACGATCTATGCTGAATCGAAAGAAAGAGCAAGATTAAAACATTTATCCGGCCAGGAAACTAAAATGTAGAACTTGGAGTCCTGTCAAAATAACGGTCAATGGCGACATAAGAGCATGCTGGCACAACTTACATATGCTGACATATAACTAAATCGGACGAACCATACCCACTCTCAAAAAAACTTTTCATGGAAAAATATATCGCCTCACACTCCTCGCCCGAGGATGCATTGTTGCACGAGTTAGAGCGGGCGACGTACCTGCGGGCACTCAACCCACGTATGATCTCGGGTCATGTTCAGGGGCGTATGATCGAGATGATGGTTCGCATGCTGCGGCCGCAGAGGGTGCTCGAGATAGGTACGTTCACGGGTTATGCCACGCTGTGTATCGCTGCAGGATTGGACGACGGGGCAACTGTCGACACGATAGAGATAGACGACGAACTGGAAGCACAGGCTGCCGATTTCTTCGCGCGTTCGCCCCACGGCACAAAGATCAGGCAGCACATCGGCGATGCATTGGACCTCGCACCGCGATTGAACACCAAGTACGACCTTATATACATCGACGGCGACAAGAGGCAGTATCCGCAATACCTCGAAATGAGTGTCGAACTGGTGCGTGTCGGAGGGTTCATCGTGGCCGATAATGTGTTGTGGTACGGTAAGGTACTGACAGATGCCGCGCCTAATGATCTGCATACCAAGCAGTTACAGGTGTTCAACGAGATGGTGTCGCAGGATCGGCGGCTTGAGAATATAATAATCCCCCTGCGCGACGGACTGAATATCATACAACGCGTACTTTAGTTCAAGGGCAAGTGGGACACGGCTTGATATCCATTTCGAGTAAACTGAACACATACACCTGACCATACAAACAAAAATAGACCGCACTTCATGCACGGTCTATTTTTTTCAAAGCTAACTCCACTTAGACATGGAAGGTTTTTTTGTCGTTAACGGTATCGATATCCTGCTTTCAATTTCCGATCGACGCCCAAATGTTCTACGGCTATACGGATCGATTTGTAGAAATAGCATTATTTGGCAGCTATAAATCGAACACATAGAGATAATCATTAAAACAGCCAATATGTGGGTCTTAGTGGCGAGCATATCCTGCCCCTACACAGCTGCGGCGAGTAGCGCCTGCTTACACACCAGTTTGATCGCACCTTTGCTGCACTCGATGCGCACGGTGTCGCCCTGCCTGATGTCGCCCGCCACGACCAACTGCGCGAGAGGTTCCTCGACATTGTCGGATATGGTCCGCTTCAGCGAGCGCACTCCATAGCGTGGTTCGTAGCCCATTTCGGCCAGTTGGCGGCGTGCTCCGTGGGTCGATGACAACCGATAACCCTGGGCCGCGGCACGTTTCTGGAGCTCGGCGAGCTCCAACTCCACGATCCGCTCGACATCGCCTGCCGACAGCGTATTGAAGACCACGATATCGTCTATCCTATTGATAAATTCCGGAGCGAAAGTCTGCTCCATTGCCATGCGGTAGTGGGGCACGACTATCGACGGAGCATCGGCCTCGGGCTTGCAGTAGCCTACGGGAGGCGCCTTCTGCACCAGTGTGCGCGAGCCTACGTTCGACGTCATGATGATCACCGTGTTGCGGAAATCAACCTTGCGGCCGTTGCCGTCGGTGAGTTGACCATCGTCGAATATCTGCAACATTATGTTGAACACGTCGGGATGCGCCTTCTCGATCTCGTCGAACAGCACCACTGCATAGGGTTGCCTGCGCACGGCTTCGGTGAGTTGTCCGCCCTCGTTGTAGCCCACGTATCCGGGAGGCGATCCGATCAGGCGGCTGACGTTGTGCTTCTCGGAGTACTCGCTCATGTCGATGCGGATCAGCGCCTCGGGGCGATCGAACATCCATCGGGCCAGCTCCTTGGTGAGGTGGGTTTTGCCCACTCCCGTCGGGCCGACGAACATGAACACGCCGATCGGTTTACCCGGGTCTTTCAACCCCGCGCGGCTGCGCTGTATCGAGCGCACAACCTTGTCGACAGCATCGCTCTGGCCTATGACCCTCTTCGAGAGGTGAGCGTTCATGGCTCCGAGGCGCTGCTTCTCGTTCTGCGAAATGCGCTGCACGGGGATGCCGGTCATCGATGTGATCACAGCTTCGATCTGCGCCGCGCCTATATCACGGCCTTTCTTCGTGGCTCCGAGCGATGCCCGCGACCCTGCCTCATCGAGAACATCGATGGCCTTGTCGGGGAAGTGGCGGTCGGTGATGTAACGCTCCGTGAGGTCGACGCATGCGCGCAGAGCCTCGGGGGTGTAGCGCACATCATGGTGATGCTCGTAGGTGGGCGCAATGTTGGTTAGTATTTCAAGGGTCTCGTCGCGCGTCGAAGGCTCGACGAGTATCTTCTGGAAGCGACGTTCGAGAGCCCCGTCGGCCTCGATACACTCGCGATATTCGTCCAAAGTAGTGGCTCCTATACACTGCAATTCACCACGCGCAAGGGCCGGTTTGAGGATATTGGCGGTGTCC
>QMCE01001599.1_pt1 | contig 21046 bp, 19 predicted proteins | sample 1821851 | NCBI WGS metagenome assembly QMCE01 (sample SAMN09453174, study PRJNA476694) | Termite gut metagenome, whole genome shotgun sequencing project. | isolation source: worker | host: Odontotermes sp. | place: South Africa:Pretoria | collected 2016-01-28 | reverse complement strand
ATAAGTGTTATGAATTGTGAATGTGATTTGCGTAAGCTATGAACGGAAAGCCATCACCAGTCATAATCGTCATAATTATACTCCTCAACTTCTTTTTTCGGTAATGTTGTGCGATTGAAATAAACCGGTATTATCAGCGCCACTTTCACCCGCTCTCCGTTCAGGGAGCCGGGTTTGAAAACCGGCAGGTTCTCCATGATCCGGAGTGCTTCCAAATCGTACAGTTCATCTACCGAATTCATCAATTTTTGTCTTGTTGCTCTTCCGCAACGGTCAATAACAACCTCGACCTTCACAACACCCTTTACCCGTTCGCGCGTGTGATAATCCACCACATCCGGATATTCGATGTTCGAATTGACATAACGCGAGAGTTGTATGTCTCCTCCTCCCGGAAACACAGGAAGGTTCAATTCGCCTGGCCATGGTTCGGGATAAGAGCCTCCGAAAATAATCGACGCTTCGTTGTCCACACAATCCGGATATAGATTTTCATACTCCTTTAGATAGGAGTAAGAGTCGTATTCTTCGTAGTCATCGTATTGGGCAAGCAGTTTTCCTGAAGCGAATGACAGAAAAAACAGGGCTAAAAGAAATCTTCGGGATCTTCTTCCGGAAGATTCCCCAAAATTCAATTTATTGTTTTTTTGCAGCTTCATAATTATTTATTTATATGAATCAAATGTTTTTTACAATTGTATTATACTATTTGTAAACATATTGACTTTTCGGTCGATATGTTTGTATCATTGCGAAATATACAAATGTAATTTGCTTTTGTAAATTATTTAATTTATATTTGTAGCGTTATATACAAACTTATACATGGCCATTTTGTCATATCATTTTTAAATAATTAAGTAAGTCATGAATGATAAAGAACGTATCATCCGGATTATGAATGAAGAAAATATGAATGCTTCCCAGTTTTCCGAATCAATTGGTATTCAGCGAGCTGCCATATCACATATATTAGCCGGACGTAACAACCCGAGTCTTGATGTTTTCAGGAAAATCCTCAAAAGATTTTCCAACATCAATCCGGACTGGCTCCTTTCCGGTGAAGGCCCTATGAGGCGAAACATTCAAAGTTCAGGAAATAGCAGCCATATGGCTGCAACGAAATATGATTTGTTTTCACAACCGGATTCCCGGCAGGAATCAACACAATCAACCGGATCCTCATCCGTTCCGAACCAGAGAACAAATACGGCTCCCGTACAAAAAAAGAGTTTATATCCTACCGATATTCGTACGGAAATACATTTCACGGATGAAAAACTAAAAGGAGAAGAAGTTAATGACACGATAAATGAGGCGAAAGAAACTATAAAAGAGACCATTATATACAAAGAACGCCCCAACAAAACAATTGAGAAACTGTTGATTTTCTATTCTGACAACACTTTTGAAACGTTTATTCCCGAAAAACAAGATAAATAATGTGCTTCATGCAGATTTGCGGACTAAAGACAGGTCCCGGCTTATTTATTGCATTACTATAGTGTTACGTATCATCGTATAGGCAATGATTACCACAGCCAGTATAAGAACAGCCCATTTGCCATAAAAAATACTGCGCAAACGTAAAATTCTTTTACTTGACAAATTCGCAATATATTCAACATATATTCCGAATATAATATAAGGTATAAGTATGAACATCAGGGGGTTATACCTGAATGCCGTCATGTAATTTCCCTGAAACAAATTATAAAAAGCTCTTTGTGAACCACAACCGGGACATTGATATCCTGTGATGGTATATACCGGACATTTAGGAAAAAAGGCATAACCGGACGGATCAAAATGTGCATACAAATAAATCCCTGTCAAAATAAAAACGATAAGTATGCCACCCACTAATATCCTGTATTTCCGCTTCACTTATAAACTCCGAATTACTGATTATTTCTGAGAATATAATACATTATTCTTTTTCTTATTCAGGCGATTCTCCAAATCTGTTTGTATGTGCATCGCCTTCGGCAAATAACATCCATAAACCATAAAATGGAATAAAAAGAAAATGGGGGTTTTAAAACATTCGCCCCCATTTTTGACGCTCATAACAAGATATTCCATCAGTTTATGACATACTATCCAGGAAGTTTTCAAGCCCGCCCGATTCATTTATCATCGCAGCCCAAAATGCAAAGTAAAAAATCAAACCAATGATATAGAACACCACCGCTACAACTGCCGCCCATATGGTTAGTTTCTTTGCCGAATCAGCATTGCTGATGGCTCCATTCATATTCCCCCGTTCGAATTCCGAATTTACATTATTCGCTTTTACTATCGCTATAATCCCCAATACAACGGAAATAGGAGAACAGCAGCAAAGAAAAGATATAATCGTCACCACAATAGATTCCGTCATGTAATTTTTGGGAGGTACCATTCCTCCGCTTGACGTACCTCCGGATGGCGTAGCATATGTTCCGGGTTGCCCACCATAAGGCTGAGCCGGTTGCTGATAGGTCGGTTGTTGTTGCTGACTTTGTTGTAATGGCGGTTGTTGACTGGTACTTACGCCATCATTAGGAAAACTTTGTTGAGGCGGTTCGGGCGTTTGTGAAATATGAGATCCCATTTGCGCTCCGCAATTACCACAAAATGTAACCCCATCCATGTTTTGTGCTCCACATTTTGGACAATTCATAATCTATAATTTTATTAGTTTTAATTAATCAATGGACAAATATAAAATTTTAATAATAAAAATACAAAATGATAAGTAAAAAAGATTTTCGGTCCTTCTGTTTTTAACAGATTACCTTTTTTTTGCCACATCATAACCAGCCTGTAAAGCCTTGAGATTCAGTTCGACAATCTCTTCGCTTTTTCTGGCAAATATAGATCGGATACCATCCGCTATTTTATCATAACTAAGTCCGAGAAAAGGAGTGGCGGCCCCCAACATAACAATATTGGCTACACGCGGTGAACCCAGTTCTTTGGCAATAGCTTCCACATCCAGTACCACTTTATGCGGTAATTTATCCAGTTCCTCATTCACTTTTTCCATGTCCGGATAATTGGGTATGTTCACAAATGGTTGCGAATTCGTAACAAGCCACCCATCTTTCTTCAGATAAGGCAAATAACGCAGACTTTCCATCGGCTCCAACGAAATAATCAGGTCAGCCTGCCCGATCGGTATCAAATCGGATGACACAGGTTTGTCCGACAACCGCAGATTAGATTGTACATCTCCTCCACGCTGACTCATCCCGTGCACTTCCGCCTGTTTCATATATAAACCTTCCTTCAGTGCTGCTTCTCCGATAACAGCGGCAATAGACAAAATCCCTTGTCCACCTACGCCTGATAATATGATATCTGCTTTCATACGTACAAAATTTTATTCAATTGTCTGGTCGTTCCGTTTGTTACGCTTCTTTCTTTTTGTTTTTACGAGTCAGAGTCTGTATGCATTCACGACGTGGAATAATAACGGAAACACCTTTATATTCAACCTCTTCCTTTATCATCTTTTTCATTTCTTCATAATTCTTTTTCAGAGGAACAACCACCCGGATATGTTCCGGATTGACACCAATCCCTTTACATATGGATTCAATACGTCCGGTAGCGGCAGAATCCTGCCCACCGGTCATAGCTGTTGTCTCATTATCCGAAATAATAATCGTAACATTTGCGTTTTCATTCACACAATCCAACAGTCCCGTCATACCGGAATGTGTAAATGTAGAGTCGCCAATCATAGCAACAGCCGGGTGAACACCCGCATCGGAAGCTCCTTTTGCCATAGTAATCGACGCTCCCATATCAATACAGGAATCAATCGCACGAAACGGCGGTAAGGCGCCAAGCGTATAACAACCTATATCGGCAAATACTTTCGCATTCTCATATTCGCCGACAATTTCATTGAGTGCATCGTATACATCACGATGTCCGCATCCTTTACATAATGCGGGCGGACGTTGTTCAACTATTTCCGGAATATGGTAATGTTGTTCTGTATTTTTGCCCAGTGCACGACCTACAACATCCGGATTTAATTCGCCATCGCGCCTGAGCGTACCGTCAAGCCGGCCATGTACCACCAATCCTTTGCCTGGAAAACCTTTCAATTTCGCTTCTACAAAGGGGTATCCTTCTTCCAGAATCAGCAGTTCATCACATTCGGATGCTATTTTCTCCAATAATTTTTCAGGTAACGGGTACTGGCATATTTTCAATACGGGATGCGCAAAATCATTTTCACTGTTTTCCGACAGATAATTGAATGCAATACCGGTTGTTATGATACCGAGCTTTTTATTCGGTCCGTCAAAATACCGGTTGTATTTCGAGTCTTCGGAGGCTTTTGTAAAAATATCCTGCGCTGTGAGCAGTTCCCTGAACCGTACACGCGCCAACGCCGGCAATAAGATATACCGTTTCCGGCCATCTGCCGGAAAATGTATCTCATTTTGTTTCTTTTGTTCACGTGTAATAACGCCCGAACGCGAATGAGCCATACGGGTTGTGATGCGCATCAGGATGGGATATCCCAGTTTTTCCGAAAGATCAAAACCTTCATAAACCATGTCGTACGCTTCCTGCTGGTTGGATGGTTCCAACATCGGTATCATTGCAAAATCCCCATATACACGGTTATCCTGTTCGTTCTGGGAAGAATGCATGGAGGGGTCATCCGCCGAAAGAATAATCATACCGCCGTTTATACCGCTCATGGATGCATTCATAAAGCAATCCGCCGCTACGTTCAGACCGACATGTTTCATGCAACACAAGGTTCGTTTACCGGCATAGCTCATTCCAAGAGCCGCTTCCATCGCTGTTTTTTCATTTGCACACCAACGGCTGTGAATATTACTTCCTTTTGTTTTTTGTTGTATATACTCGGTTATTTCAGTCGAAGGAGTTCCCGGATATGAATAAACACCGGATAACCCTGCGTCTATCGCCGCCTGGGCAATCGCTTCATCTCCTAAAAATAATTTTTTATCCATAAATATTTGCTTCGTTTCATGAATTTTCAAATCTGACGCGCAAAGGTAGTGCAAGTTGAGAGAAATACAAAATAAGCTCGCTTATTTTATGCCGCGGCGGTTTAGCTCCGCACGATATTTATCGGCATTCCGGTTGTGTTCTTTCAGGGTAACGGCAAAATTATGACGCCCGGAAAAATCTTCTTTGGCACACATATACAAGTAATTATGACGCGTATAGTTCAAAACGGCATCAAGACCTTTTACGGAAGGGAAACGGATGGGACCGGGAGGCAGCCCTTCATGCAGATATGTATTATAAGGCGAATCCACAGCAAGATGTTTGTTCAGGATACGTTTCAATGTAAAGTCTCCAACGGCATACTTTACGGTAGGATCAGCCTGAAGGGGAATCCCTTTTAATAAACGGTTTATATATAAACCGGCCACTACCGGATACTCATCGGATGCAGCCGTTTCTTCCTCCACAATAGAAGCCAGTATGGACACTTCAACTGGCGACAAGCGTATGTTTTCCGCTTTCTTCAGGCGATCTGCCGTCCAAAATGCATCGTATTCCCGTTTCATTCGTTCCATTAGTTTATCCGCGGGAATAGTCCAATATACTTCATATGTATTGGGTATAAACATAGTCTTGATTGTCACCGTATTAAACCCAAGTGATTCACAATACGCTTCATCGCCCAGACAAGCCAACAGATCATTACCTTCCAGCATTAACTGACCGGAAATCCGGTCTACCAGATCACTTATCAGGCGAATGTTATTAAATGTCAGACGAACCGGAGCCTGCTGGCCACGCCGTAGCCGGTTCAGTAGTGTATTGTTATTCATGCCAGGCTCAACAGCAAAGCGTCCCGGCTTCATATTCCCCGGATACTTCCGGAATCCGGCCAACAATTCAAAGAATCTTATATTCTTACAACCAGCCGAATCACGCAGTTCTTCACACAACATCCCGAAATCTTTATCATTCTCATAAATATATACATATTTTGTTTCAGTAACGTTAAAATTAGGCATATACAACACACTGTATACGATCGCCCCACATGCTGCAACAACAATCAGAATAACTGAAAGTCCAATATACAACAATCGTTTTGTCGTTTTTTTCATGTGTACATCTATTGGCTCATGTTCGTTTTATGTGCGCGGAATCTTAGGCTGTGTCAGCAGACTTACAATAATAATGGCCAAAACGGAAAGCGGCAGCGCAAAAATAATAGGATCTATTAAAAACCACGGATAGACATCAATCAGAACATCTTTCCCCGTAAGCATGCGACATAGTCCGATGGGTACAGCCTCTGCTTTATGAAGAAATAACAAGGAAAACAGACTGACGGCAAAGCCTGTCCATAAGCTTGCGACAGCTCCCTGGCGGGTTGTTTTTTTCCAGTACAGGGAGCAGAAATAAGCCGGAAGGAACGTGACTGCACAGACGCCCATAAACAAGGCTGTTCCTTTGGCGATAATACCGGCGCTCAATACGTAACAAATAATGTAACTTACGATAATTGATATAAGGACGCCAACGCGCACGCCAATCGTAGAGTGAGGATTTTTACGACGACCCAGTTTCGGGAAAATATCGGATCCGAAAGCTGATCCCATCGTATGGAAGAGGGCGCTTAATGTAGACATACTCGCAGAGATAATACATAACATGAAAAAGGCGCCGAACCATTGGGGCATCGCTTTATTGATAAAAAGCGGTATAATCTTATCCATATCTTTAACCGCTTCGGAAGCAACCACCCCTTCGGATTTCAGGAAAAACAGGTTTGATAAAGCGCCTACATGATAAATGGCTCCTACGGTTATAATGATAAAAGCGCATCCGATCAATACGCCGCGATTCAATTGTTTTGTACTGTTGACCATCATAAAACGTACCGCCAACTGAGGTTGCGCCAGACAACCGATACCAACCCCGAGAATAAGCGATGTGATAAGCGTATACCACTGCGACGAACCTGTTATGGGCATGCGCGTCCATCCCTGATGGCCGATCTCCCGGAATCTATCCGGTACAAGATGAGCTATATCCGAAAGTGCGCGGTTGGCTTCGGTAAAATTCATTCCGATCGTTTTGTAAAACCATACCAACAGGAACAACATACACAGAAACATGATGACAGCCTGGAACGCGTCCGTGTACAAAACTCCTTTAATCCCGCCTGTAATCACATAAGCCGCTACAATAAGGGTAAAGATAAGTAATGCGATATGATAGTCAATATTAAACATCTGCTCAATAAAAACAGCGCCGCCTTTCATAACAACCGCCGTATATAAAGGCATTCCTAAAAATATCACAACAGCAATGAAAACCTGTACGCCGCGGGAATGATAGTGAAGCCCCAGGAACTGCGGAAATGTATTCGCATTGTACGTTTCACCCAGGCGACGCGTACGTTTACCGAAAAAGATAAAAGCGACAATAACGCCCATCAACATATTCAGCATGCAAAGCCATTGTATACCCATACCGAATGTAGCGGCAACACCGCCAAAACCGACAATCGCCGATGCTGAAATAAAAGTAGCCCCATACGACAGGGCCATAACGATCGGATTGGTCTGACGGCCACCCAATAAATAATCACTCGCGTTTTTAGTACGTTTATACCCCAGGTATCCCAACCAGGCAATAATAAACATATATACCAGAACAATAATTCCTATACTTAATGTATCCATTATTTTTCGTCTTTATTCCAACGTGAAACACCATACCATATCGCAAAAACAAGGCATATAAACGCCAAAAGATAAGCTATCCAGATTCCGGGGTCTTCTATTCCAAACATAGTTTCGTATTTAAAAATGTCGTTTATTAATATAGTTTTACAAGATCATGCTCACAAATATAATCCAGATTGTGACGACGTATTACTTCGCGGGCCGCTTCCCGGTTATTTGTCCGTATTATAAGCACAGATTTTCCATTCAGGGAAAAACAATACATATATTCGATCGTCAGACCGGATTTCGTAAAACAGGATAACGTTCCTGCAAAACTTCCGGCAGATGAGTCCGTCGCAATAGCCAGTACATCCGTAAAATTGGCGCTGACATTATTTTTTTTCAGGATTTGATAAGCTTTCTCAGGTTCGGTGACAATAAGCCTCAATATTCCATACTCCGATGTATCAGCTACAGTCGCAGCAATGATATGGATATTTTCATCGGCAAGTAGCGCCAGTATCTCGCACAATTTGCCGTATTTATTTTCGACAAAAATAGAAATTTGATTTACGGTCATATCGTTTATACTATTTGTTTATACTTATAAAAAAACAATCACTTCAATCATATCCCATCAGAATTTACGAAGATCTTTCACTCTTACGGCCTTACCTTCGGAAACGGGAATTGAGCCTTTCGACACCAGTTTGACCCGTGGCGTTATCAGCAACTCATCTTTCAACTGACGGACGATTTTTTTACTCAGACGTTCCAAAACACTGTAATCATCCGTAAATAAATCGCTCAGTTCCACTTCAATAAGCATCTCGTCATTATTACCGACTGTTTCGATCGTGATCAGGTAATTACCTCCCAGTTCTTTGAAACTCAATAATATTTTCTCAATCTGTATCGGAAAAATGTTATCTGTATCGGAAAAATGTTCACTCCTTTCAGGATGATCATGTCGTCACTACGTCCTTTGAAACGATCAATACGACGGTGTGTACGGCCGCACAAACAATCGCCCGGTATAAAGCGTGTCAGGTCGTGCGTACGATAGCGTATCAACGGCATGGCTTCACGCTGCAACGTTGTCAGTACAAGTTCGCCGATTTCTCCTTCAGGAACAGGTTGCAGTGTCTGAGGATCAATAATCTCCGCAATCACGTAATCTTCCCATATATGAAGTCCTTTTTGTTCGGTACATTCGAAAGCGACTCCCGGACCATTCATCTCAGACATGCCAAAACAGTTATAGGCTTTCACTCCAAGCAATTTTTCAATGCGAAGACGTTGTTCTTCGGAATGAGGCTCCGCTCCCATACAAAATATACGCAACGCCGTATCCGTCCGGGGATCTATATTCATTTCCTGAAATACTTCGGCCAAACGGGTCGCATAACTGGGTATGATGTGGAGTGCCGTCGTCCCGAAATCCATGATAAATTTTATCTGGCGTTTCGAATTTCCCGCAGCAGCCGGAACGGTCAACGCTCCGAGTTTTTCAGCGCCATACTGAAAGCCAAGCCCTCCCGTAAACATTCCGTATCCGGATGTGTTCTGAAAAACATCGGTATCACGCAAACCTACCATATACATACAACGGGCGACCTGATTGGCCCATAAATCAATATCCTTTTGTGAATGAAGCACTACCGTCGGATTGCCCGTTGTACCGCTCGACGAATGAATACGAACACATCGTTGAAGAGGTATGGATGCAAAACCATACGGATACTGCGATCTCAGATCGTCTTTTGTGGTAAATGGCAACCTATTCAAATCATCCAACGACCGGATATCATCCGCCGAAATATCGTTATCTTCGAAAACTTTCTTATAAAAAGAAGAATGAGAAGCCTGAGAAATCGTGTTACGTAATCTTTCCAGTTGCAATTGCTGCAAATCATCACGACTCATAGTTTCCAGTTCTTCCTGCCAATAGGGGCGTGTCATATCTCTTTATTTTTATTAATTTTCAATTTTGAGCGACAAAGATATAACAATTTTACATATAATTTCTCCATTCAATAACAAAACTTCATCTATATGATTCCTTTCCATCTCAAAGAGAAAAACAAGAGCTTTACAATCATCGTAAAGCTCGTTTTTTACGTACTATGATGTTGAAAAATAAATCCACGTACACCTCCCTTATTTTCAACCCCTTGTTGGGAAACAGCAAAAACGTTTGTTTTTTTTCGCTTTTGGATTTTGCCATGAACCAAAAAAGCAGTACTTTAGTGCGCTTTTTTTAATTTTGAGGAAGTATAGGAAGTATAGATACCTTATTGTAGAACTAAATAATATTAAAATGGCTGAAGACAGAATGGCTGAAGACAGAATTATTAAGATTGATATTAATAATGAAATGAGATCTGCGTACATTGACTATTCAATGTCCGTTATTGTCTCACGTGCCCTTCCGGACGTCAGGGACGGTTTTAAACCCGTTCACCGGCGTATTTTGTTCGGGATGAACGAACTGGGCAACACATCAGATAAGCCTTATAAAAAGTCTGCGAGGATTGTCGGTGAAGTTTTAGGTAAATACCATCCTCACGGGGACTCATCCGTTTATTTTGCAATGGTCCGCCTGGCTCAGAAATGGTCGATGCGTTACACGTTGGTCGACGGACAGGGAAACTTCGGTTCGGTTGACGGAGATAGCCCGGCAGCCATGCGTTACACAGAGGCGCGCCTGAGTAAGTTAGCGGAAGAGATGTTGCGGGATATAGACAAAGATACGGTTGATTTTCAGTTGAATTTCGATGATACATTACATGAACCGGTAGTATTGCCGACACGCATACCCAATCTCTTAATAAACGGCGGATCGGGTATTGCCGTCGGTATGGCGACCAACATGCCACCCCATAATATGCGGGAAGTGTTACAAGCCTGTCAGGCTTATGTAGACACCCGTGGAGACATTGATGTGGAAGGATTAATGCAATATGTCAAAGCACCGGATTTCCCGACAGGCGCCACCATATACGGATATGCCGGTGTCAGGGATGCATTCGAAACGGGGCGCGGGCGCATTGTATTACGTGGAAAAGCGGAAATTGAAACAACTTCGTCGCATGATAAAATCGTAATCAGTGAAATACCTTATTTAGTTAATAAAGCGGAACTTATCAAATATATCGCCGATCTGGTAAATGAAAAACGGATCGAAGGTATCTCTAACGTAAACGACGAATCCGATCGTAACGGTATGCGCATCGTAGTAGATGTCAAACGCGATGCCAATGCGAACGTCATATTGAACAAATTGTATAAGATGACCGCTCTGCAGTCGTCTTTCAGTGTTAACAACATCGCATTGGTCAACGGCCGCCCGAGGTTGATGAACCTGAAAAATATGATCGGATACTTCATCGAACACCGGAAAGAAGTTGTTACCCGTCGTACCCGGTATGAATTAAAAAAGGCAGAAGAACGCGCGCATATACTCCAAGGGCTCATCATAGCTTCCGATAATATTGACGAGGTAATCGCCATCATCAAGAAGTCAAGTAGTCCGCAGGAGGCTATCGCCAATCTGATCGCCCGCTTTGACCTGACGGAAATTCAGGCCCGCGCGATTGTGGAAATGCGCCTCCGCCAGTTAACAGGGCTGGAACAGGATAAACTGCGCGCCGAATATGAAGAAATAGAAAAACTGATTGCCCGTCTGAAAGAAATACTTGAAAATGAAGAAATCCTGATGGGTGTAATCAGAAACGAATTTCAGGAAATTATTGATAAATACGGGGATGAACGTAAAACAGATATTGTATACGCATCCGAAGAACTGAATCCGGAAGATTTTTATTCCGATGATGAAATGATCATTACACTTTCCCATTTGGGATATATCAAACGTACCCCTCTTTCCGAATTCCGCTCGCAGGCGCGTGGCGGCGTAGGTTCCAAAGGATCCGATACGCGCGACGAAGATTTCGTGGAATACATCTATCCGGCCTCTATGCATGCGACCCTTCTTTTCTTCACCGCCAAAGGAAAATGCTACTGGAAAAGAGTATTCGAAATACCCGAAGGTACGCGTAATTCAAAAGGTCGTGCAATCCAGAATCTGTTGAATATAGACCCCGATGATAGCGTAAACGCATTTATCAGGGTGAAAAAACTGACGACCGATACGGAATTTGCCAATTCACATTACCTGCTGTTCTGTACAAAAAACGGCCTGATAAAGAAAACATTACTTGCGGCCTATTCCCGTCCGCGCCAGAATGGCGTGATCGCTATTTCCTTACGCGAAGGAGACGGACTTATACAGGTACGTATGACAAACGGAAACAACGACGTGGTGATCGCCAATAAAAATGGTCGCGCCATACGTTTCCATGAAAGTAAAGTACGTGAAATGGGACGCACGGCAACCGGAGTACGCGGTATGACGCTTGACGGTAAAGACGATTGCATAGTGGGTATGATCTGTATCAAAAAACCGGAGAAAGAATCAATCCTTGTCGTATCGGAAAAAGGATATGGTAAACGTTCAAAAATTGATGATTACCGTATTACAAATCGCGGAGGAAAAGGGGTTAAAACACTTAATATAACGGATAAAACCGGAAAGTTGGTAGACATTAAATCCGTCACGGACGAAAATGACTTGATGATAATTAACAAATCCGGTATTACAATTCGAATAAATGTCGTAAATTTGAACATTATTGGACGTGCGACTCAGGGAGTAAGACTGATTAATCTTGAAAAGAGAGGAGATGAAATCGCATCTGTCTGCAAAGTGATCTCCGAAACCGAAGAAGAAAAAATAGCAAACAAGGCATTGCTTCAAAAGGATGAGATTACAACAGGTGAAAGTTATTTGTCTGAAGAAAACGACAATATAATAAACGACGACACAATTAGTGAAGAAGATTTTCCGCAGACCGGAAGTGAAGATACGGAGGAAAGCGGCGATAACCATAAAAAAGGCGAATAAAATTATTAACTCAAATTGTTGAAAAATGAAAAAATTAGGATTAACACTTGGACTATGCTTACTTGCGTCTGTTTCTTTCGGACAAAAGAAAGCCGTTTCCGAAGCTTTAAAATTAGCAAAAGATGCAAATCCGAACTTTACGGAAGCAAGGACTAAGATTAAAGAAGCATTGGCAAATGAGGAAACGAAAAATGATGCAAAGACATGGTATACGGCAGGACAAATCGAAGATTTGCAATTCACGGTTGAAAACACCAAACTACTGATAGGCGGACAACCGGACCAAGCAACGATGTACAATGCTTTGATAAATATCTATCCCTATTTTGAGAAAGCAAGTGAACTGGATAACCTTCCGGATGCAAAAGGTAAAATCAAACCTAAATTCATAAAAGATATCCAATCTACACTGAAGGCTAATTTACCCTATTACATGAATGGAGGTATATACTTTTTTGAAGAAAAAGATTACAAAAAATCATATGATTTCTTCAATCAATATATTGAAATCGCTGACAGCAAGTTGATAAAGAGCGGAGAAAAGTCGACTGAGACTGTTGACTCCTCTTATATTTTTTCTAATTTCTATGCCGCTATTGCAGCCACACAACTGGATGACCACGCAACGTCTGTAAAAGCCTTACAACGCGCCAGTAAGATTGATTACAGACGAGACTATACCCTTCAACTCCTTTCCGAAGAATATAAAAATGCGGAAGATACGGTAAATTGGGAAAATACGCTTAAAGAAGGGATGGCTTTATTTCCTAAAGATTCATATTTCATAATGAGTCTGGTAGGTATTTATGTCAATTCAGAAAATAATGATAAAGCTGTCGAATATATCAATACTGCGATCAAAAACGATCCGGATAATGCACAGTTATATGATCTAAAGGGACGCATCTATGAATCCGGCCTGAAAGATTATGTAAAAGCGGAAGAATTCTTTAAAAAAGCGCTTGAATTGGATGGAGAAAATGCGGAAATACTGTCGAACCTCGGACGTATTTATTTTAACCAGGGGGTTGTACAATTGGATAATGCGAATAACATTGCCGATGTAAAAATATACAACGAAGAAAAAGAAAAGGCGAAAGATTTATTCAAAAAAGCGCTTCCTTTTTTTGAGAAAGCATATCAGATAAACCCGGACGCATCAGACAATAAAATGGCTTTGCGTAGTATTTATTATAACCTTGATATGGGTGATAAATTTGAGGAAATGGATAAAGTAATGAATGGAAGTAATTAATTAATTAATTAGTAGCTCCGTTATAATATCAAAAGCGCTTTCTGACTTTGGTCAGGGAGCGCTTTTGATATTATAGAGTTATTTTATTTTGCATTTCCCCCGATTTAAACTATATTTGTGAAATTTATTTTAAAATTCAACCAACGATGAAAAAAACTATTATTAATCGTAGAAGATTTCTCGGTATGACTGCTGCAAGTGCGGGAGCCGCATTCTTTCCTGAGGGCATAAAAGCCGCCGGAATAAATTCTTCCGTGCAAAACACATTACAGAATCAGACCGAAATACCTGTCCGTACATTAGGACGCACCGGATTAAAGATGCCTATCCTTAGTATGGGTGTAATGCGTGCCGATAATCCGAGTGTTCTGAGAGCTGCCTATAATTCGGGTATAATACATTTTGATACAGCAAACGGCTATCAAAATGGGAAAAATGAGGAAATGGTCGGAAATTTCTTTGCCGACAAACCCCGCGATGCTTATATAATAGCAACCAAAGTGAAGTTTGATTATCCGCTTGCGGATAATTTTGAGGAAAAATTCATGGATGACCTGGATACCAGCCTTAAACGTCTTAAGATGGATTATGTCGATATTTTCTATATTCATGCCATCGCAGATACGGATACAATCAAAGATGCCCGTGTTATAGCGGCATTGAATAAAGTGAAAGAATCGGGTAAAGCCAAATTTATCGGCATTTCTACGCATGCCAATAAGCCGGAACAGCTTGATGCGGTTGTCGAAATGAAAATATATGACGTAGTTCTCATGAGCTATAATTTTAAATTGAATAACCTCGCAGAAGTTAATGCGGCTATTGCACGTGCAGCCGAAGCCGGTATCGGATTGGTAGCCATGAAAACAATGGCCGGCGGAGTAGAAGGTGCGGACGGTAAAAAGAAAATCAACGCACAGGCTTGCCTTAAATGGGCATGGCAGAATAAATACATTACAACCGCCATACCCGGATTTACCAATTATGACGAGCTGGACGAATGTCTCGCTGCCGTACAGTCTCCGGAGCCGAACGAAGATGAAAATAAATACTTGGCATCCCTTCGTGAAAAAGAGATGCTTTATTGCCAACAGTGTGGAGAATGCAGCAGACAATGTCCCGAAAGACTTCCGATACCTGATATGATGCGGGCGTATATGTATACATACGGATATAAATACGCACAGTTATCCAAAGAAACCCTGGCCGAACTGAAACTACCTGAAAACATGTGCAGCAGTTGCCAAAACGAATGTACAGTAAGCTGTCCTTCAGGTTTTAACGTAGGAAAAAAGATTGCTGCGATCAAACCGGTAATGAATATACCGGATGTATTTTTAACGTAACAGATACTTATGAAGTTCATATACTATATAGCAAGTCTTTTCCTTGCTTCGTCAACCTTTATAACAGCGCAGACTCCGGATGAGATTTGCGCATGGTTGCCGGATGTCAGGGGATGGCAAAAACCGGCATCCAAAGAAGTTTTTAATCCGGACAATTTATTTGACCGGATTAACGGAGCCGCCCCGTTGTTTATCGAAAACGGCTTTCTTGAAATGACGACATGCGACTATACCAAAGGAGAAGATTATATTACCATTCAGGTATACCGCCATGCTACTCCCGAAGATGCGTTTGGGATGTATTCGTCTGAGCGTTCCTCAGACCTTACATTTTATAAAATAGGGGGAGAGGCGCATGGAGATAACGGCAGTATGTTTTTCTTTGCCGGCTCGTTGTATATTAAAATCAGGAGCAGTTTGTCTGATGAAGATACGGGAAACGCTTTACAATTGATATCCAAAGCAGTAGCAGACAATGCAGCTCCGGATGCAGACTATCCGGCCATGATAAAAATCCTTCCGGAAGAAAATAAAATAGCTCATACAGAAGCATATATAACCTCTAATTATATCGGACACGAGTTTCTCAATAAGGTTTATGTATGTCAATATAAACAGGAAAACCTGAAATATCAGTTATTTGCGATAGAAGCGGGCTCCGGTGAGGAAGCAAAGGAAATACTCAAGAAATATTTCACTTTTACCAAACAACCGCTTGAGTTCGAAGAAGGATTTTTACTTATAAAAGACCGGTATAACGGAGATATTCCGTGCTTATGGAAAGGAAAATACCTGATCGGAATCTATAACGATAACGGAGAAACAATTCCTGATGCGGAAGCAAAGCTTAATATAATGATTAATAATTTGTGATCATTCACAAAACAACCGTATTTGAAAAAATAAAAAATCCCTGAAAAGGCTTGTCGCTGCTTCAGGGATTTTTTGATCTTTTGACCGCATATTCTATTTAACATAATATTAATTATACAGAAAATAAACATACATACTTATCTAAGATTACAATATAAAAACAATCTCAGGATACACCGGGAATAATCAAAAGCGCCGTATTCGTATGAAATAACATTTTACGCGCAATGCTGGGATTAAAAATCCGGATTATCATACTACGTCTGTGCGTTGTTAATGTAATAATATCAATATTTTTTTCCCTGACAAATTGCTCTATGGCATCCAGTAAATCTCCATCGCTTAATACGGTAAATTCTATATCTAATTCCGGATAATGTTTCAGAAGATACTCACGCGTACCGGTCAGATGGATTTCATTCCATTCATCTCCGCTTGTCGAAATATTAAACAGATGTACTTTCGGAATTTTTCCTTTCATAAGTTTAACAAAATGATCAAAAGCTACCAGATCCTGTTGATTAAAAGACATGGCAAATGCAATATTTTTAATATCTTTCACACTATTAAAAGATACATTTTCCGGAATAGCCAGTAGCGGGAACCGGGTTAATTCGATAATTTCGGCTGTAACACTACCGATCAATTCGATATTTTTACGGTTTTTACCGCGTGTACCCATCACAATCATTACAGGACGATATTCTTTTGAATATGCGATGATTTCGTCTTCGGGCGATCCTTCGCGGAGTATATAATCATATTTAATTGCCGGTAATTCTCCCGTAACTATTTTTTTATTAATAACCGATACGATATTTTTCATATCCGTTTGCACACGTTCGTATACCGCATGAATAGGTTCATCATAAATATTACTGTCCTGTCCCATTCCCGGATATGACAATGATGAAGGTATGAATATGGTATAATAAACATGCATTAGCATGATTTCCGCCCCGATCTGATCGGCATATTTAAAACCAATTTCACATGCCTTCAGGGAATAATCCGAAAAATCTACCGGAATAAGTACTTTTTTAATATTCTCGTCTGACTGAGATCCGCTTTCTTCTTTAAAAAACTGTGTCGCTTCAATAACACGCAAAGCATGAGGAAGATCGCTTTCTTTTATCCGAACCCGTACTCCTGCCGATACAACCGGCTGTATCAGGTTTACATTATGTATAAAGACCTCAATACCTTCAGACTCAAGTAAGGTTTTCAGTATCTGGGCTTTTTCAAATGTATGTATAGCCAGGGTAACTAATTTATCTTCCATATTGTTTTCTATTGATCACAATTTCAGCAGAAATTATTGTTCTCATAAAATATCTCTTACAAAAAATCCCTTCACAGATAACCGTTCAGGGATTTTATAATTAATCAGGCCTCTGCCATGGGAACAGAATCACCTTCTTCCTCCAGCATTTTGAGCGCCCTTTCCAATATTGTCGTGTCACTCAATACAACTATACCACCATTAGGCCCGGGTTCAATATGCAATCCGCAACTTTTCCCATCCTTATAGTTATACCCACCGAAATAATTACGGACGGTTTCCACATTGATGCCTAATTCATCTGCTATACAATGCATAGAACCGTCCGGTAAACGATCTTTGATGTCACGAAGCTCATTGAAAGTGATTGTTTTTGCCATGATCAAAATATTTTTTCATTAATACTCCATTTATTTATTGAATTATGTTCCGAAATGTAACAACTTTTTTTTTGTTTTCAAATTAAAATGACCAGAAACATCGCATGTTTTACGGCATCATTCTTAAACATGTTATTTAATTGTTACCGGAGGAATAAACTTTAAAACATACAATAAACTAATAAACAACATGACAATAATTGTGGCAATTAACATATATAAAATCGCATTGAGCCTTTCATATGTATAAGAACGAGGTATACTTTCCGGATCATCACCACCGGCTATTTTATCAACAAGCATTTTTTTACGGGTGAAAGCGAACAATTTATAAACGATCCATCCGAACAAAAGGCCTGCTATGGTTCCGGCTACGATGTCCGAAATAAAATGCACACCCAGGTAAATCCGGCTGTAGGAATTAACAATAGCCCATAAATACAACATAACAGAGTAAAAATGATACTTGAAAATCAATGAAGTAAGAGTTGCAAAACCAAATGCATTCGCCGCATGGCTTGATATAAAACCAAAACGGCCGCCACGGTAATTAAATACAACCTGTACTTTATCCATAAATTCCGGATGATATGTAGGCCTCAACCGGGCAAATACGGGTTTACATATTCCGGAAGCAAACTGGTCGCACAAAGTGACGACCAATGCTATAGCTGCCAATACAATAAGCGTTTCTTTCCAATGTTTCTTATTTTTGTAAAAAAGCATGATAACAAAAAAGACAGCCAGGGGCATCCAAAAAACTTTACCTGAAAACAGCCACATGAACTGGTCTCCAAAAGGAGCATGATAACCGTTCAACAATAGAAATGCGTTCTCTTCGTAATCCAGGACTTTCTCAAGCATATATTATATTACGGTTATATCTTTTTTATTGATCCACCCGACATTTCCATCTTCCAGCACAATTTCATTCCAATCGCCGACGGAACTTTCTATAAATACTTTAGTGCCTTCATGTAATACAAACAGGTCCGTACCGCTATTATCCGGAGAACTCTTCACCGTAACCGTAGGGGTAAAAACAATCGCACCGTTGCGGTTAATAAGTTCTTCTTTCTGATTATAAGCAAATACATTTGCGAATATAACGGCAATAAATAATACAATCCCCAGATAAAAGCCTATTTTTTTGAGACGCATCCATTTGGAAAAGAAAAACAACACAAGACAACAGATCAGCATGACAAAGCAGAAAATACCTATCGCTGCCCACGAATCAACCCCTATCAGGTTTTGTACGGAACGAAACCAGACTTTCAGAAAAAAACCCTGCAACGGTTCTATTTTATCAACCGTCTGTTGTCTGGCCATCTCCAGATTAAAACGAATATCATTATCGCCCGGTTTTATGAGCAATGCACGTTCATAATTCAAAATCGCATGCGCTATCTTTCCGGTTTTGTAATACGAGTTTCCAAGATTGTAATATAATTCATATGAATCTCCGTAAGTTTTAAGTACAGATTCATACAGTTCCACTGCCCGGTCATATTGTTCCGAAGCATAAGCCGTTTCAGCCGCCTTTACATCGGCCTCCTGTGCAAAAACAGGCGCATATATTCCACACAATATGCATATTCCGATGATTTTCCTACTTATATTTCGTATCATGTCGTTCTTATTTTTTGATTGTATTTTCCATCTTTCCGATAGCATCTATCGTTTCCGTAAACAGTTTATCCATCGCTCCGGAAGCCTGCACCGGAGCATAACGGGCAAATTCACACGTATTGACGATCTCCAGAAATTCGTTCGATAACGATTCATCCACTCCGTATTTTGTCAATTCCGCCGCTACATTTTCTTTCGTCAATTCAGACTGGGGCATATTCAGTTTATCACTCAGGTACCCCCATAAAGCACGTAAAACTTCTTCGTAAAACTCTTCTTCTTTATTTTCTTTGAGCAGTTTTTCAGCCTGTTTCAATCGCCTGACAGCCGTTTTGTTGGCTTTCTTTGTACGCACAAGCGCTATGTTTGAATTTTCCTTCACCTGTTTACGATAGATAATGAAAAATACGATAAACAAGACAGCGATCATCAGGTATGCCATGACATAGAGGAATGAACCGAAAAAGATTTCTTTGTTCGAAACAAAATGCGCCTTGCCTACTTTGATATAGCGGATATCTTTTCCGAGGAATTTCACACTTTCACGGTTTGTATAATTAGACACGACAGGAGCATCCGCTCCTCCTCCTTCACCTTTTTCCACGTGAATCCGGAAAGGATTGGTCGAAAGTGTCTTATAGACGCCTGCTTTCGGATCGAAATAAGAAAAATTGACAGCCGGTATTTCAAAATCACCGGCATAACGCGGAATCGCCATATATTCGATCGTTTTAGTTCCGTTCACTCCCGCTGCGGAAACACGGATATTACTATTATCGACTTTCGGATCATATACCTCAAAATCATTCGGGAATTTGACTTCCGGATTTTTAAGCAATTTGATATTTCCGTTTCCTTTAACGGACAACTTAACGGTAAGAGCCTCATTCGCTGTCAGTTCGGTTTTGTTTATATCCGAAGACACGGTATAACTGCCGACCGCACCCGAAAAGGAAGCCGGTTTACCGGACGGCAAAGGCTTAACATCTATCGTAGCAGGTTGTGAAAAAACTTCCCTGGCAACATCCTGATAATCAAATAAACTATCAAAAAAACCACGGCTCCGGTTCTGATTGCGTATCCTTAAAATAACCCGTACCTTCCCTCCCTCTATTTCAATTTTGCCTGAACGCTGCGGGAATAATACCGTTTGTTTTATTATAATCGTCTGATAATTAATTCCATTATAATTTTCCAATATCCCTGGGTGATCCTTAATATCAATATCCTGTGCCAAAAAACCTTCAAATTCAGGAAACTTGGCATCATTAACCTCCCTTGTTTCAATATTTGTATAAAGCTTAAACGTGACAAGGAAACCTTCCTGTTCATAAACGCTCAGGTTTGAGACAATCATCCGCAAAAATACATTTTCACTACTTATTCCACCACCTTGTGCCGCCTGATTAGGAGGCAATACTTTAATCGTCACCGCGTTAGACTTATATTCCGAATTTCCAATTTTGACCGTAGCCGGTTCCAATTCAAATGTTCCTTCTTTTTTCGGCATTAATATACAGGTATACGTTGTTGAAACCGAACTGGTCCTTTGATTGTTTATGATCTGCATACTAGTACTTGTGGAGGCACTCGGCCCCATCAACAGATCAAAATTTTCCGTCAGCGAGGGAGG
>QMCE01000622.1_pt1 | contig 21070 bp, 14 predicted proteins | sample 1821851 | NCBI WGS metagenome assembly QMCE01 (sample SAMN09453174, study PRJNA476694) | Termite gut metagenome, whole genome shotgun sequencing project. | isolation source: worker | host: Odontotermes sp. | place: South Africa:Pretoria | collected 2016-01-28 | reverse complement strand
GACTACGCGCATACGCCGGAATCAATCGCGTCCGCATTGGCTGCTGCTCGGAGTTTCACGCAAGGAAGGCTGATCGCGGTTTTTGGTTGCGGCGGTGACCGCGACAAAACCAAACGTCCATTGATGGGTGCGGCGGCTCAGAAATACGCCGACCTGTGCATCGTCACTTCCGACAATCCCCGAACGGAAGACCCCGGCGCCATCATACGCGACATTCTCGCCGGAATGGATATAAGCGCCCGCTCTGTGACGGACAGGCGCGAGGCCATACAAACCGCATTGGCAGAGGCGGGGAAGGGCGATACCATAATGCTGCTGGGTAAGGGGCAGGAGACATATCAGGAGGTCAACGGAGTGAAGAATCCTATGGACGAGAGGAAAATTGTTCGGGAGCTGATGCAATGACGAATTTAATCCTTTCGGCAGTGATTGGATTTTGCGGCGTATTGGTATCCGGACGGTTGCTGCTCCCGGTGCTGCGCCGTCTCAAACTGGGGCAGAAAATCCTTGAAGTCGGGCCGAACTGGCATAAGTCCAAAGAAGGGACGCCCACTATGGGCGGATTTTTCTTCATGCTGGCAATCACTGCCGCGATGGTCGGCATCGGCTGGACGCAGATGCGGGACGGTTATTACACCCATCTGCTCATTTTGGGATTCGCTTGGACATACGGAATCATCGGTTTTGTAGATGACCTCGCGAAGGTGCGCAAGAAGCGTAACCAAGGGCTGACCGCGCCGCAAAAGCTGTTATTACAGCTCTCCGCCGCCGCGGCTTTTTTATCGTTGATGCGTTATTCCGGTGCGCTGACCGATACGGTAACGATTCCGTTTACAAGCATTATGTTTACGGTACCGTGGCCTGTCTACATAACTCTGGGGATCTTGTTTATCACCGGAATTGTCAACGCGGTGAACTTCACCGACGGGCTGGACGGACTTCTTTCCGGCGTGACGCTTCCGGTCGCCGTGTTGTTCGGGTTGCTCGCGATGCGGGCGGAGAACGCGGGGGCGTCCGTTTTCGCGGGGGCGCTGGCAGGAGCATTGCTCGGATTCCTGTGGTTCAACTTCCATCCGGCGAAGGTTTTCATGGGCGACACCGGATCCCTGTTTATCGGCGGCGCGTTGTGCGGCCTCGCGTTCGCGTTGAATAACCCGTTGATTCTGCTTGTAGTGGGGTTTATCTATTTAATCGAGCTTCTTTCAGTGGTGCTGCAAGTTACTTATTTTAAATTGACGGGCGGTAAGCGTATCTTTAAAATGTCACCTATCCATCACCATTTTGAAATGTGCGGTTGGAAAGAGAAAAAGATTTTTTCCGTGTTTTCGCTGGTAAGCGTGTTGTTGTGTATAGCGGGATGGTTTGCCTGACGCAGAGCAGACTTTTCCGCAAATTCGGGTTCATGAGAGGCGGCGCGATAATGCCAGAACAAAATATACCGGTATCGGTTGAACAGCGCAGACAAATTGAACAAGCCAAGCGGGCGATGGCCAAACCTGCGAAAGGGCCGATGGATCTGCCGTTTATGCTGCTTGTTATTCTGCTCAGCGCCATTGGGTTGGTAATGATGTTCTCGGCCAGCTATAGCTATGCGCTGGATGATGGGGACAGCCCCACCTACTATGTGACGCGGCAGGGGATCTTTATGCTGCTGGGCATTGCTGCGATGTTGCTGGTATCGCGCTTGAACTATGCGTATTTCAGCGTCTTTTCGCTTCCGGGGATTGTATTGTCGGTAATCTTGCTTATTTTAGTGCTGTTTATAGGGTCGGATGAGAAGGGAGCGGTGCGCTGGATTAACCTTGGATTATTTAATATCCAACCCTCCGAGATTGCGAAAATCTCGGTAATTCTAGTGTTTGCGACGATGATTTCGACGCGTCCGGAACGGTTTGAAAACAAGAGGTTGCTTCCGACGGTACGTTCTGTCGCTCCGTTCCTCGGCGTTTTGGCGCTTGTAACAGGATTAATCGCGTTGCAGCCGCATTTTTCCGCGATGATCCTCATTATCGCGGTGGGTGGCGTCATGCTCTTTATGGGAGGGCTTGCGTACCGTTGGATTATTGCGGTGGGAGGTTTGGGCGCGGCCGCGATGTTTATACTTATCAATTTTACCCAGTACGCGAGCGCGCGGATCGCCATTTGGCAGGATCCTTGGTCGGATTTAACCACAGGCGGTTGGCAGACGGTGCAATCGTTATACGCGATCGCGTCGGGCGGATGGCTGGGATTGGGGCTGGGGCAGAGCCGTCAGAAATTTTCATATCTGCCCGAGCCGCACAACGATTTCGTATTCTCAATCGTCTGCGAAGAGTTGGGGTTGGTTGGCGCCTTCTTGATTCTCTTTTTGTTCCTGTTGTTGATTATCCGGGGGTTCTGGATCGCGCTGCACGCGCGCGACCGCTTTGGAACGCTGCTTGTTTCCGGCGTAACGGCACTGCTGGCCATTCAAGTGTTTTTAAACGTTGCTGTCGTTACAAATTTAATCCCGGTAACCGGTATTTCGATGCCCTTCTTCTCTTACGGCGGTTCGTCTCTTGTTATCCAAATGGCCGAAATGGGGATTGTGTTGGCGGTGAGCCGACAAATTCCGGCATACAACCCCGCGTAAATATATCTCTGATAAAGCGGGCGCAAACGGTTCGTTCTTGCGGTTCGGGCGGACATATTAATCCAGGATTGGCAGTGGCGCGCGCGCTGCGGGATGAGGGGCATGAAGCGCTGTTTGTAGGCGCGCCGCGGGGGATGGAGTGCGACCTTGTGCCGCGCGAGGGATTTCCGATCGAGTTTGTCAATATCCGCTCGTTGGTTCACTCGGCTTCGCCGAAGGCAATGCTTCGCAACGCCGGGACAGTGATGAAAACTACCGTTGCCGGACATACCGCGAAAAAGATTTTAAGGCGTTTCAAGCCAGACGCCGTACTCGGTACCGGCGGCTACGCGTCTTTTCCGGCGCTTCGCGCGGCATTGAAGTTAAAAATCCCCGTCCTTGTCCATGAATCCAACGCCTTTCCAGGCGTAACAACCCGCATCATTGCGAAAGGCGCAGACGCCGTACTGGTGGGAATGGAGGCTTGCCGCGCCGCGTACCCGAACCCGGAGAAAGTACATGTGGTCGGAACGCCGGTGCGTCCCGAGTTCTTTACGGCGGATAGGATGCTTGCGAGGGAACGGCTGCGGGTTGACAGCCGACCCGTTGTTGTAAGTATCCTTGGTTCTCAGGGCGCGGGGGAGATGAATCGTGTTATATTAGAAATGATGGCTTTAAATGGCGGCGAATTTCAACATATACACGCAGCAGGCCCGAAACGATACGAAGCCATGGAGGAAGAGGCGCGCGCGCGCGGCTTGGTTTTCGACGGAGCAACGGGATTGCGTCTTGTTGATTATATTCACAATATGGCCGATGCTTGCGCGGCGGCGGACGTCTTGGTTTGCCGTGGGGGCGCGTCTACGTTGGCGGAAATCGCGGCGGCGGGGAAAGCAGCCGTGATTGTTCCAAGCCCCAACGTCGTAGCCGATCACCAAACGGCCAACGCCAAAATGCTCGGCGACGCCGCGGTTGTTTTGCCCGAGGCGGGCCTGACAGCGAAAATTTTGTTCAAAACAGTCAAAAATCTATTAAGTGACCACAGCGGAAGGGAAGCGATGGGCCATAAAATAAAGGCTTTCGCCGTACCCGATTCGGCGCGGATTATTGCCGACTTAATGATAAAACAAAAAAAGCCGTAACAAATGTAACGAATCTTTCATAGTATGGCTTATCTGTGACGGATTCGGAGGAAAACGGCATGAACGCGTTATCGATCTCCGGTGGGAAACCTTTGTATGGAAGCGCCCGTGTGCAGGGAGCGAAGAACAGTGTGCTGCCTATTCTGGCGGCTACCATTCTGAGCGGGGATCCGTGCGTGATCCGTAATTGTCCGAGCATTTTGGATGTGGAGTATACCCTTCGTATCCTAAGACATCTCGGTTGCCGGGCGGAAAGAGACAAAGAAGGAAACATATCAGTGGAGGCGACCGGAATGTCGGGGATAGAAATTCCCGATTGCTTAATGCGCAAGATGCGTTCGTCGGTCATCTTCATGGGTTCAATTCTCTCGCGTACCGGCGAAGCCGTTTTAAGCAGGCCGGGCGGCTGCGATCTTGGGCCGAGGCCGATTGATTTGCACCTTGAGTCGCTGCGGCAGATGGGCGTCGAGATACACGAGGAAGGCGGCAACATTTTCTGTAAGGCTGCGGAACTGGTCGGGTGTGAGATTCCTTTAAGGTTTCCGAGCGTGGGCGCGACGGAAAATATCATGTTGGCGGCGGCTAAGGCGCAGGGGCATACACGCATCATTAATGCCGCGCGGGAACCGGAAATAGAGGATCTGCAGGCATTTTTGAACGCAATGGGCGCGCGGGTGTCCGGCGCGGGTTCCCCTATTGTGAAAATAGAAGGAGTAGAGGAATTGCACGGTGCGGAGCACAGCGTAATTCCCGACCGGATCGCCGCCGCGACGCTATTGTCGTCAGTTGCGGCAGCGGGCGGCGATGTGCTGTTGAAGGATGTGCGCACATGCGATATTTCGGCGGTTTTGGCAGCTCTGAGCGACGCCGGATGTATCATTGGCGTGGAAGGCGCTTCTTCGGTACGGATCCGGAATTCAAGGCGTCCCAGACCGATGGGGCATATCCGTACCGCGCCGCATCCGGGGTTTCCGACCGACGCGCAGCCGGTGGTCATGGCGGTGGCGTGCATCGCGGAAGGAATGACGGTATTTCGGGAAATTATGTTTGAGCACCGCTACAATCATGTATCCGAATTGATCCGGATGGGCGCAAAGGTTGATGTAACGGAGAAAACGGCGGTTGTTCATGGCGTACGCGCACTGACAGGGGCTTCGGTAACGGCAACCGATCTGCGGAGCGGAGCGGCGCTGGTGGTGGCTGCGCTGGCCGCTGAGGGCGCAAGCGAGGTCAGCGGTCTGGAACATATCGACAGAGGGTACGATAAACTGGAGGATACGCTGGCGTTGATAGGAGCAGAGATAAAGCGTTTGTAGAGGTATACGGGTACAAAGGATAGGGGGCGGAGGATGCCAAAGAAAAGGCGCAGGTACAGCTTTTTGCTGATCTTCTTTGTAATTGTCGCGTTAATTATAGCCTTTGTCCTCACGTCAGGCTTGTTCTTCAAGGTAAAGGAGATCCGCGTTGAAGGCGCGACGGTATACGGTGAACAGGAGGTCGCGGATCTGAGCGGGATCGCCGCAGGCGACAATATTTTCTTGATCAATAAAACTAACGCAGCCCGGAATATACTCGCCAAGCTGCCCTATGTCAAAGGGGTGCGTATTTCGCGGGATCTGCCGGGGACGGTAGTGATTCATCTTACCGAGGCCGCGCCCGCCGGGATGATTGAGAACCGGGGCGCATACTGGCTCTTTGATACGCAAGGTACTCTGCTGGAATCGGTGCCCGTATTAACTCCGCCGAGATTGCCGGTAGTAAAAGGAGTTACGCTGTCGTCTCCGCTGTCCGGAGACGAGTTAAATTTTTCCGAGCAGGACAAAGCCAAGCGGGAACCTTTGCTGGAGCTTCTGCGGATGCTGCAGTCCTTTGCGATATGGGAGGGTGTGAGCGCAATAGACGTCAGCTTGCTTTCCAATCTGCGCTTTACTTACGGCGAATGCGCAGTCGAACTGGGAACGCCGGACATGCTGGAAAAAAAGCTGCGTACAATGGAGCTGGCGTTGGAACAAATTGGCGGAAAAGATGCCGGAATACTGTATCTAGCCCCGGTAGCGGAAGGCCAGCCCTCCCGTTTTGTGCCGGACGCGCAATGAAGGCAAATTTTCCTTGACATCTCCTTGAATAAAGAATACAATAGATAAAAACCCGGCGCGTAAAACTGTAAAGCAAAATCCTTTTCAGATATACGCACACAAAAGACCGCAGGGGGTAAAAGTATGGCTTTTGAACTGGACAACGGCAGCGAGAGCGTCGTATCGATCAAAGTAGTCGGGATCGGCGGCGGCGGGAACAACGTCGTGAATCGCATGATGGAAGCAGGCGTTACCAGCGCTGAAATGGTTGCCGTTAACACAGACCGTCAGGCGCTCGTCAAAACGCGGGCAACCCACAAACTCCAAATCGGCGAAAAACAGACGGGCGGCAAAGGCGCTGGATCCAATCCGGAGATAGGGCGGAAATCGATGGAAGAGAGCCGCCAAGATATGGCCAAACTCCTCACCGGAACCGATATGGTTTTCATATCGGCCGGAATGGGCGGCGGTACCGGTACCGGCGCGGCGCCTATCGTAGCCGATATCGCCCGCGAGCAGCAAATCCTCACAATCGGCATTGTAACCAAACCCTTCCATTTTGAAGGACCTCATCGCATGAAGCAGGCTGAGGCAGGTATTGAAGAGTTGCGAAGCCGTGTTGATTCCCTAATTGTCATCCCCAATGAGCGGTTAAAATTGGTCAGCAATGAGAAAATCTCGTTCGCCACCGGATTCAAAATCGCGGACGATGTACTTAAGCAATCGGTGCAGAGTATTTCCGACCTGATTAATACCACCCAGTTGATTAACCTTGACTTCGCCGACGTCAGCTCGATCATGCGCGACGCCGGATATGCCCATATTGGCGTAGGGCGCGCCAACGGAAAAGCAAAAGCCGAGGAAGCAAGCCGCCAAGCCATCCAAAGCCCCCTTCTGGAAACAACAATCAACGGCGCAAAGGGCGTAATCATCAACATAACCGGCGACCCCGATCTTGCGCTGGACGATGTTGAACTGGCTGCCAACATGGTCAAGAGCGCTGTACATCACGATGCCAATATTATTTTCGGCGCGGCGATTGACGAAACAATGGACGATGAGATCCGCGTTATCGTGATTGCCACCGGTTTTGATGAGGGAGCGGTTTTGCACGAGGAGGGCAATCTGTTCTCTTCGGTGTCTTCCGCGCCCAAACCGCAGGCATCCGAGCCGGCTACGGCGTCAACGCCGTTCCCGGCTTCGCCTCCTCCAAAGGAGGAGCCGCCGGAAGAAGACCCGTTTGAATCGATTTTTAGAATCTTTAACAAAAAATAATCATTTTCCCCCGCCTTAGGCGGGGGAAAGCTGTAAAGGAGTATGCCTATGCAACCGTCATTGGTTATTATGGCGGCAGGGATGGGAAGCCGTTTCGGCGGGCTGAAGCAGATGGAACCGTTTACAGAACGCGGCGAATCGCTGTTGGATTTTTCGGTATATGATGCGCTTCAGGCAGGGTTCTCCCAGATCGTTATTGTGATAAAGAAAGCCATTGAGCATGACTTTGAGCAAGCAGTGGGCGCTCGCCTGCGCCGCCAGACCAACTTTATATACGCGTATCAGGAGTTGGATGATCTGCCCGGCGGAAATCCGCCTCCAGAAGGCCGGATTAAGCCGTGGGGGACGGGTCAAGCCGTATTAGCGGCAAAAAACGCGGTGAACGCTCCTTTCGCCGTCATCAACGCAGACGATTTTTATGGCAGAGACGCTTTTGCGACAATGGCACGGTTTTTGTGCGATTCGCCGAAGGGGTACGCCATGGTGGGTTATCGTCTTGGTAATACTCTCTCCGAGCACGGCAGCGTTGCGCGCGGCGTCTGTGTAACCGAAAACGGTTTTCTGAAAACGCTGACGGAGCGGACGAAGATTGTCAGGACAGATAACGGAGCGGCGTATACGGAAGACGGTGAGACATGGATCCGGCTTCCGTTGGATACGATTGTATCAATGCAATTTTTTGGGTTTTTGCCGGATGTTTTTACCTATCTGGAAAAAGAGTTTGAAACCTTCCTCAATGAAAACCCCGACCCGTTAAAAGGGGAGTATTTTCTGCCGAAGCAAATCGGAGAATTGGTTTCGCGTGGGCAAAAAACCTTACGGGTATTAGAATGTGCGGACAAATGGTTCGGTGTGACGTATAAAGAGGATAAGCCCGCCGCAGTGGAAGCGATTGAGGATTTACGAAAAAGCGGGGTCTACCCCCCGTCACTGTGGTAATATGCCAGAGCTGAACGAGTTGCGCGTACTTTTACGCGCGGAAGATACCATCTTGCCAGAGTTATACGCCGATCTCCCGTCAGCGATTCGACGTATTGAAAACTTGATGGCGCAGTGGGAGCATCCGGGGACGTTACATCTCTACTCTTCGCCCGGAAGAACCGAAATCGGCGGCAACCATACCGACCATAACAACGGGCTTGTACTGGCCGGGGCGATTCACCTTGATGCAATCGCGCTTGCGCGAAAAAACGATGATAACACTATCAGAGTCCGATCGGTCGGATTTGGCACGAGCGAAGTTGATGTGCATAAGCCAAGCGGCGGCGCGAACGCTGTGGACAAGCTCATTTATGGGATATGCGAGGGTTTTCGGAAGCACGGGCTGCCGGTCGGAGGTTTTGACGCCGTCATTAGTTCCGATGTACCGCCGGGTTCGGGGCTTTCCTCGTCCGCGGCGTTTGAAAACCTTCTCTGCCTGATTCTCGGCGACATGTACGGCGAGGCTGTTCCCGAAGCGGTGGATATAGCGACGATCGGGCGGTACGCCGAGAATGTATTTTGGCAAAAACCTTCTGGGTTGATGGATCAACTCTCCAGTGCCCTCGGCGGTCTGTCGCTGATTGACTTCCGGGATCCGAAACACCCCCGAGCCGAGCCGGTGCCGCATGACTTCAAGAACTATACGCTCTTCATTACCGGCCCGATCGGCAGCCACGCAGGATTGGGGGAGGATTACGCCGCCATTCCTCGCGAAATGAAGGCAGCCGCGTCAATGTTCGATAAAAAACTACTGCGGGAAGTATCTCCGGCGCTGTTTCTGTCCGGGATGCCCACCCTGCACGAAAAGATTTCCGGGCGCGCCGTTCTCCGGGCGTACCATTATTTTTGCGAGAATGAGCGGGTGGCGTCCGAAGCGGAGGCGCTGAAGCGTGGGGACATACAGACGTTCTTGGATATGGTTAACGCTTCGGGACGCTCCTCGTTCATGTATTTGCAAAACGTCGTCAGCGGTACGCGGCAGGATCTGGGGGTTGCGCTGGCCTATTCCGAATCGCTCCTCAAAGGGCGTGGCGCGCAGCGCGTCCACGGCGGCGGCTTTACCGGGACGATTCAAGCGTTTGTACCGGACGAAATGGCAGGGGAGTATCAGGCGGCGATGGCGGATGCCTTCGGTGGGTGTATCCCTGTGCGGATTCGTAAACGGGGCGCGGTGCGGATTTGCTAGGCCCTGTACCGTCCGAAACTACGTTTTATTATAGTGCGCTCATCCGTGGATATTGTCCTATTTTCCCACTTGTCCACATACAATGGTTGTACCACGAATGAGGGGGTACGGCGTTGGAAGGACTGACGCGGGCGGAGGTAACGGAATCACGGAAGCGGCATGGTGAGAACCGCGTGACGGCGCGGAAGCGGCGCGGCTTTTTTTTGCGCCTTCTGGAAAATTTCGGCGACCCGATGATTAAAATACTGCTGATCGCAATGGCAATCAACATTCTCTTTCTATTTAATACAGCCGATTGGGTGGAGACGGCAGGAATCGCGACAGCCGTGTTGTTGGCAGTCGGAATTTCTACTGCGTCGGAGATGGGGAGCGAGTCGGCGTTTCGTAAGTTGCAGGAATCGGCGTCGCGTTTGCGGTGTCGGGTGCGCCGACGTGAGGGGATTTTAGAAATCCCGGCGACGGAGGTCGTGGTAGGCGACCTGCTGCTGCTGCAAGCGGGCGATCGCGTTCCCGCCGATGGTGTGATGCTTTCGGGTGAGTTGGATATAGACCAATCCGCGTTGAACGGAGAAACGAAGGAAGCCCATAAGACAATGGGCAATGGGCAAAAGGCAGGAGAAAATGATCTCTCCAACACACAGCGCGTATTCAGCGGCACCGTCGTGTGCGGGGGGGAGGGGATTGTTCGTATAACGGCGGTTGGGGACGGCTCCATGTACGGGCAGCTCGCGGGAGAGGTGCAGGAGGAAAAAAGCATATCGCCGTTGAAAACGCGCCTCGGCGGTTTGGCTAAGACAATCAGCCGCTTCGGCTATACCGGGGCGGCGCTGGCCGCGTTCGCTTATCTTTTCAATGTTCTGGTGATAGGCAATGAGTTTGAGCTTTCGCGCATAATAGCGGATTTGACTGATTTTCCTGTCCTTGCGGAAAAGTTGCTTCATGCCGCGACGCTTGCGGTTACCGTGATTGTTGTTGCCGTACCGGAGGGATTGCCGATGATGATTACGGTGGTGCTCTCCTCTAATATGAAGCGTATGCTGCGGGATAATGTTCTGGTGCGTAAGGCTGTCGGCATTGAGACGGCGGGCAGTCTGAATATTCTGTTCACCGATAAAACGGGCACTTTGACAAAAGGAAAACTTCAAGTGACCGGGTTTGCCGACGCGCAGGGAAAGGTTTTTGCTCCGGCAAAAGAATTGTACGGCACATCGCTCTGGTGTGACCTGCATCGCGCACTGGTTTATAATAATGCGGCGGCGCTTTCGCAAGGCAAGCCGGTAGGAGGAAATGCCACCGATCGCGCCCTGCTGGCATTTGCGGAGGGGCGTCCCTTGACGCATAGATTGAAAAAGGGAACAGTGATACCGTTTAACTCGGAACGAAAGTATATGTCTTCCGAGGTGAGCGGCGAGTGGGACGGGTTGCTTTTGAAAGGGGCGCCGGAGGTAGTGATGGCACGTTGTTCGGGGTTTGACCGGCGCGCGCTGGAGGTGCCGATGCGCCGCTGGCAGGAAGAAGGCGGGCGCTTGATTGCCGTTGCGGAGGGGCGAAGACTCTTGGGTGTCTTCTGTGTACGGGACGATGTTAGGTCGGAGGCGGCGGGTGGCGTAAAGCAGCTTTTAGACGCCGGAATTCAAGTGGTTATGATTACCGGCGACGCTAAAACGACCGCCGAGGCGATCGCCCGGCGTGTCGGGCTTTTAGGCGACGGTATGCTGGCGCTGACTTCCACCGAACTGGCGCGGATGAAAGATGAAGAAGTATGTGCCGCTCTGCCGCGTCTGCGGGTTGTGGCGAGGGCGCTGCCGGGGGATAAAAGCCGTTTGGTTCGCATAGCGCAAAAAAATGGCCTTGTGGCCGGAATGACCGGCGACGGCGTTAACGACGCTCCCGCGCTGAAACGTGCCGACGTCGGATTTGCGATGGGCAGCGGGACGGAGGTTGCGAAAGAAGCGGGCGATATCGTTATTTTAGACGACAATCTGTTGTCAATCGCGAAAGCCGTGCGTTATGGGCGCACCGTCTTTAAGAGTATCCGGAAGTTCATTATCTTCCAGCTCACCCTTAATTTTTCCGCGCTCGGACTGTCGGTCGCGGCGCCGTTCATCGGGGTGGAGACGCCGATTACCGTCATCCAGATGTTATGGATTAATATGGTGATGGATACTTTGGCGGGGCTTGCGTTCGGCGGGGAACAGGCGCTGCTGGAATACATGCGCGAACCCCCGAAAAACCGTACAGAGCCGATTATAAACCGCTATATGTGGAGGGAGATCACGTTGGGCGCGTTCTACACCGTCGCGCTCTGCCTGTGGTTTTTGAAGAGTTCGGTTACGGCGGAACTGTTCGGTGAAGCGTCCTTCATGACGGCATTTTTTGCCTTGTTTATGTACACCGGTATCTTTACCAGCCTTACTGCACGCACCCATAAATTTAACCTTCTTGACCGGTTGGCCGGTAATAAGCCGTTCCTCTTTATAATGGGGTTGGTTGCAACGGCGCAAACGGCGTTAATCTATTTAGGCGGAGCCGTTTTCCGCACCGCCGGATTGCGTATTCCGCAGCTCGTATTTGTGCTGCTGTTGTCGTCCACGGCGATTGCGGTGCATATGATACGTACGATTTTTTACGAAAAACGAGGCCTCCTTTCGGGGACATAGTCGGGTTACTGCCGATCACCACTGAAAAACCCTTACATATTCGGGCAAACCCGGATAGGTAAGGGTTAATAGATGTCTTTTAGAATTACGCGATGGATGATCTGCTTCGCACAGACCCTTTCATTTCTTTTTTATTCCGGTACATTGCTTCATCCGCTTCGATTATTATATCCCGCAGTTCTTGCGATATATTGGTTTTAGAGCCTACGCCCATCGCTAGAGTAATTTTATAGGGGTATTCATTGATTTTAAGGAGATGCTCATTGATTTGCTTGGATAGTTGTACGGCAGTGTCTGTTGTGGTCTGTGGAAGGAGGATAAGGAATTCATCGCCGCCCATACGCCCTGCCTGCGCCACGGGAGGTATTAACTCGGCAATTACCTCTCCGGCTACACGCAGCATAATATCCCCCTGTTGGTGTCCGTATGTATCGTTGGTTGTTTTCAGATCATTTAGATCGCAAACAATTACGGAGAGGGGGAGGGATTCCGGTTTATCCAGTTCTGTCTTAAGATGTTCCATCATACCCCGGTTCCTAAGTCCTGTAAGCGCGTCGCGTCCAGCGCCTACTTCCAAGCGCTGAATCAGCGCGCGGTTTTCCGTAACGTCGGAATATACTACATATGTCCCGATCTGATGGTTTTTCTTATCGAATATCGGTTTTTCCCGTAAATTATAAGCTTTTGTACCGTCTTCGGTATCGAAATAAAAATCAGAACCGTTGCTTTCGTCATCCAGCCGCTCACACTGTGTGGCAGATTCCAGTAAACGGTCAATCAAGGTCAGGTAGGAAGTACGCTCAAGTTCAAAATCTTTCATCCACTCCGTCGCTTTGGCGTTGGCATAAGTGATGTTCTTTTCCTCGTCAAGAATCAAGACGCTTTGATTCAGGCAATTGATAATGTCGTTACGCGCCTGGCTAAGAAAGACAAGCCCTTGGTTGCCCAGCGAAGCGTGAAAGAAAAACTGTGCGGAAACCATCATCCCGTACAGGCTGAAATCAATGGGGATTAATACACCCATGAAGGTTCTTCCGAGAGCCATATTGATGATATTGAGTAACAAGCCGATAAGCAAGCTTATCACTGCGGAAATTAGGTGTTTGGATGAATCGCGGTAAATCTTCGGTAACCGGAAGTGCTGCGTAAAAACGATGACCGCGGTGACAAGAACCAGAAGGGTTTCGTATATGTGGATGAGATAATGCCAAGAACCGTATTCGCCGTAAACGAAATTAAGCCTCTCGGACAAGCCGGTGGCAATAACGAATATTTCACCGCGCCGAATCTCATTGAACCCGGTAATCACTCCATAGATTATGAGCGCAAAAGTCATGACGGGAATGATTTGGGAAGATGAAATAATACTGCGGCTGTAAAAAACACCTTGATTATAAAATTGCAGTATGTAGAATAGGAGAAATGTAAACGTTAAAGTGGAAAACACATACGGCAGAAAGGTCAGGACATACACGCCGTCTTCGTTTAGGGGCAGAAACCGTATCAGAAGGGTCATAATCCAAGCGAAGTAAGAGGCCATGACCAGTCCTAAAAGGAAGGGCTGACGCACATTTTTGCGATACTTAAAAAATCGTGTAGCTAAAACGATAAAAAGTATAAGCGGTATGGCATACAGAATCAGCATGATTAGGTTGATGAAAACGCCGTCAAACACAAGCTCGTCTGTTTGCAACAGCTCATTTGTCTGCAAGATGGTTCCCTCCTTATGTAGCGGCGTTCCTACGCGCTTCCTTCTCGGCGTACATCAGCTTGTCGGCTTCGGCAATCAGATTGTTCAGGTTCTCGTTTCCGTGATATTTGACGGCATATCCCAATGAAATAGACGGCTGCCGTTTCATGTCGCGGGGACGGCGCAATTCGTTGTGAACGCTGTCCATGTAATTCTGAACGGTTTCCGGCGAGCTTTTGACCAGCAAGGTCGCGAACTCGTCGCCGCCGTAACGGGCCACATGTCCGTCCTTCGGGCAGCAATGCTGCAATGCCCGCCCGATTTCTCTTATATATTCGTCGCCTTCCTGATGACCATAATTGTCATTGACATACTTTAAACCGTTTACGTCACCGATGACGACCGCCAGCGGATAATTTTCGGCACGATCAAGTTTACGTAAAAGATCCTGATAACGGTATCGGTTGGCAAGCCCCGTCAGCGCGTCGACGCCGGCCATATCCCGCAAACGGTCAATCAGGAGGCGGTTGCTCGTGACATCGGTCAGAGTTATGTATTCCCCTTTTGAAATTCGGTCGCTCGCGACGAACGCATGACGCTCCATGTGATAAATTAAAGGAATAGCCGTATCGATTATGTGGATGTCAAAGTCATTGCTGTCTTCGAGAGCTTTGAGCATTACCCGGTTATTATTGGAGAGAACCGCCAGCAAACCGTCAAAGGAGACGTTTTCCACGCCGCGCCTAAGAGATTTGAGCCATAAAGTGGCAGGTTTGTTGGCTTGCACGATGATGCCGTCCTCGTTGAGGATAAACACCGCGTGGTCAAGGTAGTCGAGGATGCTGTGCTGATCCATAGTAAGCCCGCTGTTTTCGCTGCCAAGGACATGGGAAAGGTAGAATAAAAGCCCTCCAATGCTCATCCCGAAGAAGTAAAATTCGCTGAAATGCCCGTGCATTACGGTGAAATGGTACAACTGAACCGTAAGGAAGAGAACCAAATATAGGATGTGAAAAATAGAACCTTTTCGGTAAGCGCTTGGAAGAACACGGAAAAAGTAGATTACGATCGCTCCGATTAAGGCGTATACGGCAAGTAAATATACTAAAATAATATAGTATAAAGGGCCGAAGTTATACGTGACATGAGAAATACCGCCGCTGTACACAACATTGACATCAACAATGACCGGTGAGGCGGGGGAAAGCACAAGAACCGTCATGAGGGAGGGAAAACCGAAAACGACCCAAGAAGCCCATTTAGGAATGACTTGTCGCATACGATAAAAACTAGCGCAATAGTAAAGATATGTAACGGGAAGAAAGGTAATCGGTATGTAGCGGATAACAAATACAACCTCAGCGGCGCTTTCGTTCCGGAGGCAATAAAAAAGTACATCGGCAGCCTGCCACAGGAAAAGGCACAGCACAAACAAAACACTGCGGTTGCTAAGCGCACTTTTACGGCCGCGCAGCAACCCGAAGCCCAATAAAATCGCAGATACAAGAAGGACAGGCAAATGGAGAACAATGTTCGCTTGATTGCTCAACGAAACTCCCCCTTACATACACCGTCTCCATTATACACAAAAAAGCCGTAAAAAGCAAGTAAAAGATTATCTGTTCTCACCAGTTTTCTATAGGGTTGTACTAACTTCTAAACATGTGTTCATAATAGGAGAATTATGGAGAAACCGGTGTTTTCCGGAATGTTTTTTGTAGAAAATATACGCCTGCCATCGTGGCCAACAGGCTGGGAAGAAACAGAGAAAGGGTTTGACCCGTGCTTTCAAACAGCGCATCAATGTTGGGAAGGAAGCTGAGGAAAATATTAGAGGAGTTAAACGCAATGTGCGAAAGGATTACAACGCTCAAACGTCCGGTATGATGGTATGCCCAACCGAGGAAAAGACCAAACAGGAAAGCATAGCCAATCGCAACCGGCGCTCCGTGGATGATGCCGAAAATAGCGGCTTGGATTAGATTTGCCTGTATAAAGGGAAAACTGCGTCTTAGATAATTCATCGTGAGCGCGCGGAAGCAAAACTCTTCGGCAACCGGCGCAAAAACGGCGGTCGACAACAGCAGTACAAGCGCGTCGGCGTTCTCACCGACGCCGTCCAACGCGCTAGTTGGGAGGTCGGTTCCCAAAAAACGCTGCACAAGCGTAATACCGGTGGTAAACGCAAAATTACCAGCGACCGATACCAGCAAAATATACGGAATAATGGGTGTTTGCTCGTAGTGTGCGGCTGCGGGAAGAAATTTTGTGTTACGGTGGTGCATGAACTGAAACAGAATGATACCGGCCATTGCGCCGAACAGCAGAGCATGGGGGAAGTGCGGCGCGTTCGCCATCGTGTTGATGCCGGTGTTCGGCGAAACGCCTGTCTTCTCGTATATCGCGTTCAGATCGGGAACGACGAACATATACAGCGCAAGCCCCTGTATAATAAAGGAATATAGAATCGGCGGGAGCAGGGAACGAAAAAAGCTGAACGCTTTTGATGGGGGAGGGATATACGAATCCACGGTTCCGCTCCTTTCGGTGTTAGGCGTAGGGGACGATGGCAATCGTCCCGTGGTAATCGCGGCAAAACCCCGTAGGGGCGCGCATTGCGCGTCCGCGACCCGCGGGCGATTCGTGAATCGCCCCTACGAGGACGGGGGGATGGGAGAACGCAGTTCGCCTCTACGAGGTGCGCAGCGAAACGCCCAATGGTTCGAGTTTTGACAATATCTTTTGAATCGAGGCGTCTGCTTCGTCGTCGCGCATGGTGCGGTCGGCGGCGCGGAAGGTAAGGCGGTAGGCGAGACTGCGGAAGCCGTCGGGGATATTCTTCCCCTCATAAATGTCAAACAATGCGCAGTCTTCCAAAAGAGCGCCGCCCGCTTTGCGCATCACCGCCAGTATGTCGGCGGCGGCGGTGTCTTTCGGGCAGACCAAGGCGAGGTCGCGCGAGATTGCGGGGTAGCGCGGCAGCGGCGCGAAAAGCACCTCGCGCGAGAGGGAAATCAGCAGCTCGGCGTCCAGTTCACAGACAGCCGCGCCCGCCGGGAAGCCCAGTTCGGGGTGCAGTTCACCGATGATTCCCAAACGTTTCCCGTTGACGGATACCTCGGCGCAGCGTCCGGGGTGATACGCGGGGTCAGTTCTCCGCGAAAAATCCGCCGCGCGGTGGCAAAAGCGCTCAATCAGCGCTTCCGCAACGCCCTTCAGCGGGAAGTAACCCATTCCTCCGCCGAAACCGCCAATAATCAAGCGGAACGGTTCCTCCGGCAAACGATCACCCGTATTGATATAGATATTGCTCAGCTCATAGAGCCATGCCTGTGGATTTCGCAGATTGTTTGTCAGCGCTTCCAAAAAAGACGGCAGCAGCGCGGTGCGCATCATGCTGTGTTCCTCGCCGAGCGGGTTTCGCAGCGTTTTTGCGTTTTCTTTCGGCAAACGCGCGGTGTCAAAATCCGCCGGACCGATAAAGGAATACGTAAGCGCTTCGTAAAATCCCAGCGAAACGCAGAGTTCATGCAGCCGCGCCCGCGCGCTCTGCGCCGGCGTGAGCCAGCCTTGGTTCTTCGAAGGCGGCAGCGTTACCGGGATTTTGTCGTATCCGTACAGCCTGGCCGCTTCCTCGGACAGATCCTGCCAAAGGAAAACGTCCCGCCGCCAAGAGGGCACAACCGCTTCACCGTTTTGAAGGGTGAACCCGACGGACTCCAGAAGATCGTTCAGGTTCGGAACCTCAACGCCCAAATGGGCTTCAATTTGCTCTTTTTGGAACGCCACCCGCACCGGCGGGTCAATTGGCGCGCAGATATCCACCAGCCCCGGCACAAGTTCCCCGGCGGAGAGTTCGGAAACCAGAGAACAAGCCCGCTCCAGCGCGGCGACGGCCATAGACGGGTCAAGCCCTTTTTCAAAACGGGAGGAGGCGTCGGTGCGCATGGCAAGCGACAGCGCCGTCTTTCGCACCGAAGGACCGTTGAAGTTCGCCGATTCAAAGACAATGGCGGTCGTGCTTTCGGTAATCTCACTCGCGGTTCCGCCCATGACCCCGGCGACCGCCGTCGCGTCACGCTCGTCCGCGATCACCAGCATCGACGGGTTCAGAACGCGCCCGCGCCCATCCAGTGTCTCCAAGACCTCACCCTCACGCGCACGGCGGATTACGAGCTTGTTTCCCTTGACGCAGGCTTGGTCGAACGCGTGCATCGGCTGGCCGGTCTCCAGCATGACGTAATTCGTGATGTCGACGATATTGTTGATCGGCCTTACCCCGCAGGCGCGCAGGCGGCGGCGCATCCAAATCGGAGACGGGGCGATTTTTATGTTTTTTGCCACACGAGCGGCATAACGCGGGCAGAGGGAGGCGTCCTCTACTGAAACCTGCAACGGGGGCGCGCCATCCTGACTGTTTATGGCAGCCGGACGATTCAACGCGGCGGCGACTTCCGGACCGATCTTTCCTGTCGCGTAGAGTGTAGCGGCCGCTTCCCGCGCAAGCCCGATGACCGATAGGCAGTCGGGACGGTTGTTGGTGATCTCAAACTCAATCACGGTGTCGCGCAGCATCAGCGCCGTGACAATATCTTCGCCGACGGTGTAGCCGTCGCCCAAAATTAAAATACCGTCTACGTCAGTGCCGGGCTGGTCCAAACCATCCAAACCCAGTTCCTCGCCGGAGCAGAGCATCCCCTGTGACTCCAAACCGCGCATTTTCCCGGTTTTTATTTTTTTACCGCCCGGCAGGGAGGAACCGTCCAGCGCGGCGGGTACGACGGCACCGGCAAAGACGTTGGTCGCGCCGGTGATAATCTGCCGCGCCGTTCCGTCGCCGACATCGACCGAGCAGACAAACAGGCGGTCGGCTTCGGGGTGCTTCTCAATCGTCAGTACGCGCGCCACCACAACGCCGGAGATGTCCGCGCCCAGTTCTGTGACCGTTTCGACCTTGGAGCCGGAGAGCGTCAGCGCGTCGGCAAGCTCCTTCGGCGCAACCCCGTCCAGCGGCACGTATTGCTTTAGCCATTCATAGGAACACTTCATCTTCTGTTCCCCCTTAGAACTGTTTTAAGAAGCGCACGTCGTTTTCATAGAGCAGACGCAAATCGTTGATTTTATAGCGCATCAGCGTCAGGCGCTCGATACCCACGCCGAACGCGAAGCCGCTGTATATAGTTGAGTCTATACCGCAACGATCCAGAACCGCCGGATGAACCATCCCGCTGCCGAGCATCTCAATCCAGCCTTCGTATTTGCACATCGGACAGCCTTTGCCATGACAGGCGAAGCACTGCAAATCCACTTCGGCGGACGGCTCGGTGTAGGGGAAGTGATGGGGGCGGAAGCGCAGCTTTATGTCGTTGCCGTACAAGCCCTTCATCATCGTGTTCAACGCGCCTTTCAGGTCGCCCATCGTAATTCCTTTATCCACAGCCAACCCTTCGATCTGATGGAAATGGGCGGAGTGGGTGGCGTCGATCTCATCCTTTCGGTAAGTGCGTCCGGGCGAGATGACGCGGATGGGGGGCTTTTCCTTTTCCATCACGCGGATCTGTACGGAGGAGGTTTGGGTGCGCAGAATGGTCTCGTCGTCGAAGTAGAAGGTATCCTGCGGATCGCGCGCCGGATGATCGGGTCCCGTGTTCAACGCGTCGAAGCAGTAATATGTGGTTTCCACCTCGGGACCTTCGGCTACCGAAAAACCCATTCCGAGGAAGATTTTGATTACGTCGTCGAGGACGATTTGCATTGGATGCCGCCGTCCTGTTTGAAGTACCGCACCGGGCAGCGTTACGTCCACGCGTTCGGTTTCGAGACGCGCGGCCATTTCGGCACTCGCCACCCGCGCCGAGGCGCTTTCCAACTCCGCTTCTATCTTGCCGCGAACGTCGTTCGCGAGCGCGCCGATGACGGGGCGCTCCTCCGCCGACAGCGTTCCCATTTGTTTAAGAATCGCGGTCAGCTCACCCTTCTTACCCAACACGGAGATACGGATATTTTCCAACTCCGCCATGCCGTTTACTTGACCGACCGCGCCGATGACTCTCTCCAAAAGTTCTCCAAGTTTTTGTTTCAATGCGCAACACCTCTTGACCGCGTTTTCAAACTAGTATATACTACCTCTATTCAAAATTCAACATCTTTCTGAGAGAGGTAATCCGATTATGCCCAGAACGATTCAAATTTTCGACACCACCCTGCGGGACGGCGAGCAGTCGCCCGGCTGCTCGATGAACACCGCCGAGAAGCTGGAAGTTGCCCGCGCGCTGGAACGTTTGCGCGTTGACGTCATTGAGGCGGGCTTCGCGGCTTCGTCGCCCGGCGACAAAGAGGCGATTCACGAGATATCAAAGATTATTAAGGATTGCTCGGTCGCTTCCCTCTGCCGCTGCCGCGAGGGCGATATCGACGCGGCGCGGGAGGCTCTGTCCGTCGCGGCGCAGCCCCGTATCCACGTCTTTCTCGCGACAAGCGATCTTCATATGGAAAAAAAGCTCCGCATGAGCCGGGAGCAAGTGATAGAGAGTACCGGCAACGCGGTCAAGTACGCGAAACGGTTCTGTTCAGACGTACAGTTTTCCGCCGAGGACGCCTCCCGCTCCGACCCGGATTTCCTTTGCCGCGTTTTTGAGGCGGCGATTAAGGCGGGCGCGACGACACTCAACATCCCCGATACGGTGGGCTACGCCCTGCCGGAGGAGACCGCCGCGATGGTTGCCTACGTACTGGAACACTGCGAAGGCGCGCGGGACGTTACCATTGCCGTGCATCCGCACAACGATCTCGGCATGGCGACCGCCAACGTGCTGGCCGGCATCGCCGCCGGAGCGGGGCAAGCCGAGGTGACGCTTTGCGGCATCGGTGAGCGGGCGGGCAACGCCTCTCTCGAAGAAGTCGTGATGGGATTGCATACCCGCCGGAACATCCTTGACGCCGATTGCCGGGTGGAAACCAAGCAGATTTACCGCAGCGCGAGACTGCTGCAAAGCGTAATCGGTCTCGCGACGCCGCCGAATAAACCGATTATCGGGCAGAACGCCTTTGCCCATGAAGCGGGCATCCATCAGCACGGCGTGATGGCCGACCGAGCCACTTACGAGATCATGAGCCCCGAAAGCGTCGGCATTCCGCAGAAGGAAATGGTGCTGGGTAAGCACTCCGGCCGTCACGCGTTCGACGAAACGGTGAAAAGTTTGGGCTTCACCCTTACCGAGGAAGAGCTGAAAGCCGCGTTTGAAGCGTTTAAGGCGCTGGCCGATAAGAAAAAGAACGTTACGAACAGTGACATAGAAGCCCTGCTGAAAGACGGCGGGCGCGAAACAGAGGGGCATTACCGCCTTGAGAGCTTTGTCATCAACTCCGGTAATACCATTGACGGCACGGCAATCTTAAAGCTGACGGTCGGCGAGGAGCAAACGCAGACGGTCGCGTTCGGCGACGGTCCGGTGGACGCGGCGTTCAAAGC
>QMCE01001785.1_pt1 | contig 21074 bp, 18 predicted proteins | sample 1821851 | NCBI WGS metagenome assembly QMCE01 (sample SAMN09453174, study PRJNA476694) | Termite gut metagenome, whole genome shotgun sequencing project. | isolation source: worker | host: Odontotermes sp. | place: South Africa:Pretoria | collected 2016-01-28 | reverse complement strand
GTATTCATTGAAGTACGTTCGTTTCATAAAAATATATAATTATTTGTAAAACAACAAGTATTAAGTAGCAATAAGTTTGCTAGTTAACTTATAATTCTTTGTTTTATAATGACTTATAAAAGTTTATGAAACGAACATGTCATTGAAGAGATATTTACACGCTTTTCGCCCGAAAAATCTTGAGCGTGCTAAAAAGCAAGATAAGGGCTTGTATAAATGACGATGTTTCAAACTGCAAGCCGGTGGCGAGCATAGCTGATTCCGCGCCTGCGTTGAGCGCTCCGTATATAAGGGCGGCGGGGAACAGGAAAAGCGGACGGTTTCCGGCGATAAGCGCCACGGCTATGGCGTTCCATCCGAGACCGCCGGGAAAGCCCACATGGCAGCGTCCGTAGGTACCGGATACAGCGAAAAAGCCTGCAAGCCCGCACAGCGCACCGGACGCGGTCATGGCGGGTATCCAGAAGCGGCTTGTTTCTATACCGGCGTAACGCGCGAAATCCGGCGCGGATGAGGCGATTTTGAGACGATAGCCGAACACGGTGTCGTTGAAAAAGATACGCACCGTCGCGACTAAGAGAATGGCGGCTATAAACGAAACCGAGAGGTTGGAAGGCGGCAATATACGCGGAAGCTGGGTAATGGGCGCTGTGGCGAGGAGACTGCCGGAAGGGTCGCGCAGAGGTCCTGCGATGAGGTAATCGGCAAACGGCATAAAAGCGGCGGATAAGAGGAAGCTGGTGATGATCTCGTTTGCGCCTGCGTATCTCTTGAGAAAGCCTGAAACAAAGCCCATGACGCCAGCAGCGGCTGCCGCGGCGAATGCCCCAACCCACACAGAACCGCCCGATGGCGGCAGTACCAACAAAACAAACGCCGCCGCCAGTCCCCCCGCGTACACCTGCCCTTCGCAGCCCAAATTAAAACAGCCCGCCTGAAACGAGACAAACGCGCCGAGTCCAGCGGTGAGAAGCAGGCACACGCCGTCAAGTGTGTTGCCACCGAACCACACGCCGTTCCACGGACCTATGAAAAAAGCTTCAATCGCCGCTGCAGGATCATCCGCGGATAAGACTATAATAAGCAGGATGGTGAGGAATACGGTTAAAAAGAGAATGATAAACGCGGTGATTCTTTTCATCAAACATGGGGATTGACCCCGCGCCTAAAAACACGCCTTTAGACGAATACTATATCACAGGGACATAAGCCCCGCAATACCGCACGGCAAGCCGCGGCTGGATTGAAACATTTTTTAACAGACAAAAAAAGGGTGTGAAATACACACCCTTTTTACAGCTTGTAAGACGCGGACGGTAAACCCGCCACGCTTTAAGCATGCATGCTTAATCTCACCAGCCGTCAGCCATATCATCCGTGTCGCGGTTATTTTCCAAGAAGAGGTCGGTTACGGCGCGGAGATCGTCAAGATAGAGATAGTAGGTACCATAGGTTTCAAGAGGATCGCAGCGAACCTCAAAGCCTACAATTTGGATACCCATGTCGCTGTTGTAATGGTAGTCCTGCTGTTTTATGCCAACAGAATTGTCATTACCCTGAGCCGGAACGGCAACGGAAAGTTGCTGCCAGCCCTGGAAGTTAAGGTTTCCCATATTCAGCGAAAAAACCTGTCCATTATAATCTTTGATAAGGACAAAGAGTTCATGGTTAAAATTCCGTCCGGCAGCCCACACAGAAATGGTTTTGGTTATACCTTCAACCGGGATGGAGTGTTCGGCAAGAACCATGATAGACGCAGGACCGCGGCGGTAGAAATCCGTCCGCACGCCCAACACGTACTGATCAGGGATATTAAGGTTTTCCTCATCTGCTATAGGCTGCTTCCCTTCAGGAGTGCCTGTGCGCAGACGAGCCGAGGCAACCCCCTGATCTGCGGATATTTCCGCGCGCCAGAAACCCTCGTTTTCAAACTTATCTATGGAAATCTCTTTAATAGTCTGCTGAGCTGTATCAGCACCAAGGCTCGAGGCATCGGGATCGCCTACTTGGGCAAACAAAAGCCCTGCGCTCAACAAGCATACAATGCTAAAAATAATCTTTTTCATTGACCACCCCCTGACGCGGACGAACCCGCATTGGCCCAGATGTCAGTCTGCGTTGACGGATTTGCAAAACTGTCGCCGTCATACACCGCCTCAAAAAGATCGGTAAGCACTGTCAGTTGATCAAAATATACCTTAAAATCGCTTACCTCTTCATAAGGTTTTGTCAAAATACGAAATTTTACCAGCTTCAACGGGCGAAGATACGGCGCGGATCTATGCGTTTGAGGGATTTGAGTTGGAATCTTGACATTCAATTGCCGCCAGCCTCTGTAGTTGATGCTGCCAAGATTAAGCATGTGGACTATCCCTTGGTAATCCCTAACATATACCTGCAGAAAATAATCACGTCCCTGCCCCCAAAGCCACACAAAAAGCTGCTCAACTTTACCGGGAATAGGGATTTCTGCAATATCACCAGCAGATTTTCCGCTCGCAGCGTCATCAGCTATGTACACTGGATACACATCAATCCAGTTCCATGCCCCGCGGTCAAAAGCGCCGTTGACGCCCAGCACGTTGAGCGTATTCCCATTAGCGTCCTGCCCGTTTGTAACATTGCGGAACAGGTTTTCAGACCAACCCGCCGTATAGGTAGCACGGGGATAGCTTACAGAATCGGTTTTAGTGCTGTATTTACTACCCGCAACACTCCAGTCATACTGCGCCTGATCCCCATGATCAAAGGTCTCCAAGATGACGTCTTGAATTGCGAATTCCTCACTAAAACCTGATGCTGCAACTATACATGCCATGAGAATAAGGCATACAACCCTTAAACTGCCATGTTTCATCAGATACTCCTTTTGTTGATCGATTTATTCAGATCGTAAAGAAACTAAATCTACTGTTATTATAGTACTTAACGGAAGGTTTGTCAAATAGTATTAAAACATATTTTATCACTTTTCACCGTTTTTTTGAATTTTTACGGCGGCTTCAAGAAATTGCCGCTCTTCCCGCGATCCGACGCGGTCGCCCAGCACCCATATCCGCGAAGGCAGCATCCCTCCCGCGCCTTGCCGCGCCAGCACCGCAGACTGCGTTGCCAAAGCCCACGCCGAATCATCAAACACCACCTTCACTCGCGATGGGGTAAGGCGGGGGTCTATCCACGAGAACAGCGTGGACGATCCAGCGTCTGCGGATGCGGACTGCGCGAACACCGCCTCTATAGCTGCGGCGCGAAGGCGGTCGGTTTCGGCGTCGGTTTGAATGAACGGTATGTTCGCCGGAACACCGTACCCCGCATCGGCGACTGCCCCGCCGCCCAGTACCGCGATGGGAATATCCGGTCTCTCAGCGGCGTAATACGCCGCACCGCCTGCGTAACGGTAGGGAAAGAGAACGCAGTAGGGGCGCTTAGCGGCGGCTTGTACAGCAAGACTCACAAGATCGTCCCCCGCACCATCTCCAACCATCGCCTGTTTAACCGGACGGAACAGGCGTACCTGCGTCTCAAACTGCCGTATATGCAGCCGCCGTTCCCCATAAAGAACGGTAAACGCCGTATCGGACACAATAACGAGAGGATCGCGCTGTATAAAAATCATACGTACGATAGCGCAAATTGTAACAAAGATAAGAAGAAACCCTACAAGAACGATTACTTTTTTCGAGCCTTTCCCCAACTTTTGCATTTGTTTCCTTATGAACTAGTAGACAACTTCAATTAACTGATATAAAATAGAAACATTATTTTACTATAAAGGAGCAAATATGACTAGTTACAAAGAACTGGGTCTTGTCAACACGAAGGCTTTGTTTGAAAAAGCTATGAAAGGCGGGTATGCGGTTCCAGCGTACAATTTTAATAATATGGAGCAGATGCAGGCTATCATTCAGGCGTGCGTGGAAACAAAATCGCCAGTGATTTTACAAGTTTCGTCTGGCGCGCGCAAATATGCGAACCAGAATCTGCTCAAGAACATGGCAAAAGGCGCGGTGGAATACGCCCACGAACTTGGATACGATATTCCTATCGTCCTGCATCTTGACCACGGCGATACGTTTGAGCTGTGCGTTGACTGCATCGAAACCGGCTTTTCCAGCGTGATGATCGACGGATCGAGCAAGTCTTATGACGAAAATGTAGAGCTGACGCGCAAGGTTGTGGAATACGCCCATTCCCGCAAGGATTATGTAACAGTGGAAGGCGAGCTCGGCGTGCTTGCCGGTGTTGAAGACGATGTCGCCTCGGAACACAGTCATTATACCCAACCTGAAGAAGTTGAGGATTTCGTGAAGAAGACCGGTGTGGATTCGCTTGCCATTTCCATCGGCACGAGCCATGGACGCTGTAAATTCACTCCCGATCAATGTACCCGTACCCCGGACGGTATTCTCGTTCCGCCCCCACTGCGTTTCGACATTCTGGAAGAAATTGAGAAAAAACTGCCGGGCTTCCCCATTGTACTGCACGGCTCGTCTTCCGTGCCGATTGAATATGTGAAGATTATCGAAAACTTCGGCGGCAAACTCTCGGATTCCGTGGGCATCCCCGAAGAGCAGCTCCGCAAGGCGTCGAAGAGCGCGGTCTGCAAGATCAATATAGACAGCGACGGCAGGCTCGCCATGACCGCGATAATCCGCAAAGTGTTCGCGGAAAAACCGGAAGAATTCGACCCGCGCAAGTACCTGGGACCCGCCCGTGATGAATTGAAAAAAATGTATATACACAAGAACAAAGACGTCCTCGGTTCAGCCGGACAGGCATAAGCCGTTTCTTTGGTACGGCGGACTCCTGTATAGGACCGTCGTACCGTCCCTTCGTTATACCATAGCCCGCGTTACAGCCAATTTACACGCCTCAATCGGGTCTTTCACCATAATTCGCGCCGTAATTTCTCCGCCGTGCAGGACAAGAACTTCGTCGCAGACGCGGAGCAGCTCGTCAATATCCGTAGAAAAGACCAGTACCACCGCGCCGCGTGACGCGTCGTCTCCCGACGCAAGCGACATGATTTTCTCTTCCATAACGCCGCGGGCGCGGGAATCAAGCCCCCAGCCGGGTTCGGACAGAACGAGCAGCGGAACGTCCGCGCGGCTTGAAACGGCGGTCTCGGACAATTCTCGCTCCAGCAGCAGGCGCTGAAGCTGTCCGCCGGAAAAAGACGAAGCGGGATCGTCCGCCTGCCGCTCGATTCCGGCGCGCACCACTATTCCCAGCGCCCATTGTTTCAGGGCGGCTTTGTCAAGGAAAACACCGTGCTTGATAAGCCTGCGATGCGCGTGGATGACAAGACTGTACCACAAGGGAAGCTCCAGCGCGAGACAGGTCTTGGCGCGGTCGGCGTTGAGATAGGCAAGACCCGCGGCACGAAAACACAGCGGACGCGGCTCGAAGGTACGCGTCTTGAAAGGCGTCGTAAGTTCTATACCGTTGAGCTTTATGCTTCCCGCCGTTGGCGAAACCAGCCCCGTGAGCGTTCCCTCCAGTGTTCCAAGCCCGCTGTCCCGCACGCCCGCCACGCCGATAATCCTCCCCGCGGACGCTTCTATGCCCACATTGCGGATAAACGGGCTGTCCGGCGGCGCCGCGGACAGCTTTGTAATGGAAAGAACCGGCGGCGCGCCGCTCGCAGCGGCTTTTTTAGACGGCACATGGGATTTCACGCCACGAGTCTCCGCGCCCTGTTCAAACATAAAGGCGGCGAGCGATTCGGCGTCCGTGTCTTTGGCGTCCAATTCGGCGACTGTGCGCCCTTTGCGCAGCACGGTTATCCGGTCGGAAACCGTAAGCACTTCATCCAATTTATGGGAAATAATGACAACAGAAAAGTGTCGCTCCTTGAGCCGCCTGAACAGGGCGAACAGGCGTTCGGATTCAGAAGCGGTAAGAACGGCGGTAACTTCGTCAAAGATGAGAACGCGACAGCCGCGTAAAAGGAGGTTGACAAGCGCGGAAAACTGCCGCCCACTCACGGAAAGCTCCGACGCCATACTGTCAAGCGGCAGGTCAAATCCCCAGCGCGCGCACATATCCGCAACCCGCGCCCGCTGCTTCTTAGGTGAAACGAAAAAGCCCATCTCCGCGCCCAACAGGCAGTTTTCCCACACGGACAAGTCCCACACAAGCGAAGGATGCTGCCGCACCATACCGATTCCGGCGTTCAGCGCGTTGCGAGGGGACTTAAATCGGACGGGAACGCTTGTATTATCTATGAAGATATTCTCTTCCGTAGGGGCGATATAGCCAGACAATATGTGCATGAGCGTGGACTTACCCGCGCCGTTTTCACCTATGAGCGCGTGAATTTCGCCGTCTTGAAGGGTAAAATCTGCCTTGTCAAGCGCCTTAACATCTCCGCGTCCGGCATGCGGCGAGGAGAAGCTTTCCACACCCTGCGCCCTGCGTGTGAAAAGCCGCGTAACGCCAGAGAGCCGAATCACAGGGGTTATGTGACCGCAGCGTCCAGCGCGATCTCCATCATCGTGGTGAAGGTTTTCTGACGTTCTTCTGATGTGGTGGATTCGCCTGTGATCATGTGATCGGATATGGTGAGCAGGGCAAGCGCCTCACGGCGGTACTTTGCTGCAAGCGTGTAGAGTTCGGCGGTTTCCATTTCCAGCGCGAGGCAGCCGAATTTCGCCCAGAGTTTCCATTCGTCAGGGTTTTCGCTATAGAACATATCGGTGGAAACCACGCCGCCGACTTTTGGCTCCCAGCCTTTGGCGACGGCGGCGTCCCACGCCTTTTTGAGCAGGGAGAAGGACGCGGCGGGCGCAAAATGCCTGCCGCCGAACCGCAGGGTGTTAGCCGCCGAATCGGTGGAAGCGGCGGACGCAAGCACGACATCGCGCAGTTTCACATCCTCCTGAATCGCACCGGCCGTTCCCACACGAATGGCTTTCTTCACGCCGTAGTCGCCGAAAAGTTCATTCACGTAAATAGAAATGGACGGAATTCCCATTCCCGTCCCCTGTACAGATACTGGACAGCCTTTCCACATGCCCGTATAGCCAAATATGTTACGTACTGCCGTGTACTGGCGAGCATTATCCAGAAAGGTCTCCGCGATAAACTTCGCACGGAGCGGATCGCCAGGCAACAAAATCGCCTCGGCAATCTCGCCAGGCTTCGCCGCTATGTGTGTTGACATATTGACTCCTTTTTACGCCGCTTCTGGCGGCATGTTAATCTATCAGGGGATAATCCTTCCATTACTTATCAAAAATAATCACCAAAAGACGCGCAGTGATATATTGAAAATTCCCGTAACTGTCTTGGGGTATTCGGCAGTGTTGATAAACTGATAGGGGTACTTTTCGCCGGAATTGGGAGAAAAGCCTACCGTATCCGAGAAAGATGAGAAGACCACGCCCGCTTCCAGAGAAATCGTAACCGGTGCCCGCACGGCTTCATGAAGACGGAACACCGCACCGCCCTTGACAATGTGCAACCACTGGTACGCGCCATCGTGCAGAAAGAACTTCTGCGTTATGGGAAAGCCTGCGCCCCGATTGGGGGAAAGCTCGGAAAGTAGGGAACTGCCGTCAACAGCCCGCGAACCATAATCCGCGCCGTGCCGTATCATCTGGTATTGCAGACTCGCAGATACCCATGGGGTAAACTGGGATTCGGCGCGTATTTTCAACTCGTCGCTGTTGGGCGGCAGGTAAGAACCTAGGGAAACGCCGTTATTCGTATACGCCTGCTCCATAGGAACACCGCCTGATCCGCCGTACCACGGAAGAAATTCCTTTGTGTGCGTGTAACAATAGGGTTCGATCTTCGTGTAGCTCAATGTCAGCGAGGCAAAAGGCAGCCACGGGATACGCGCCTGAACGCCCGCCTGATAGGCGAACATTTCTGCGTCCGCCGTACGGAAATCGGAGCGCGGGTTCATCTCGTCCATGAAAAAAGACCCCCAGACCCGCACTATGCCCGGAAATTGGAGGTAGAGATTGGCGAACGCCGCCATATTGTCAAAATCGCCGATATTGTTCTGATACAGAAAATTATCCATCAGGGGATGAATGTAGCCCAGTTCAGAACGTTTCGCCCATATAACGCTGCTGCCGAAATCTATATGAAAATAACGGGAAATGTTCAGTTCCGCAGTGTACACCGAAAAGGCGTTCTGCTGGCTCTGGGCGGATTCTTTGATCCCTCCGGTCGTTGTGGTGGAACCATCCTGATTGTTGTAGGTAAATTCAGTACCGTTGTAGTATTCCAAGATGCCAGTAAGGGTGGAAAGAGCGAGCCAGTTTACCGGTTGAAAAGAGGCTTCTATCGCAAAAAAAGGCTGGGCGGTCTGGTTCAGGATAAGGCTGCTGTTGCTCACGCTCGCGCCCCACTCACGGTCAAGCCGCGCAAAGCGATAGGTCAGCGCGCCGTTAAAAGCTGCGCCCGCAAGCTCCGGCATCGTATTGTAACTGATGGACAAGGATTGGGGCCAGGCTTTCTGGCTGGCGTTGTCAACCTGCGACACGTACCACAAAAATCCGTCCCATTTTTTCTTGTACGTGTAGGGAAAATAAGTAAGCGGCTGGCTATAGGTGGTAATAAGCGCGTTTCGGCGATCTCTGAGTTCCAGATTGCCTTCATCATTGAACTTGTCGCCATAAGTGTTGTAGGTTCCCAAAACGGCGCGGGGCTGCAGAAACAGTCCGCCCGAAATGTTAGCGTTATACGAAAAAGAATTGCCTACGTCTCCGGTAATAAGGAGCGTAGGCCAAAACTCATTGCCCACATGGGTACCGTTTCCAAAAGACGCGGAAAAGGTGTTTTCAAGTTTCAATGAAGCGTCCACAGAAAACCTGCCGCCGAATTTCATATCCCCAGACCAGAAAAAGGAATTCCGCATAAGATCGTAGCCTTTTTCCGTGCGGGGCGCGAGGCGGTTTTTCGCAGACTCAAGAATCTGCATCTCAGCGCGGCTTACCTTATCAGACGCCATAGCTTCGGAAAGCGCCCGTATAACCTGCGCGCCGGAATAGGGTTTTGCCCGGGGCAAGGGAGAAATGATCCCCCGCACCTCAAGCTGTTCAAGGGTGTAATACACTGGGTCACGCAAAGGAACCGCGATGTGCGTCTGGGCGCACAAAAAATGTGCCGTGAAAAAAAAGACGCACACAAACAACAGATTTTTCAAATGAAACAATTTCATACAATGCCTACCGCGCGTATTCCACGATGCGCGTCTCGCGGATAATCGTTACCTTGATGCGACCCGGATAACGCAGGTCGCTCTCTATCCTATGGGCGATCTGTTTGGCGAGGGAACGGGAATTTTCGTCGCTCACCTTGTCCTGATCCACCAGAATTCGCAGCTCGCGCCCCGCCTGAATAGCGTAGGCTTTTTCCACGCCCTCAAAGCTGGACGCTACGTTTTCAAGGTTTTCGAGCCGCTTGATATAGTTGTCAATAGTCTCGCGCCGCGCGCCCGGCCGGGCTGCGGAAATCGCGTCCGCTATCTGCACGATGACCGACTCTATGCAGGTTGGCTCTATATCGTTGTGATGGCTGCCTATGGCGTTGATGATACGGGGGTCTTCACCCATTTTCCGCGCCATGTCCATGCCGATTTCCGCGTGGTTCAAGTCCGAATCCGACTCGACGCCCTTGCCTATGTCGTGGAGGAGCGCTGCCCGCTTCGCCAGTTCGCGGTTTGCCCCGACTTCCGCCGCAAGCACGCCCGCAATGATAGCAACTTCTTTGGAGTGATACAGCACGTTCTGCCCATAACTTGTACGAAAATAAAGCCGCCCCAACGCGCGGATCGCATCCTGCTTGATGTTGTGAATGCCCAAATCAAACAGCACCCGCTCGCCTTCCTCAAAAATCCGCTGGGAAATTTCTTTGCTGACCTTAGCAACAATCTCCTCAATACGCGCTGGGTGTATACGCCCATCAAGGATGAGCCGCTCCATGGCGACTTTGGCGATTTCGCGCCGCACCGGATCAAAACAGGAAATCACCACCGCTTCCGGCGTGTCGTCTATGATGATATCAACGCCGGAGAGGGTTTCAAGGGCGCGGATATTCCGCCCTTCACGCCCAATAATGCGCCCTTTCATCTCATCGTTGGGGAGCGTTACCGAGGAAACCGTTACTTCACCAGTGATTTCGGCGGCGACGCGCTGCATAGACGTGACAAGAATTTCCCGCGCCTTCTTTTCACCCGCAAGGTTCGCCTCGTTTTCGATCTTGTTGATGACCGCCTGCGCATCATGCCGCGCCTCGTTTTCAAGATTCTGTATAATGAGCATCTTGGCAGTCTCGCTGCTCAAGCCGGAAATGCGCTCCAGCTCGGCGCGGTAACGTTCCTCTTCCTGCTCAAGCACCACTTCGCGCGCCTTAAACGCCCGTTCTTTGTCTGCGAGCGACTGCTCCATACGCTCTATCTGGTTTGTCTTCTTATCTATGACTTCTTCTTTTTGCAGAACACGCCGTTCGTATCGCTGCAATTCAGCCCTGCGTTCCCGAGTCTCCCTTTCCTGCTGGTTTTTATCGCGAATAATTTGATCTTTTGCCTCAAGAAGGAGCTCCTTCTTTTTTGCTTCAGCTTCCTTTATCGCATCTTGTTTTATGCGTACGGCTTCATGCTCCGACGCTTTTACTTGATATCTGGCATACAGCCATCTGATTAACCATCCTAAAATACAGCCTAAGATTGACCCGACAAGAGGGGGTATGATAGTCCTAAACATAACTCTACCCCTTACCATAAAATTTCATACTATTTCAGATAGAGAAGCATATAATAGAATGGCAGTAATGTCAAGACAGACAGCGAATTTTTTAGCGCTCCAGTATAAACCCTTGACCGGATTCACCAACGTAGTCATACATTCGCGTCAGAATGCGGCGGATTTTAATGTGATATTCGGGGTCCATCGCCCATTTGCCAGTAAGCTCTGCCAGCGTAGGCGCGGAGCCTTTTTTAACCAATCTGTAGCGGGGATCGACGACGGATTGTTTGAGCGGAGCGGTACTCGCATAGGCTTTAAGGTGCTGGATATGGGCGCGGACGCCGGTTCTGGGATCAGGGAAACGTTCTCCCGGCTGTTCCGCACCGAGGGAACCAAGACCGCAGAAATTGTTCATATCAGCGGTTACAAGATTGCCGAAACGGAGGTAACCGGTCTCAAGGCACATCTGGGCAAAGGCGATGTCGTGGTTCACACCCTCGGCCGCCGCTTCGGAAACATAATAGCCGGACAGTTCCCGCACGTAATTCTCATCCACGCGCGCGTTAACCGAGCGAAGAAACGCCATCATATCATGTTGTTTCACCTGCCCAGTTCCCATAATATTTTCCGGTATAGGCGGAACATAGGGCGGCTTTATGGGCGGCGCCTGTATAACAGACGTGGTACCGCACGAAAAAAACAGTGCGGAAACCGCCGCTACAACGACAAAAGTGGGAATAATTCTATTTCTCATAATGGCAGTATAGATGATTTTTTCCAAATGCGCAAGGGCACGCGTCTGTTTGATGGCATCCTACCCTTCTTTCGTGTCAATTCATTTCTATCAGCCTGTAATAATCCCTTTGGAAAAGGGAAACCATCATACAGACGCTGTTATCACGTTCGTTCAAACTGCAATTTTCTGACATAGACGCTTTCCACCAAGCCTATGCCCGCCATTGCCGAAAGCAGAGACGAGCCGCCATAGGACATAAAGATAAGCGGGATGCCCGTAATAGGCATGATGCCCATCGCCATACCGACGTTAATGAGAAAGTGAAAGGCGAACACGCCTGATAATCCAGACCAAACGGATCCGACGACTGCCGCATGATCCGTATGAGGCGCAGGTTCACGATCAGGAAAAGCGCGAACACGATCACGCCGCCTGCAAAGCCCGCCTCTTCTGAGAAAATTGAAAATATGAAATCCGTGCTTTGCTGGGGCAGATACCGGTAATGGCTTTGGGTGCCTTGCAGAAAACCGCGCCCCATAAAACCGCCCGAACCTATGGCGGTCATAGACTGAATAATGTGCCAGCCCGCGCCAAGGGGGTCTACGTCCGGATCAAGAAAGACGATAAGGCGCATTATTTGGTATTCCTGAAGTATTTTTCGTCCTACAAAGGACATACCCAGCGAGAGAACACCTGCCATAAGCGTATAGATGATCCAGAAAAAATAGGCTTTTTTATACAGTAAATACCCCACAAGCGCGACTACGCTGATGACACCCAAACCGCCGCACACGATCAGTATGAAGCGCGAGTTTCCCAGCAGCTGAATGGGGGGAAAGATGTTGTTAAGAATAACGGACTGCCATAAGGGAAGTACCAGCAGTACACCAGTAAGTCCTATCAATATTATAAAAAAGAGAATGTAGCGCAGACGCACGTTAGCGATAAAGGTCATCACTATCAGAATAGGGATAAATACGAGCGACGTGCCAAGGTCTGGCTGCATAAGAATAAGCACCATCGGAACGAACACGATAACGCATGAGACAATGAAACGCTTGAACGAGGCGGGATTCCCTTTGGTGGCATCCAGATACCGCGCAAGTAAAATTATGGTGGTGATTTTGGCGAATTCCGAAGGCTGTATGCCAAATGAGCCTATGCCGATCCATGAACGCGCCCCGTTCACCAGTTTCCCGAAAAAGACTGTGTACGCCACCATAAGCAAGGTGGCAAGATAGAAGTAAAGCGCGAATCCATATATCCGCTTATAGTCTATCAGAGTCAGCCCTATAATAAGCACAAGACCCGCGGATCCCCAGACTATCTGCCTTGTCCACTCATTTGAAGTTTGGATGCCCGCCGCTGAAATTCCCGATGAATAGATGAACATAACGCCTATAATGGTCAGCACCAAAACGGGAAAGAGGAGAATAAAATCCATGGAAAGCAGATTCCGCGCCCTCACTCACGCCGTCCTTGCACAGGCATAAGGTGCTGGAAGCCAAGGGTCTTGACCGCTTCTTCATAGGACTGATTGGCAAAAACGCCCTGAAAGATGATGGCGGAAGCGTACGGCGCCCACCATTCCCATTTGTTTACAGCTTCCACAATAACGGACACCACAATGCGCTCATCAGGGCTGTCTGTCTGATAAGGAGCGTAGGCGGCGAACCACGAGTGCCACTGATCCTGTAAGCCTATTTCGCCAGTGCCGGTCTTTCCGGCTATCTCTACTTCCTTGATGTTGAGCGGATAACGCGCCGTTCCATTGGAAATAACGCCCCGCATATCCTCACGCACGCGGCGGAAGACCGAGTCGCTGATATCGCTTTCTTTCAGTACCGTACGGGTGAAGCTCTGTACAAGTTCGCCTGTCGCAGGATCGCGCATTTCTTTCAGCAGGCGCGGCGTGTAGATAATGCCATCATTCACGACCATGCACACCATATTCGCCATCTGCAAAGGCGTTACCAGTGTGTAGCCCTGTCCAATGGACATATTCATCGTGTCTCCGCCAAGCCATCGCTCATGGAAACGACGATCTTTCCATTGAGGTGTGGGGATAAAACCCGGAATTTCGCCGGGAAGATCAATGTTTGTCAGCGAGCCGAAACCGTACTCTGTCGCATACGAAACGATACGTTCCGCGCCCAGCATGTCGCGCCCCACCACCCAGTAATAGACGTCGCAGGACTGCGCCATAGCGCCGGAAAGGTTGAGCCAGCCGTGTCCGGGCTTCCTGATATGGCAGCGCCAGGTTCTGCCGCCGTATTCGATTTCACCCTCGCACAGTACTTTCTGATCCGGCGAAAACGCCCGTTCCTCCAGAATGCCGCTTGTCATCACTATCTTGAACGTGGAAGCAGGTGGATAATTCGACTGTATGGCACGGTTCAACAGAGGCTTGTTGGGATCGTTGACAAGGGATACGTACTCCCCGCCTGTCGCGCTCCGGCTGAACACGTCTGGATTATACCATGGGTAGGAAACCATAGCGAGTATCTCACCGGTGGTGGGGCGCATCACTACAACTGCGCCCATGCGTTCGCCCAGAGCCTGCTCCGCCAAGGTCTGTATGCGGCGATCTATAGTCAGTACCACATTCCTGCCAGAAATGGGCGCATCGCTGAGGATCGTGCCGCCGGATATGCGCCGTCCGCGCACGTCCACCGTACGGGTCTCAGTCCCGTTTTTACCGCGCAGCATCTCATCGTACTGCCGTTCTATACCGGCTTTGCCGATAATGTCGTCCTGCTGATAGCCACGGTTAAACAAGATGGTAAGCTCGTCCTGCGTGATGTCGCCCACATAGCCGATGATGTGCGACAAGCTGCCCATATCCGCCGCGTAACTTCGCAGGGGCTTTGAACGCCAATACACGCCCGGCAGCTCGTCCGCATGTTCCGCAACCACAGTAACAGTCTCAAACGATACATTAGCCGCTACCTCGACCGACTGATATGAGCTATAGTTTGAAGGAGGCAATCTGCGATCGATTTGATCTTTGGGAATACCGGTCAGCTCCGCAATCTGCGTTATAATATCCGGTATTCGATTACGTCCTATTTCCGCAGGCGTAATGGTTATGGCGAAAGAATCCGTGTTGAACGCGAGCGGCTCGCCTACCTCGCGGCTGTAAATTCCCCCTCGCTGCGCTGGAATCATAGTAACGCTTTTCGCTATATTCTCCGCTCGCGAGCGGAAATCTTCGCCCTGCACAACCTGTATATTAAACAAGGTAAATGTGTACACGGCAAAAATTACGATAAAAACGACCATGACTATGTTAATCCGCGAGGCGGACTGGGGTTCTTCCGAAGGAAGTAATGTAAGTCCCATATATCCCCCTTTATTTTACCAGCAGTGATTTGAAACGCTGCAGCAAGGCGAACAGAAACGGCGCGGTGATGGTGTTAAAAAATAGCTCCACCCAAAGCAGCGACTCGCCAAACGAATAAGACGGCACGTCTTCGGCAAACAGCAGGTGCAGAACCAAAAGGAGCGCGGCTTTCAACAGGGTCGCTAGGGCGCAGAGCAGCATGGGCAGAAACACCGCGTCAAGCACGAACATGTCCTGTATCAGCCCGGAAAGCGCGCCAATTATGGTGCGTATGAGCGAGTTCAGTCCGAGCGGCGCCGCGGAAATGAGGTCTAAAACAAGACCAGAAAAGAAGCCTGTGAGCTGCCCCGTCATCACGCCGTTTGAATAGGCGGAAAAAACCAGAATCCCCAGAACGAGATCGGGAACTGCATACATAGAGAATGTGAACTGCTGCGGCAGAGTTGACTGTAACAGTGCCGCAAAATGGAACGCAAGCTGCCGGAAAAGGGTTGATTGCAGCAACGCTGCAACAATACAAAAGACAACGCCCCACACGACGTTTTTAGCCATCGCTGTCCTCCTCGGCGCCAGTATCCGTATCGGCGGATACATCGGACGTCTCCGCCGAGGTGTCCTTATTCACCACAAACACATATTCTAGACAGGAGTAATCAATAATTGGCTCTACGACTATTTCCATCGCACTCTCGTATTCCCCGTAGTTGACGTTCAACACTCTGCCTATGCCAATCTCAGGCAGGTATACCTTGCCAAGCCCGCTTGACACTACTACGTCACCCTCGCTTATTTCAATGCCCGCGTGTCTCTGAATGAAGCGCATAAGGAGCGATTCGCTCATATCCCCCTGTCCCTCGATTATGCCTTCATAGCGAGAATCGGCAAGCCGTGCCGCGACAAAAGAGCGGCTGTCATACAAGGGCATAATGAGGCTTTCAAACTGATCGGTCTGTATCACCTTGCCGACAAGTCCCTGCGCCCCGTTCTGGTACGCGATAACCGGCATATTCACGTCAACTCCGTGAAATGTACCGCGGTTAATAGCGATTGCCGAAAATAGATTATCTGGATCGCGGGCTGTGATTTGAGCGGGTATGGCTGTGTAGGAAATGGTTTCAAAGAAGCCGAGCTGTTCGCGCAGGCGGCGGTTTTCCGACAAAACGTCCGCAGCGCTTCGTTCTATTCGCTCATAACGCGCCACGCGGTCTGTAAGCTCCGCATATTCCTCACGCAGAACAGCAAGCTCCCGCACTGCGTCAACTGTACCGGTTACCGCCTGCCCCACATAGTGTATACTGTTCCGCATAATGGAAAAAAGCGAAAACCCCATATCTCTGAAGCGTACAACAACGGTTTTAGTAGAGAAAAAAAGCAGCAAAACCGATACAATAAACAGCAGTCCAAATACGAGGAGGCATAGAGGACTAACTGTTAAGCTTGTCATAAATACTGTGGGAATTATCAAATTTCTTGGAATCCTCGAAGTATTTGCCCGCGCCTATGGCAACGCAGTTGAGCGGATTTTCCGCTACAAAGACTGGTACTTTCGCCTCTTTAGAGACAAGCTGAGGCAATCCTTTAAGAAGCGCGCCGCCGCCGGTCATCATGATGCCGCGTTCCACAATATCAGCTGCAAGTTCAGGTGGAGTTTCGCCTAAGGTTCTCTTGATTTCGTCTACAATCTGGGAAATGGGGGATTGCAGCGCTTCCCGCACCTGATCGGATTCAAGATTGATGCGCTGGGGAAGCCCGGTGTTCGCGTTAGTGCCTTTTATTTCCATGCTCATGATCGCGCTGGACTCGTCCATTTCCGCGTTGCCTATTTCTTTCTTGATACGTTCCGCCATTTCCTCGCCTATGATAAGGTCATGTACGGCGCGTACCTTTTTGACAATGGCTTCGTCGAACTCGTCGCCGCCCACCCGGATCGCGTTAGTCTTCACCATGCCCCCAAGCGAAATAACCGATATCTCGCTCGTGCCGCCGCCGACATCGCAAATCATGTGTCCGGCTGGTTCAAAGATAGGGATGCCCGCGCCAATCGCTGCCGCGAGGCTTTCTTCTATGACTATGACGTCTTTCGCGCCCGCCTTCATAGCGCTTTCCTCTACGGCGCGGCGCTCCACTGCGGTGATGCAGGAAGGTATGCCTATGACCATACGCGGCTTAACAAGGCGCGGACCGGGCAGTACTTTGGAGATGAAGTAACGCATCATCTTTTCACAGGAATCAATATCCGAAATAACGCCGTCCCTCAAGGGGCGCACGGCAATAAATTTCTCCGGCGTCTTCCACATCATAACTTTAGCGTCCTTGCCCACCGCGACAATACGCTTCGTACCTTTTTCAAAGACGACAACCGAAGGTTCATCAAGGACTATGCCCTTGTTTTCTACATAAATAAGGGTATTACATGTTCCCAGATCAATACCGAGTTCCAAAATGGTTCCAAACATACTCAATTATCTCCTCTTTAGTAAAGCGTTTATTTAAAGGCGCTTTTCTGTAGCCCATATATCCAAAAAATGTTGTCAACGCAGCGAAAGTTTCTGCCGCGCTGATATGTGCGCGGGGTCAACCCGCAGAGCTTTGCGGTACTCCGCCCGCGCTTGTATGGGGTTGTTCCGCACCGCGCTGATTTCGCCTAGCCGGTAATGCGCCTCCGCGTCGTCACCGAAATCGGAAAGCACCGCGATGTACTGCTGCTCGGCTTCTGTGTAGTCCGCCTGCTTGAAGTACAAATCCGCCATAGCAAAGCGCGCTGTCTTTTTTGCGCGATCGTCTCTTGAACGCTCAAGACATGTCAGAAGATGCCCCATTGCTGCGCCGAAATCTTCAAGGGCGCTATACGAAGAAGCAAGAGCGAGCAGTAGCGCGTCCGCCGCGTTATCCTCGTTACCCAGCGCCATGGACAGACATTTGACGCTTTCCTCATAATCTTGCAGCCGGGCGTACGCCACACCGAGGTATTCCAGCACATCCTCCCCTTCAAAACCTGCGTCAATTGAGGCTTCAAGGGACTCAACCGCAGAATCCGCATATTCCGTGCCCTTCCAGTAATATGACTTTCCCAGAACATAGTGAACAGGACCATCCATAACGCCTCGTTTCACGATGAGCGCCTTACGCAGGCAGTTAATGGATTCTTCTATATAAACAGCTTTTTCCGCAACTGAAATCTGCCCCAACGCGAGCTGGTACGCCGAAAAGCCTCGAAAAATCAGCGATTCATAGGCAAGCGGCGTTTTTTGCAGAGCGATTCCGCTCATTTCAAAAGAGGAAACGTAATCACCCGCCTCCCACAGAGCAGCGAGATCGGGCTTTTGGTTAACGGTCTGCACCCCTCTGAAGCGTAAAAAGGCAGCAACGCCCATGAGAACTATAATCACGCCCACGACCGTCACAACAATCCACCCACCCCCTCTGCTACGGGAATGGACGCTGTAATCGGACACGTTCTGCCCATACTGTTTCACAATCCTGACAATGATAAAACATTTCCGTAAGAAAAGTCAACCGTCTATTTGTGGAAATCATGCGTCAACCAACGCAAGATAAGGCTTCGGTTTACTCATCCGGCTTAAAAGACTTTAAGCTTCATACACATTCCGTGCTATAGGCATACGCCGTCCCATACCAAAGGCGCGTTGGGATACATTCAAAACGGGCGGCGCTTGACGGCGTTTGAATTCGGCGCGGGCGACGGTCTTCACAACCATAGTGACAAGTTCCGCATCCCAGCCTCGTTCAACAATTTCTTCTTTTGAAAGATTATCAAAGAGATAGAGCTTCAATACCTCGTCAAGGAGTTCATAGGGCGGCAAGCTGTCCTGATCTTTTTGATTCGGACGCAGCTCGGCAGATGGCGCTTTGGTGATAATAGATTCAGGTATGATAATATCGCCGTCAGACAACACGGCTTTCTCGTTGATACGTCGGCACAAAGCGAAAACCTCGGTCTTAAATAAATCGCCTATGGGCGCGAGCGCGCCGTTCATATCCCCGTAAAGCGTGCAGTATCCCAGGGCGATTTCGCTCTTGTTACCTGTGGCAAGCAGCATTGACGAAAATTTATTAGAATACGCCATAAGCAGCGTACCGCGTATGCGCGCCTGCAAATTTTCTTCCGTTACGTCAAAGGGCTTGTTTTCAAAAACCGGCGCAAGGCTTTCAAGGAACGAAGAAAACACCGGTTCTATGGAAAGTGGCACATAACGGCAGCCAAGACGGGCGGCAAGTTCCGAAGCGTCGTCCTTTGATCCTTCAGATGAGAAACGCGAAGGCATACTGAAACAGACTACTTTGTCCTGCCCAGCAGCTCTCACTGCAAGATAGGCGACCAATGCGGAATCCAGCCCGCCGGAAAGCCCCAGATGAAGACGAGTAAAACCGCATTTTTTCATATAATCCTGAATTCCCAAGACAAGAGCTTCCTCTATCGCATCAAGAGAATTCTCCCCTGCTGCCGCAAAGATATCCGGGACAGAATCCGCCTTGGCAGTATCCGCACTTGTATCAAAAATGGAAAGGTCTTCTGTGAAGCCCGCGGCTTGAACGCATATTCTTCCATCCGGCAGTACACCGAAGGAACACCCGTCAAAAATGAGCGAATCATTCGCGCCTACTGCGTTGATGTACGCGAGGGAAACATTCCCCCTTCGCGCCATACGCTTTGCTAATTCGTGCCGCAAGCGCAGCTTATCAGCCGTAAATGGTGACGACGCAGGGGCGCACAGGATAGTAGCGCCTTTATCCAAAAGCTCTTTCACTGGATCGTGCATATAACTTACGCCGGGAATCTCACTGTCCCGCTCCCGCCATAGGTCAGCGCATATAGCCACCCCAATCCGCTCGCTCTTGTACTCAAACACCTTCCATTCACGCGCGCTCTCGAAATGCCGCGCCTCGTCAAACACATCATACGCGGGAAGCAAGGTTTTAACCTGCTCAAACACGAGCTTTCCGTCCAAAAGGAAGCCGTAAGTATTCACAAGGGACTTATCCAGCGAATAGGGACTGCGCCCCACAAAGCCTAGGCCGCAAACTATGTCATGAGGCAGAATATGCTTGAGCTTATGAAGGGTCTGTAGGTTTTTTTCAACGAAGCGGTCTTGATCAAGCAGATCCATAGGCGGATAGCCGCACACGGCAAGTTCCGGGAAAAGCACCATATCCGCGTTTTGCTCTCGCGCTTTTTCTGTCCAAAGACGTATTTTTTCACTATTACCAGCGAAATCGCCGATATAGGAATTTATTTGCGCTATGGCTATTTTCATATTTGTTATCTTATACGATAAAAAACGTGTTTGCAAGAGCGAATGACAAATTTTTCTCAATTAAAGGAGAGGGAAAAGGTTTTTGGTCAAAAAAGTGCAATATTGCTATTTAATTGTATACAAGATATGATAGAAAACATGTCATTTTCAAACGCATCGGATATGCCCTTCATCGTAACCGAAACCGACTCGTATGCCGCGGTTTACAAGCCCGCCCATATACACACTGTCCCGCTCTCGTCAAACCCTTCGGAACAGACGCTCTACGACTGGTTTCGCGCCCTTCGTCCTCATTCCGCCAATGTACGCGGCGTTCTGGAACGCGAAGGCGGTATTCTTCACCGTTTGGATTATGAAACGCGGGGATTGGTTCTTATTGCCAAAACGCAAGCCGCCTTTGACGCGATTTCCCGCCAGCAAGAGCTGGGACTTTTCAGAAAAACCTATACGGCCGAATCAGAAGGAAAGGCGACAGTTCCACCCGCCGGTTTTCCGCCCGCGCCTTCGCTTACCAAAGTAAATGCACCTTTTGTCATAGAAAGCGCCTTCCGTCCTTTTGGTCCGGGTCGAAAAAGTGTGCGCCCGGCACTTTTTCCCTTTCCCAAACACAAAGACATGGCGCTTGATCACGGGAGCTACTATCAAACTGAAGTCATCGAAAAAATTGAAGAATCCGAAAAAATCATCTTCCGTATACGGATAAAACGAGGTTTCAGACATCAGATACGCTGTCATCTGGCATGGATAGGCTTCCCTCTCCTCAACGATCTTCTGTATAGCGGCGCGCCTTATACGGCGGACGAACGTCTCGCTCTCACTGCTACAGCGTTTGAGTTCAATGACCCTGAAACAGGCGAGCCGATTTCTGTTTTCTAAGTTGGAAGGATATAGAAGAGGTATCACTTACTAGAGATTAGATTACACCCGCTTTTTGTTGATAGGTGAAAGTCTCTGCTATGAGTGGCAGATGAGAGGAAAGGATTATGAAAACAAGAAGAAAAAAGATACGCATAGGTACT
>QMCE01001770.1_pt1 | contig 21148 bp, 17 predicted proteins | sample 1821851 | NCBI WGS metagenome assembly QMCE01 (sample SAMN09453174, study PRJNA476694) | Termite gut metagenome, whole genome shotgun sequencing project. | isolation source: worker | host: Odontotermes sp. | place: South Africa:Pretoria | collected 2016-01-28 | reverse complement strand
AAAGCAACTGACATAGCGCAGCTTTACGAGCATAGATGGGATATTGAATGTTTTTTCAAATGGATCAAATAGCATCTTAAGATTAAATCGTTTTGGGGACATTCTGAAAATGCAGTGAAAACACAAGTCTGGATCGCCATCTCAGCCTACGTTTTAGTAGCTATCGCAAAGAAAATGTTTGACATCAAACAATCGCTCTACGAAATGCTACAAATCTTCAGCCTGTCTATGTTTGAAAAAGTGCCTATAAATCAACTCTTTCAACAAACTCAACTACAATATGACAAAGAGCCTTCTACTAACCAATTGAAACTGTTTTAATTATATCGAAACGCTACTCATGAGTGATGAGTTTTTAATCGTCTCACGCTTTACGCTTCACTCTTCACTTTAAAAAAGCCGTGACGGACACAAAATAGTATTAACAATTTAATGGGGCGACGTGGTTGTTAGCGCCCAAAACTCGTCCGGAGCGGCTTTTTTATTTAGACTGTGAGACTTTGAGAGCGGGAGATAATTTATAGGCAATGTAGGTGTTGTACCAATGCTTCTTTAATTACCGCATTGATAGATGTCCGGCGTAGTTCCGCTTCCAATGCTACTTTGCTATGCACTTCCGATGGTATGCGGATATTTAAAGTCCCTGTATATGGCTTTTTAGGTTCTATACCCGTTTTTTTACAATGTTTCAAGTAAAAATCTATGGCCGCTTCAAAATCGGCTTTTAGCGCCGCTGTTGTATTCCCTTCGTAAGTAATAACATCCTTATTCATCCCCAACACCTTTCCATACAGGCAATTATCTTCTTCGCTATAATCTACGCTACCAACATATCCTTTATATTTCAGATGTCCCATAATTTATTCCTCCTTATTTATAAAATCATTCACTACTAAAAAATTTAAAATTTGTTTCATCATATAGGCCTTTATTGCATTAATCGGATGTGGTTTATGTAAACCGTACGATAAGTCTTTTTGCTCGTTGGCAAACAGCACTCGGGAACCGGAGGTTTTCCCTTTACTATCCAAGTCAAATCCAAATATTTTAAATAGTCTTACCACCTCTTCAAAAGTGAAATCTTTTGGTTGAGTGGTAAACCTTTTGATTAGTTTCTCTTTTGTTCCCATTTTACGAATATTTTCACAAATGTAACTATTTTTAGTTGCATTACCAAATTTTTCGTATTCAATCACCCACTTTTTTGTTTTTTTAATTTTTTTTACTACCTTTGCGGCCTTATTGACCTATGGTGTAATGGTAGCACTACAGATTTTGGTTCTGTCTGTATAGGTTCGAATCCTGTTAGGTCAACCAACCCTGCGCCCGCAATTCCACTGCCTGATTATCGGGTGTAATCAAATAATGGCCTTCGGCCGCATCGGTCAGGTGACCGATAATGTCCACGCCCTGCAATTCTTTTTGTATGGTTTCGTGCATAGACAAAGGCAGGGTGAATAATAATTCGTAATCGTCGCCGCCATTGAGCGCTGCCGTCACCGCATCAAAGTTCATTTCTTCGGCAATCTTAAAGGTCTCGGAGGAGATGGGCAGCCGTTCCAGGAAAATGCGCACGCCGCAGTTGGAGGCTTTGCATAGCTGCAAGGTGTCGGAAGCCAGGCCGTTGGCCAGGTTAATCATGGCGGTGGGAATAATATTGTTGTCTTCCAACAGGTTGTACATCTCCTTTTGCGCTTCGGGCTTGAGGTGCCGCTGCAGGATGTAGTTATATCCTTCGAGCTTCGGCTGCATGTTGGGGTTGCTTTCAAACACGGTTTTTTCGCGGCGCAACAGCTGCAAGCCCATGTAAGCCGCACCCAGATTGCCGGTCAGGCATAGCAGGTCGGTAGGTTTTCCGCCGCTGCGGGTGGTGATTTTCTCTTTTGTTGCAGCACCTATGGCGGTGATGCCGATAGTCAACCCGGTGAGAGAGGGGCTAACGTCCGCTCCGGCCAAATCAAGCCGGTAGCGTTGGCAGGCAGCGCTAATACCGCTGATGATTTCATCTACATCTTCCACGGCAAAGCGTTGCGACAAACCCAGCGACAGCATGACTTGCGCCGGAGCGGCATTCATGGCGTAGATTTTATTAATGACGCCGGTAACGGCTTTGTAGCCTAAGTGTTTCAACGGGGTGTAGACAAGGTCGAAGTGAATGCCTTCCAGCAGGAGGTGCGTAGCGGTTACACCTGCTTTTCCGGTATTGTCGACTACTGCGGCGTCGTTGCCTATGCCGCTAATGGTGGTCGATTGGCTCAGCGGCGCCGCTCCGGCAATGCGGTCGATCAGTTTAACCGGCCCCAGTCCGGCAATATCAGTGCGTTTGGCGGACATATTAGAATTCTGCGTTTTTAGGTGTGCGGGGAAAAGGAATTACATCGCGAATGTTCGCCATGCCGGTAACGAAGAGCAGCAACCGCTCGAAGCCCAAGCCGAAACCGCTGTGCTCGGCCGAGCCGAAACGGCGCGTGTCGATGTACCACCAGAGCGTGTTGATATCCATATTGTCTTCTTTGATGCGTGCCATCAGCTTATCGAGATTTTCTTCACGCTGTGAGCCGCCAATGATTTCGCCGATTTTCGGAAACAACACATCCATGGCGCGCACGGTCTTTCCGTCGTCGTTTTGTTTCATGTAGAAGGCTTTGATAGCTTTCGGGTAATTGGTGAGAATGACCGGTTTTTTAAAGTGTTTTTCCACCAAGTAACGTTCATGCTCGCTTTGCAAGTCGACGCCCCAGGAAACGGGGAATTCAAATTTCTGTCCCGATTTCAGGAGGATATCCACCCCTTCGGTGTAGTCGAGGCGCACGAAATCGGTACTGCACACGCTTTGCAGGCGTTCAATCAGTTCTTTATCGTACATTTCGTTGAGGAACTTCAGGTCGTCCATGCAGTGCTCCAGGGCGTACCGCACAAGGTATTTGATGAAATCCTCGGCAAGGTCCATGTTGTCTTTGATATCGTAAAACGCCATTTCCGGCTCAATCATCCAGAACTCAGCCAGGTGGCGCGGTGTATTGCTGTTTTCCGCGCGGAAAGTAGGGCCGAAGGTGTAAATTTCGCCCAGTGCCATAGCGCAAAGCTCGCCTTCCAACTGTCCGCTCACGGTGAGGCCGGCGTGCTTACCGAAGAAGTCTTTGCTGTAATCAATACCACCATTCTCGTTCCGCGGCGGCTTGTTCATGTCGAGCGTAGTGACCTGAAACATGGCGCCGGCGCCTTCGGCATCGGAGGCGGTAACCACAGGCGTGTGTATGTAGGCAAATCCTTTTTCGTTAAAATAGTTATGAATGGCAAAAGCCATGGCATGACGGATGCGTAGCACTGCGCCGAAGGTGTTGGTGCGCGGACGCAGGTGGGCAATCTCGCGCAGGAATTCCAGCGTATGCCCTTTCTTTTGTAGCGGATAGCTTTCGCTGTCGGCCGTGCCGTATACTTCAATTTCGGCTGCTTGTATTTCCACGGGCTGGCCGCTGCCCTGCGAGGCGACTAATAGGCCGGTAACGCGCAGGCAGGCGCCGGTGGTTACGGTTTTCAGTTCTTCTTCCGTAATCCTGGCAAGGTCTACCACTATTTGTATGTTATTAATCGTTGAGCCGTCATTCAGGGCAATGAAAGCAATTTGTTTATTGCCGCGCTTGCTGCGCACCCAGCCTTTAACGGTTACGGTGGTGCCGGGAGCGCTTTTCAGCAGCTCAACGATTTTAATTCTTCCGGGAGTTTTCATAAAAAAGTATTTAAATACAAAGATAGTAATTTTTCGAGATTAAGAGAATTATACTTCCACCTTTTGAATAAATGCGCGGGCTTTTTGGATATCCACATACATGATGCGGTCTTCTTTAAGGAAGGTCACTTCCTGCCGGAAAGCCGCTAACAGTTTTTCCAGTAGGGGCGATGTTTTGGCCGGACGGCGGAATTCAATGCCCTGCGCCGCATTCATTAATTCAATGGCTAAAATATATTCCACGTTTTCCACCACTTTGAGCAGCTTGGTGGCAGCATTACCGCCCATGCTCACGTGGTCTTCCTGTCCGTTCGACGACACAATGGAATCAACAGACGAGGGATGACTGTAGGTTTTATTTTGGTTGACCAGCGCTGCCGCAGCATATTGGGGAATCATAAATCCTGAATTTAATCCCGACTCGGCAATCAGGTATTCGGGCAACCCGCGCAAACCAAGGATCAGTTGGGCGGTGCGGCGTTCGGAAATGTTGCCGAGCTGGGCAAGGGCAATGGCCATAAAGTCGTAGGCCAGCGCCAGCGGTTGTCCGTGGAAGTTGCCGCCGGAAATAACAGCAGCATCATCGGGAAAGACAATGGGATTATCGGTTACGGCATTAATTTCGGTACAACGGAACGAATAAGGGTCCTGTACGTGTTTTTTCGCCCGGCCGGTCAATTCGCTGCCTTGAAGGATACGGCGCAACGCTTTGGCGGTAGCTATTTGTCCTTCGTGCGGGCGGATGTCGTGCAGGCGGGCGTCAAAAGGCTCTACACGGCCATCGAACGCTTCGAGCGAAAGGGCGCCAATGGTGTCGCTCAGTTTGAGCAGCCGGTTGATTTTCAGTAATGCCATTACGCCGTGGGCGCTCATGAACTGTGTGCCGTTCAGCAGCGCCAGTCCTTCTTTCGATTGCAGTTTCACCGGCTCCCAGCCCATTTGTTGCAATACGTCTGCTGCCGGTTGTTTTTGGCCTTTAAAATACACTTCGCCTTTGCCGATGAGCGGAAGAAAAAGATTGGCCAATGGCGCTAAGTCGCCGCTGGCGCCGAGGGAACCGCGGTCATACACCACCGGTAAAATATCATTGTTGTAAAAATCCAAAATACGCCGGATAGTAATAAGCTGTGCACCGCTAAATCCTAATGAAAGGGCGTGGGCTTTCAGCAGGAGCATGAACCGCACAATTTCGGGCGCTACTTCATTGCCTACACTGCAAGCGTGGGACATCACTAAATTTTCCTGCAACTGCCCCAACTCTTCGTGCGATATTGATTTGTTGCAGAGCGAGCCGAAGCCGGTAGTCACGCCATAAATCGGTTCACCGTGCTTGTCCGTCTTTTTGTCGAGGTAGCTGCGGCAGTGTTGGATGCGCCGTTGCGATTCATCCGACAATTCCAGCCGGTGCGGTTTATCGAATAACTGTTGTAGTATTTCAAAAGTCAGTGCCTGAGGCGAGATAGAATATGTTTGCATAAAAAATCTATTTTCGAATAATTTGTATTTCTCCTTTCCGGCCTAATTTAATAATAGAAGAAGGTTGTTGGGTTACGCCTTTTTCCAGGGCTTGAGGAACAATGAAATCAACACCCTGTTTCACCGTTTCGGAAATAGCGGCGAAGCCGGAGGGCGTGTTTTCTCCGGAGATATTGGCCGATGTGGAGATTAAAGGTTTCTTGAATTGACGCAGCAGCTCGTTGCAGAAAGGATGGTTCACTACACGGATGGCAATGCTTCCGTCTGCTGCCGGCACGTTGGCCGCCAGTCCGGCGGCTTCCGGATAAATAATAGTCAAGGGTTGGTCGCTCACTTCTATCAACCGGTAAGCGATTTCCGGCACTTGTGCCACGTAGCGTTCCAGCATGGTTATACTGTCGACAAGTATGATTAAACTTTTGCTTTCTGCTCGTTGTTTCAGGGCAAATATTTTTTCTACGGCTTGTTCATTGGTAGCATCGCAGCCCAAACCCCATACCGTGTCGGTGGGGTAGAGCAGTAGTCCGCCGGAACGGAGTATGCTTAACGCTTCTTGTATAACATCACTGTGCATAATTACATGAGTTCCAGGTACACCGACCAGAGATTTTTGGCAATGTGGTCTTCATGGAAATTGCGGGCGTACGCTACACCATCGGTGATCATTTTTTCGCGTGTTTGTTCATCGGTGGTTGCTTTAAGCAATGCCGCTGCCATTTCTTCGTGATTGAGCGGGTCTACGTAAAGGCTTCCGGGACCGCCGGCTTCGGGCAGGCTGGAAATTTTAGAAGCCACCAGTGGCACCTGGGAATTTAATGCTTCCAAAGCAGGAATGCCGAAGCCCTCGAACAGTGAGGGGAAACATACTGCACGGGCTTGCTGGTAAATGGCCGGAAGATGTTTGAAGTCGGTGCGCGGCAAGAACACCACGCGATGTTCGAGCTTGTGCGCTTCAATGTATTCCATCACCTTGTCCGCATACACTGTGGGTTTGCCTACCGCTACCAGCTGCATAGATTCGGGCAGCAACTCCAGCGCTTTTACTAAAGTGAGCAGGTTTTTGCGATGTTCAATGGTGCCTACATACAGGATATAATTATCGGGCAGTTGGTAGAGCGCTTTAACATTGGTTTTTTCACGGGGTGTGGCGGTCCGGTAAAATTGCGAATCACAGCCCTGGTATACTAAGCGTATTTTTTTCTCGTCGGCGCCAAAAAAGTCGATAATTTCCTGCTTGGTTTGTTGACTGATAGCAATAATCAGGTCGGCACGCTTACAGGCCGAACGGTATTTTTGGGTATAAATCCACCGGTCAATAGATTTGTAATATTCGGGATAACGCAGGAAAATCAGGTCGTGGATAGTTACCACGCTGCGGGTTCTCGAAGGTATTCCCATAGGAATTTCGGCCGTGAGACCATGAAAAATATCAATCTTATCGAATAATAAATCAGAGCCTAAGCCGAGGTAGCGCCAAGCCGACGGGAGGCGTTTAAGCATGCCTTCCGGCCGGCGGATAGAAATATTCGGCCGGTTGGCAAAACTTTGAAGCGGGTGTTTTTTATAAAAAGTTGTATATAAATAATACTCGTTGTTCGGATAATAATCGGATAAAATAGAAATAGTCGACCGGCTGTAGTTGCCTAATCCGGTGAAATTCCTGAAAGCTCTTTTAGCGTCGAATCCTATTCTCATGGTGTTTTATTTATTCATGCTTAATGTTACTGAAACGGGATAGTGGTCGGAAAACGTGATTTTCGGCACCTTGTAACCGGTCACTGCCAGGCGGGGATCGCTGAAAATATAATCAATACGGAAAACCGGCCAAAAACTGCGGTAAGTAGACGGTATGCCTTTACCTGCTTTGACAAAACAATCGTTTAAACGGCCTTTCATTTTGCGATAAGTGTAGGATACCGGCGTGTCGTTGAAGTCGCCGCACACAATGGTGCAATAAGGCGAGGCTTTGATGTGCGCAGAAATTTCATTGACCTGTTGCGCCCGTTTAATGAATCCGGTTTTTAATTGCCGTGATACGGATTTAATTTCTTCATTGCGCAATTCTTCTTTCTTTACGCGCGATGCGGAGAGTTCAAGGTTAAGCCGCATTGATTGCAAATGATTGTTGTATATGCGTAGCGTATCGCCGTGAACGGCCAGGTCGGTAAAAATACAACGGTTGCTGGTTTCGGGAAACAGGAAATTGCCGGATGCAACGATAGGGAAACGGCTGAACGTGACAATGCCGAACAGGGATTTATTTCTGCGAAGCGTGTTACAGTAATATTTATAACGATATTGCGGGAATGCCCGGTTGATGTGTGCCGTATCAGGAGCGCTCACTTCTTGCAGGCACAGGATGTCTGGATTTTCGCCGGCAATGAATTGGGCAATATCGGACAGGGTAGCGGTAGTTTTTGGCGAACCGGTAAGTTCAAATAAGTGCACGTTGTAGCAGACTATTTTTAATTGAGGTTCGCTTTTTGTTGTGACATCGTTAATTTGTATAAAGGCCGGAAGGTAAAGCAGGGCAGGCAGCAGCGCAATGGCATTGACAAGTGCTATTTTCCGGCGTATTAATCCCCAAGTCACGGCTAGTACAAAATTTAAAATCACCAGCGGTATGAAGAATAACCCGAAAAATGCCATCAGCCAGTACACGGCGGGGCTAATATACATGGAGATATAAGACAATAACAATCCCAGCGCTATTGTTATGCTAATAGCTTTTAATACATAGCCTATGAGATGTTGTATAAATTTCATATCAATTTTACCAATACATAGTTCCTTTTTTCTTCCAATATCTGACAAGGAAAAAACCGAACAGCATGCCGCCTATGTGGGCGAAGTGCGCTATTTGACTCCCCGGAGAACTTAGTCCAAGCCACAGTTCCAGTCCACCGTAGATGATTACAAACCATTTGGCTTTAATCGCTATGGGCGGAAAAATGAGTTGCAGTCTGGCATTGGGAAAGAGCATGCCGTAGGCCAGCAATACGCCAAACACTGCACCGGAGGCGCCTACTACAGGAGTACCCATTAAAGCATAATATTGTTCGGGTGTAGAAAAATTCAGGCTAAGCAACCAGTTGGTGAAAGTGTAAAACGCAGCTGCACCAATGCCGGTGACCATGTAGTAAATAAAAAATTTCTTACCTCCCCACACTTGCTCGAGCACTGATCCGAAAAGAAAAAAGGCGTACATGTTGAAAAATAAATGGAAAAATCCTCCATGCATAAACATGTGTGTGATAATTTGGTGAGGCTTGAAAAAGTCTGATGTCGGGAAGAACAATGCGAAATGTTTTAGCATGAACTCTTCATTAATGAGCGTAGCCAGTAGCATCAATGTGTTGATGATAAGTATATTTTTAACTACCGGAGGGATGCGATTAAACATAATACAGGTTTAATTTTTGAGCAATTTTTTATCTAATTCTTCTATTGGTATAATGTGTACTGCGGGTTTTCCTGAAGGGGATATAGCCGGTGTTTCGCAGGCAAAAAGATGATCAATCAGTGTTTGCGCTTCTTCGGGCTGTAAGGCCTCGGTGGAATTACCGGCTGCTGTCCGCGCCAGGGAGGCGGCGAGTGCGGTTTGCCGCTGTTCTTTCAGTTGAACGGCTGCTTCACGCAGTTCGGATAGCAGGTGTTCTATCCATTCATGCACATCGGGGGCAGGCATGTTGGCCGGCCAACCGTTAATGGCAATGGTGTTGTTGCCAAAAGCGTTAATGTCGTAGCCCAATAAACGTAAGTTGTCGAGCACAGGTTCCAGCAGCAGGTAATCCTCGTGTTTCAACGCTACTGTTTCAGCAAAGATTTGTTGTTGCGAAACGTGTTGGTGATTAGCCAGCAGGCGGATGTATTGTTCGTAATAGATGCGCTGCCTGGCGCGGCGGATATCAATGACCATGACGCCGGATTTTACGGGAATAAGCAGGTACTTGCCGCGGAGCTGAATAAATTGAGTGATGAGTGATGAGTGATGAGCCGCGGAGCTGAATAAATTGAGTGATGAGTGATGAGTGATGAGTGATGAGTGATGAGTCTTCGTTTTCTCCCGGACTGCCGACTGCCGACTGCCGACTGCCAACGGGCATATTTTCATATAATTTCTCCCAGTTCTTATCTATTTCAGGCTTTGAAAATGGTCTCTTGTCTGTCATTGCGAGGCACGAAGCAATCATCTCTTTGTCTCTTGTCTTTGTGCTATTTTTCTCTTCCTCAAAGGGATTGAAATGCGGGTCGAAGTTCATTTTCGGTGCGGAGGGCGGAGGCATGTTCTTCCGTATCGTGGGTATTTCTGGAGCGCCTTCGGTGTCGAAATCAATGGACGGAGCGATGGCAAATTTGGCTAAGGCTTCACGTACAGCCGCGTTGAGCATCCGGAAAATGACGGATTCGTCTTCGAATTTTATTTCTGTTTTGGCCGGGTGAATATTTACGTCGATGTTAGCCGGATCAATCTCGAAATAAATAAAAAGGGATGGTTTTACTTCGGTCGCGGGCAGCAGGCGTTCATAAGCGGTGGTTACTGCTTTTTGCAGGTAAGGACTACGGAAGTAGCGGCCGTTGACAAAGAAAAATTGTTTGTTGTTGTTGCGTTTTGCACTGTCGGGCTTGCCTATAAATCCGTTGATGTTCACCATGGAGGTAGGCACATTCACGTCAATGAGTTGCTGGTTGATGGGTTTACCCATAAAGTTTACAATACGCTGGCGCAGGTTGGAGGAAGGCAGGTGATAGCATTCCTGATTGTTGTGTGTGAGCTTGAATTCGACTTCGGGGTGACAAAGCGCCACGCGGGAAAACTCATCAACTATATGGTTAAATTCCGTAGCGTCGGATTTCAGAAATTTCCTGCGGGCGGGAATATTATAAAACAAATTTTTCACGCTGATGGAGGTGCCTGTAGCCGTTGCCGCAGCGGTTTGCCGGGGTGGTTCCCCTGCAAGGATGTGTACGCGGCTGCCTACTTCGTCTTCGGCGCGGCGGGTGAGCAAAATAATTTCCGACACAGCTGCGATAGACGCCAGCGCTTCGCCGCGAAAACCAAAAGTATGTAAACGCTGCAGGTCATCTATGGCATGGATCTTGGAAGTAGCATGGCGTTCAAAGGCCATGCGGGCGTCTACGGCATTCATGCCGCTGCCGTTGTCGACCACTTGCAGCAGGGTGCGTCCGGCGTCCGTAGCAATAACGTTTACGATGGTAGCGCCTGCGTCCACTGCATTTTCGAGCAGTTCTTTTAGTACGGACGCCGGACGCTGCACTACTTCACCGGCAGCAATTTGATTGGCAATATGATCCGGTAAGAGTTGGATCATGGGTAAAATTTCTGGAGGACTATTTCCAGGAATTTGGTAAAATAAAAGGCAGAAAATATCAGTGCGGCCAGCGTGATAAAAATAATAATACGGATCAGCGTGTCTGCTTTTCCTTTGGCATGCCGGCGACTGTCAAGCAGCGCTTTTTGAAAGCTGCCCCGCACGAGTTTCCCCGTTGGTTTTAAGTCGGGATATAACCGTTCATCGCGCGCTTCTTTTTCCGGATCCCAATAGATGGGATTGTAGCGGAATACGCGATGTTGCGGTGTTTTGAAGAAACTAAGTCTGAAACCCATTATGCGTCGATATTAGCGTATTTAGCGTGCATTTCAATAAATTCGCGGCGCGGCGGTACCTCGTCGCCCATCAGCATAGAGAAAATACGGTCGGCTTCGGCGGCGTTGTCAATGGTTACCTGCCTTAGCACACGGTTGTCGGGGTTCATGGTGGTTTCCCACAATTGTTCGGGGTTCATTTCACCCAAACCTTTGTAGCGTTGCACGTGCAGGCCGCTGTCCTTGCCTTTGCCTATTTCTTCCATTGCTTTCAAGCGTTCTTCGTCGTTCCAGCAGTAGCGTTTTTCTTTCCCTTTGGCAACTAAGAAGAGCGGCGGCGTAGCAATGTAAAGATGTCCGCGTTTGATCAGATCGTTCATGTGGCGGAAGAAGAAAGTCATAATTAACGTGGCGATGTGGCTTCCGTCCACGTCGGCATCGGTCATGATAATAATTTTATGATAGCGGAGTTTTTCGAGGTTCACGGCTTTACTGTCCTCTTCGGTGCCGATGGTCACGCCGAGGGCGGTGAAGATGTTGCGGATTTCTTCGCTTTCAAAAACTTTGTGTTCCATGGCTTTTTCCACGTTGAGAATTTTACCGCGGAGGGGCAGGATGGCCTGGAACATACGATCACGTCCCTGCTTGGCAGAGCCGCCGGCCGAGTCCCCTTCGACGAGGTATAATTCACATTTCGTAGCATCACGGTCGGAGCAGTCGGCCAGCTTTCCGGGCAACCCGGAGCCGGACATTACGGTTTTGCGTTGCACCATTTCACGCGCTTTGCGGGCGGCGTGGCGGGCGGTAGCGGCCAAGATCACCTTATCAATGATCTGTTTGGCGTCTTTGGGATTTTCTTCCAAATAATTATCAAGGGCAGCGCTTACTGCCTGCGATACGGCGGCTGTTACTTCGCCGTTGCCTAATTTCGTTTTGGTTTGTCCTTCAAATTGCGGTTCGGCAACTTTCACGGAAATAACAGCCGTGAGGCCTTCACGGAAGTCGGCCGGATCGATCTCAAATTTCAGTTTGGACAGCATGCCGTTCTTTTCGGCATAGTTTTTCAACGTAGTGGTCAGCCCGCGGCGGAAACCCGACAGGTGCGTACCCCCTTCAATGGTGTTGATGTTGTTCACATAAGAATGCACGTTCTCGCTGAACCCTGTGTTGTATTGCATGGCCACTTCCACCGGGGTGCCGGTTTTGTCGGTTTCAAGATAAATAGGCTTTTCCGTCAGTTTTTCACGGGTGCCGTCTAAGTAAGTCACAAATTCAAGCAGGCCTGACTCCGAATAGAAATGTTCCGAGCGATAAACTTTTTCGCCGTTTTCATTTTCTTCGGCTTCACGTTTATCGGTGATCTTAAGGTTAATGCCTTTATTCAGAAAGGCCAGTTCGCGCAGGCGGGTGGCCAAAATTTCGTAATTAAATTCGGTAGTGGTGGTGAAAATTACGGGGTCGGGTTTGAATGTGATAACGGTACCCGTTTTGTCGGAGTCGCCTACCACTTCTACCGGTGTTTGGGGAATGCCCTGGTGATATTCCTGGCGGAAAACCTTACCTTCGCGGTACACTTCGGCTACGAGTTTTGTGGACAAGGCGTTCACGCAGGATACGCCCACGCCGTGCAAACCACCGGACACTTTGTAGTTTTCTTTGCTGAATTTACCACCGGCGTGCAATACCGTGAGTACTACTTCAAGGGCAGACTTTCCTTCTTTGGCCATAATGCCGGTAGGGATACCGCGACCGTCGTCGGTAATGGTTACGGAGTTATCTTCGTTAATTTGAACGTTAATATTGTGGGCATAGCCGGCCAGCGCTTCGTCGATAGAGTTGTCCACTACTTCATACACCAAATGGTGAAGCCCGCGTGAACCCACATCGCCGATGTACATGGAGGGGCGTTTACGTACGGCCTCAAGGCCTTCGAGTACTTGGATATTATCCGCCGAATAGTTGTCTGCTGCTTGTTTTTTCTCGTTTTCCGCGATCATATTTTTTATATGTTTAAACATACAAAGATACGAAAAAAAAACGGGAAAAATCAATAAATTTTTATCAAAAAGCCACACTGAATCCGGCGCCGAAAGTAAGGCCCGGATTGTAGTAAAGGTAGTATTGTTGATAATTATCATTTAACAGGTTGGTTCCCTGTATATAAACAGAAGCCCGCTCGCTAAACCGGTATTCCACCATAGCGTTTAAGTTAACATAAGCAGGTGTAACTGTGGATGATACGTGGTAGCTGCTGCTAAGCAATACGGGAGTTTCTCCGCGGTATGTGCCGTTAACGTTCAAAATCAGTTTATTCAGAATCGTGTACCGCAAATTACATCCGACTTCGATATTCGGAAGGTGCCAGGGTTTCTCTTCGTTGCTCATGGTGTATTGAAAATAACCGCCTTTCAATATGGCTTCGAAATTTTCTACTTTAGCGCTGATCCCTGCTTCCAACGAGAGTTTGCTGATATTATCATACCGAACGTCGAAATTGCTGCGCAGCAACTGCTGTCCGACAGGTGCTGCATTATCCCGGAAAATATGTTGTGTACTGTTGGTGTAAAAATACATGCTGTCGATCACTGCATATCCTACATTGACCTGGTAGGCCAAATAGGTGTTTATACTTCCTTTGATGCCGGCATTTAAATCCACGGCATAGCGGGTATTGGCTACGTTAAGCCCGGGTAAGATATAAGGATTTTCATCGGTAATTTTTGCATAGTTATTGAGTTTGGTGCCTCCGCCGGCCGATAAGTAGGGCGTGAGATATGTATCAATAATGTTGTAACTGAGATTCAATTGCGGATATATGTACACGCCGGTTTTGTTGTGGCTGTGCACGCCTTCCACGTTGACCCCTGCAGTAAGTACGGAACGTGCCGAGTTATATTGGTAGGCAGGAATGAAATTAGCCACCAGGTTCGACCATTCGTTATCGCCGTAATTGTTGCTGTACCTTGTATTCAATCTGATGTCAAAAGCGTGGCCGGTGGATGATTTGCGGTTAAATCGCAGGTCGAGGCCCAGCAAATTTTGTGAAACGGGACGATTATTGTTTTCATGGGCGGTTTCTCTGACATATTCATAAATCCCGCCGATATTAAAACTGTTATTTCCGCGGTTGCCGGTGATGGAATAAAAGTTGACCGCAGTTTTTACGTTTTGGATTATTTGCGACAGGTTTTCGCGCATATACTTGTCGTTTTCCATGGACGGAATATAATTGGTATTGGCATTTTGCTTCAACAGTAATGTGTCTTGTCCGTGATAAATAATATACCTGTGGCGGTATTCCATTCTTGCGTCCATAGCAACTTTTTTCCAAAAGTGTTGAAGTGTTACACCCGCCCTTGTTTTGGAATCGTTGCCGAGAATTTCGGAGGGAAGGGGATTAGCGGTCTGCGGCGCGTCTTTATACATAGGTGTTTTGCCCCAAAACGACTGGTGATTGATGTAGATGTTGACGGATGAGTGGTCGAGAAATTTACCGCGCAGGTACAGGTTGAGGTCGGGAGTAAGGGGATAACCAAGTCCGCCGCGGAAGTAGCCTATTCTTGATTCTTCATAGCCTGTTTGGATTTGCATCCCGGCAGGCGGAATAGGTTTCATGTTGAAGTCGCTCGACCAGTTGAGCGGATTTATCTGGTAAGTAAATGTAGGTTCTATGGCCGTTAAGCTGTCGCTGGAATAAGGAGCGTCGAGCTTATCGCTGTCCAAAATTTTCCCCTGGTAATCGGTAACCACTTCCACGGTGGGGTCAGTTCCGAGTTTGGCAGGGTCGGTTTGCGCTCCGGCAATGGCGCAGAGCATAACGTTTACAAGAATTAATGTAAGGCGGAACAGTAGTCTCATGGTTATTTTAATGTGTCTAAACGTTGTTGTACGGATTCGATAATTCCATCATCTTTCACATGGTAGCCGTTAAGCACACTCTCGTAGGTGCTCTTTGCCTGTTCCAGATTCTGTTGTTCAACATAGATGTCGCCCAGGGCGATGAACCCGCGCGCTACCCAGTATTGTTGGGGTGTATTGCTTTCGGACAATTCGAATACCGCAGTAATGGCTTCTTCGTTTTTACCTTGTTTGCGAAGAATGGTGATGGCGGAGTAGGCAGCCTCAGCTCCTTCGGCGGTTTTGACGTGGTCTTTGGCCAATTCGCTGAACAGGCGCAACGCATTATCGTCGTTGCCTGCCTTCTCTTCGGCTTTGGCTTTCATCAGCGAAGTTTTCAGTGAGTGTTCTTCGTTTTGTGTCTCCGCATACAGTTTTTCGTAGGCAACGGCCGCTTCGTCATATAATGCCAACTCCTGCGTGGTGTGCGCCAAACCTAGAAGCGCCGGTTCGGTAAACATATTTTTAGGTTGGGCGACAATATATTCGAAACAGGTTTTTGCCGTTTGGAAATCATTGGCGCGGTAACTGCAATCGCCTAAATAGAAATTGACCTGTACGGCGTACCGGCTTTGCGGGTATAATTGGAGGAACGAAGTGAAGGTTTTAATGGTAGCGTCACAGTCGCCGGCAAGGTAGCTTTTTTCAGCCACATTGTAACGGGCTTCTTCTTTTTCTTCGTTCGAGTCGCCGCCGATTGAAAGGCTGTCGCTGAAAGCAAAGTATGATTCCAGATCGTTAATTTCCAAATAAGCGTTCTTCAATCCTACCAAAGCGTTTTTGGCTTCATTGGTGTTCGGATTGATTAAAATGGCTTGTTTATAATATTCAATGGCTTTTTTGTTATTGCCGGTATTAATATTGATAAGTCCCAGTTCAATAAGGGCGGTCTGGTAGTAAGGACTGTTCTGGTATTGCTCGATAATTACGGTGAACACCCTGCTTGCCTGGTCGAAATTATTGCTGCGCAGGTAGGTGCGGCCAATTTCAAAAATAGCGGCCGGCGTAACGTTCGATTGAGGGTACGCATTACTCAATGCAGCTAATGTTTCCAACTTACGGTCCTGCTTGGTTTCATTCAATCCCTGCGCTATACCTTTTTGGAACATGGCGTAATCGGCGCGGGGGGCGTTGTTTGCAATAGCCCTGTCGTAGTTTACAATAGCCTGGCTGTATTTTCTTTCGATATAAAAACAATCGGCTATGCGGTTATAGGCGTTGCCTATGAATTGTTCATCTTCTTGTTTATTCGCCATGGCCACGTATTTGCGGAACCAGGTAGCGGCCTCGCTGTATTTTTTCTGTTTAAAGAAACAGTAACCGGTATTGTAATGTGCTAAGCGATATTCTTTACTGTTTTTAAAGGCGTTCGGTAATCGAATAAATTCGGAGTACTGTTGTTGCGCTTCGTGATATTTACCCAGATGATAGAGCGCATCGGCCTTCCAGTAATGGGTGATGGCTTTGGTATTCGAGTCGTAGCTGCCGTATTCCAGCGAGCGGTCGAACGATTGAATGGCCGCTTCATACTGTGCGGAATCCATACGGCTGACCCCTTGCGCGAAAGATAACCGTTGAATATCGGTTTTATGCCGGTCGGAGAGTGTTAAAATAGCGCCGTATTCCGCCAGTGCTTTATCATATTGTTTGTCGATAGTGTAACCGTCGACCATTAACTGATGAATATCTTTTCCGGGATAGAGCGTACGATATTCATGTAAAGGACGGCTGTCATCATTTAGTTCCAACGATAGCTTGACGTAGTTTATCCAGGATTCGCCGGTAATGCCGGAATTAAAATTTAGTTGCCGCGCCGCATCAAAATATTTCAACGCGTCGGCTTTATTATCTGTTTTCAGGCAGGCGTCGCCCGCATAGTACAGCGATAGCTGTCCGAGGTTGTCCTTGACATCGGTCAGGTTGGTAAAATGCGACAGGGCCTCCGGATATCTTTTTAAATGGTAGTAGATAGAAGCTTCCACAAACATATCGTTACGGGTGAGCTTAGCCACTTTCCCTTTATATAAGTTGAAATAGGTCAGCGCCTGGTCATATTCATGAAGACGGTAACATGCTTCAACGATCACACCGGCAATTTCGGCATAACGGTCGTCGGTAGCTGTTTTCAGCAGTTCGGAGCCTTCGTCGACCACCTCTTTATAACGTCCCTGGTGGGCGTAAATTTGCAAGGTGTAGTAGCCGGCCGGAATAGAAAACCGGCTGTCGGAACGGATAGACTGAAAGCCTTCTAATGCCGAAACATAATTTTCCCGTTTATATTCGATATGGGCATAATAATAAGTGGCCGGGATTTTATACTTGTTATTAGGCAGATTAATGATTCCCGTGAATAACGGAAGGGCATCGTCATAGTCATTAAGCTGAAAGTAGGCATGGCCGTACAGGAACATACATTCCAAGCGGTTATCAAAGGATAATTCGCGGTCGTCGACTTTTTTAAACCAGTCTATTGATTTTTCGTATTCCTTTGAGTGATAGAGCTGTTTGGCTAGTGCGAAGTAAATTTCATTCATTTTAGGGTCATTGCCGTGGGCTACCTCCAGGTCTTCCACAATTGACTCGGTGTTAGGTAATACTAAGCTGATGGCGCACAAAGCACGGTAAGAAGCAATACTGCTTTGCATAACTTCGTCGTTGGGAGTGGCCACCTCTGCTGCTTTCCGGAACTGCGCTTCCGCGTCGGCATATTGTCCTTTCTCAAAAAGGTCTATAGCATTCAGATAGTAAGAATTGTTGAAATCCGGATCTTGCTGGGCTACAACGCTGTTATAGGCGCAACAAAAGAAGAAAAAAACAATAAAAAACGGTCGAAAGGTTTTAATATTCATTCTAAAATTACTAAATAGTTTACAAATATAAAAAAAAAATCTATCTTTGTTGATATCTAAACACATAAATTTATGGCAAAGCATCCTAAAATTTTCGTACTCGACACCAACGTACCGTTGCACGACCACCGTTGTATCTACCATTTCCAGGAAAATGACATTGTATTACCCATTGTGGTATTGGAAGAATTGGATAAATTCAAAAAGGGACATGGAGATATCAATTACCATGCCCGGCAGTTTGTACGCGAGTTAGATAAACTGACGGATGAACGTGACGGCGACGACGGGTTATTTGACGCCGGAGTACCCTTAGGCAAGGGCCTTGGTCGACTAAAAGTCGTTTTAGGACAGCCATTTACAAGTGATATGGCGCAGTCGTTTTATGAAAAGACACCCGACCATCGTATTTTGGCGATCGCTGAACACGTGAAGGACACAAACAAGGACCGCATTGTAGTGTTAGTGACTAAAGACGTGAACCTCAGATTGAAAGCTAAATCGCTCGGGCTGTTTTCACAGGACTATTTAAACGATAAGGTGAAGAATGCTGCGGCATTGAATAAGGAAGCTCAACAATGTGATATAACGGATGATCAAATAGATGCATTGTACCAGGGGCAGCAGGGATTAAAACTTGAAAGTCAAGACGTTACATATGCTGATAACCAGTATATGGTGCTGAAAGGCGCTACTTCCAGCGCGCTGGCGGTGTATCATAAAGCGTCCAATTGTTTAGTGAAAGTCGAAAAACGGAAAATTTACGGTATTGAACCGCGAAATTCCGAACAGACTTTTGCCATAGATGCGCTTATGCGTCCGGAAATTTCATTGGTATCGCTCACCGGTATTGCCGGAACGGGGAAAACCCTCTTGGCCCTGGCAGCAGCCCTGGCGCAGGAAGAACACTTTGACCAGATTTTGCTGGCGCGGCCGGTCATTCCCTTGCAGAACCAGGATTTGGGCTTTTTACCCGGCGATGTCAACGAGAAAATAGGCCCTTATATGTTACCGTTATTTGATAACTTGTCGTTTATAAAAAGCCGTTTCCGCTCGTCGTCCCGTGAGTACGCGCGGATAGATGAGCTACAAAATACCGGCAAGTTGGTGATCACGCCACTGGCCTACATCCGTGGCCGTAGTTTGTCGAATGTGTTTTTCATTATTGATGAAGCGCAAAATCTTACGCCACATGAAATAAAAACTATTATTACCCGTGCGGGTGAAGGGACTAAGTTGGTATTTACGGGTGATATATACCAAATCGATTCGCCGTATTTGGATATGCAGTCGAATGGATTGACCCATTTGAGCGATAAAATGTTCGGACAGGATTTGTTCGCCCATGTAAATTTAGTGAAAGGGGAGCGCAGCCGTTTGGCCGAAATGGCCGGCAATATGTTGTAATGGCAGGGACTAGAGACAGATAACCATTAATCACTAACCACTGAAAGTGTTTCCACTGCTTTCCGTACGGTGACGTCTATGTTTGCGAGGAATGGGTAAAAACCGTTGTCGTCAAGCGGCGTGCTGCGGCCGATAGATGCTTTTATATAATTTTCGATCAACAGTGCGCTTTCTTTCACCTCGGCCGGTTTGGGGTTCAACCCGTTTTTCCGGGTGTAGGCGGTGAACAGGTCTACGAAATTATAAGGCATGTAGAATTGTTGCAGGGCGCTCATCGTATTGATGCTGTTGATCTCTTTACGATGTTGGTCGACAAAAGCTGTGGTGAAACGGAAGATCAGGTTGCGCTGCCAAACGGTCATAAAATAATTACTATTTGTGCCGGTAGTATCAATGTCGAGGCGAACAAGTACATCGGGCATGATTCCGCCGCCGCCGTACACGATTTTTCCTTTCGGCGTAGTGAATTCCTGTGTGGTATTTGGCTTGGTACTGTCTTTCTCCGGTATTATTTCCTCGCGCCGGTACCTGTTCTTGTCGTATCGATCGCCGTGATATGGTTTCTGGATGGAACGGCCGGTGGGGGTGTAGTAACGCGCCACAGTGAGCCGTAGGCCTGAGTTATCGCTGAAATAAACAGGTTCCTGCACCAATCCTTTGCCGAAGGTGCGGCGCCCTATGATATAACCCCTGTCATTATCCTGCAAAGCTCCGGCCACAATTTCGGAAGCAGAGGCGGTGCTTTCGTCGGTGAGGGTCGCCACATTTATTAGAGGGAAGTGTCCGCGGCCGTCGGCATAAAAATTTTGCCGTTTGCGCGACCGGCCTTCGGTGTATACAATAAGCCGGCCTTTTTCTAAAAATTCATTGGCAATTTCAAAGGCTTGGTCGAGCAGGCCGCCGGTATTATTCCGCAGGTCGAATACCAAATTGGTCATTCCTTTACTTTGCAGTGTCAGCGCGGCTTTCAAAAAATCGATGTGCGATGTTTTGGAGAACTTGGACAATTTGATGTAGCCGGTGTTATTATTCAACATAAAGGCGGCATCTATGCTTTTCAGCGGAATTTTCCCGCGGGTAATGGGGATTTGCACCAGTTGGATTTCCTCCATGCGTTGCACGCCAATGGTTACCTGCGTGCCGGTTTTTCCACGCAGCAATTTCACAATGTTGTTCTGGTCGATTTTTTTACCGGCAATGATCGTGTCGTTCACCGTGATGATGCGGTCGCCGGGTTGCACGCCGGCGCGTTCCGAAGGCCCTCCGCTAATCACATTGATCACTACCGCTGTGTCGTTAGGCATATTAAATGATACGCCGATCCCGTCAAAGTTCCCTTCTATCGACTCGTTGGCTTGTTCCATTTCCGAAGCGGGAATATATACGGAGTGCGGGTCGAGCTCGCCCAGCATTTTGGGGATGACTTTTTCTATCAGACTGTCAAGGCGGACGGTGTCCACATAGTTTTCGTTGATCTGGTCTATCACCAGGTCGAGTTTATTGTACCCTGTTGCGCCGGGTATATACTTGAGTGTAGTGCGGTGCGACAATAGCCTCTGCCCGATAATAATACCGATGAGTACACAGATGACGAGCGTGAATATGCGGAAAAAAAATTGTCGATTCATTTATGCGTCTATTATTTCGTTAGGTATATGTACGATTTCCAGTCCGGCGCGGCGGAGCAGGTCTAATCCGTCGGTAATACGGTAGTCTTTACAATATACAATACGCCGTATGCCGGCTTGTATGATCAATTTGGCGCATTCCACGCAGGGAGCGTCGGTGATATAGAGTGTGGCGCCTTCGCTGCTGTTGTTTGATTTGGCCACTTTGGTGATAGCATTAGCTTCGGCATGAAGGACGTATGGCTTAGTACACCCGTTTTCGTCTTCACATTGATTTTCGAAGCCGGAGGGCGTACCGTTATAGCCATCGGAGATGATCATACGGTCTTTTACGATCAACGCGCCCACCTTCCGGCGACTGCAATAAGAGTTTTGTGCCCATATTGCTGCCATTTTCAGGTAACTACGATCAAACTGTGCTTGCTTTTCGGGGGTCATACCAATTAAATAACGGGGACAAAGATATAGAAAAATCTTTAAAAATTTGTAGAATCAAAAAAATGTCTTACCTTTGTCATCCCAAATTTTAACTTAGGTCTGGTAGTTCAGTTGG
>QMCE01000924.1_pt1 | contig 21152 bp, 12 predicted proteins | sample 1821851 | NCBI WGS metagenome assembly QMCE01 (sample SAMN09453174, study PRJNA476694) | Termite gut metagenome, whole genome shotgun sequencing project. | isolation source: worker | host: Odontotermes sp. | place: South Africa:Pretoria | collected 2016-01-28 | reverse complement strand
TAATTGATAAACACTTCACTTTGTTCGTGTTTACCCTACGGGCTTCCTTACGGAAGTCTTCCGCCTCACTGTTCACTTCGTTCAGTTTCGGCGTAATTGATTTGCGCGGGGCACGCCTTAAAAAAGTCAGGGTAATTTGCCGAAATCTGCTGAAAATCCCCGATTTTTCTCTAAGACCCAAAGTTCCGTGCTCTCATTTTACCCTCTAGCCCCTTTACAAATTAATTCCCTGTAAAGCGAAGGTAAATAAAAATTTTTCAAAAAAAGTGAATCGTTTGCTCTAAAAAAACGTATACTTATGTATACTTCTCACATTAGAGGTTACAATGAAGAACAAAAGTGCTTTTATACTGTGGTCACTGATCGGGGCTTTTGCAGTTTCTCCGGTTTTTGCACAGAACCCTATTCTCACTCATAAGTACACGGCTGACCCGAACGCTTTTATCTATAATGACCGCGTTTATGTCTATGCTTCGTTCGATAACAATAATCCCACTACCAGCGGTTATAATATAACGGCATATACCCTCATGTCTTCTGACGATATGGCAAACTGGACCGACCATGGCGAGGTTTTTCAGGTAAAAAGAGATATGAAATGGGCCAATCAGGCGTATGCGCCCGGAGCGGCGGTGAAAAATGACAAAGTTTACCTCTATGTTCCGGACGGCGGTTCAAGTATCGGAGTGGTTTATGGCGACAGACCGGAAGGTCCGTTTACCGACCCGAACGGAAAAACGATGATCGCCAGAAGTGCTCAGAATAACACCAATGTCGAATGGCTCTTTGACCCGGCAGCCTTTGTGGACGATGACGGCAAGGCGTACATTTATTTCGGCGGCGGCGGCAGCACTCCCGGTGTCAATTTGCGCGGAGCCGAATTAAACGAGAATATGACCAGCGTAAAATACCCTGCTACAACTATTTCAGACACGCGCCGTTCATTTGAAGCCGCTTTTGTGCATAAAGAAAACGGCAAATATTATTTCAGTTATTCTATGGACTTCGCCGCACAACCCATGGCGGCAATGGGTTATTGTGTGAGCGATCACCCTCTCAACGGATTTACCCATCAAGGTGTCATGTTCTCCAACCCCAGTCCCGGTAACAATCATGCGCACCCTGTAAAATACAAAGGCAAATGGTATCTTTTCTACCACGACCGCCGCCTTAAAGACAGGAGAAATGTTCCGAGCGGCGAATTCAGAAGCGTGAGCTTCGGTGAACTGAAATTTAATGCGAACGGTACCATGATCGATATGCCTCCGGATAATAATATGCCGGCGCAAATAAAAAATCTGGACCCCTACCGGACTATCATCGCTTCTACTTTTAACAGCACCGGTCAACCGACCAATTTTAATGTGACCATTCCCGATACCGCAAACGGCAAAAGAGAAGTGATTCTCGCCGGTATTTCCGATGGCAGTTACACTCGCTTGAAAGGTGTGGATTTCGGAGCCGGAGCTTCCGGATTCACGGTTCGGGCGGCAAGCAATTCCGGCGGCGGCAGCATTGAAATCAGAACCGGAAGTAATAACGGAGAACTCGCCGGCACTTGCAATATCTCTTCTACCGGCAGTTGGACTGCATACCGGGATTTTGAATGTGATGTTACGGGCCTTACCGGTATTAAAGATTATGTCTACTTTGTGTTTAAGGGTTCCGGAGAACCATTCCGTTTGGCTTCTTACAAATTTGAAGATTCACCGCCTATTGAAGAAACTTGCAATGAATACGATGCGAGTTTCTGCGGTAACCGCGTGCTGTATGCAGATATTTTGGGCAATTCGAGTGAGATGCCTACCCAGGGTCAGTGCCTGTTTATTGCCGATTTCGAAAAAATTCAGCCGAATCTGAATTCGACGGTTTCCATCAACGGCGTGGAAAATACCTGCGGCGATGAATGGGGCGAAGAAGAAGGCAAGTGCATGTTCAACACCAAGCCGGCACGCAAAAACGGCGGCTATTATGTTTATGTGAAGAGCGGCGGCATTAACGCTTATGCTCCGGAAGGTCAAGATTACCCTAACGGCTGGCAGGGCATTACGGCCGGAGAAAAACCGCCTCCGCCTTCTTGCGAACCGTCGAATTCCATCGTCCGTAATCCGTTACCCGCATTCAATGCAGGTACTCCGCATTATTACTCGCTCAAAGGCGAGCCTCTCGGCAGTGTCAAGCCGCAGAAAGCCGGCGTGTATATTGTGAAACAGGGTTATTCCATTAAAACAATTATGGTAAAATAAGGAGGTTCTTATGAGAACTCTTAAAAATCTGCGCTTCGGCGCCATGGCTGCAGTGATGCTGCTCCTTCCGTTGCAGTTTGTTCATGCCGAGTCTTCCCTCGTAATAGATGATGATTTTGAGGTCTCTTACGATGGCTGGACGGAAACCGATGCCCCCACGGAAATAAAAGCCCGTCACGATGCCGCTTACAGCGGAAATCGAGGGATTAAAATTACAAACAGAAAAACGCCGCAAGAGGGTGCCGTTTCCCAGAAAGGATTTTATCTGGACGGCGGCAAAACATACCAATACAGCACTTTTGTGAAGCATAGCGGAAAATCGTCCGAGACGTTTAACCTTACTTTGAGATGGCTGTATCCCGACAGCGAAACTTACGAATCGAAAGTCATTGCCACGGTTTCTGTCCCCCCGAACCAATGGACGGAGGTGTCTGCGCGCTATGCGACTCCGCAGGGAACGGTCAATCAGACGGTTTTCATCACCACGAACAGTACGGCGGATTTCTCTTTTGACAAATTCACTGTTGCCGAAATCGGTGTTTCCAAATACAATGCACAACCCGCTCCCATTGACGATGTCGGTCTTAAAGATATTTACGCCAGATACTTCCGTGTAGGTTCTGTATTGAACGGCTCTACCATCAATAACAATGGCATTACCGCCATGATACTCAAAGAGTTCAACAGCATTTCCATGGAAAATGAGATGAAGCCTTATGCCACAATGGACAAAAACGGCTCCACGAACGATAACATCAGGGCGACTCTTAGACAGGCGGCGCCGATACTTAACTTTTGCGCCCGTAATGGAATCGGGGTTCGCGGACATGTTCTCGTTTGGCACGGTCAGACTCCCGACTGGTTTTTTATGAGCGATTTGCAGGATCCTCCGAATAGAGAAGCCTCCTCGGGTCTGAATTGGGCTAGCCGTGATGTTATGGAGCGGCGCTTGGAAAGCTATATCAGGAATGTTTTTGCTCTTATCGCAGAGCAGTATCCGACCGTGGACCTTTACGCTTACGATGTGGTAAATGAAGCGGTTAGCGATGATGCTTCCCTCACCGGAAACGGCCGGGACGGATCCAGACCTCCGGGATTCGGTTTGAACCAAATTACGCCGAACGGAAGTCCGGGCGCTTCTCCATGGGTAAAAATTTACGGCGATAACTCATTCATAGAACGGGCTTTTGTTCATGCTCGCAAGTATGCGCCGCCAACATGCAAGCTTTTTTACAATGATTACAATGAGTTCTGGGGGCACAAAAGAGATTGTATCATCAGAGCCATATTAAAGCCTCTGTGGAATAAAAAACTCATAGACGGTTTTGGAATGCAGTCTCACATGGGTAGCAGCAAAACCGGTTTCGGCGGTTCGGATGAACGAATCACGGCTCTTAGAATGTACTCTGAGATAGACCCTAATTTTGAAGTTCAGATGACTGAAGTGGATGTAAGCACAGAGAATGGAAAATTCTCTCTTCAGCAGCAGGCAGAGCAATATGAGAGAATCTTCCGTGCGGCGGTTCAATACGACAGGAATGTCACGGCGGTTATCCTTTGGGGTCCCAATGACAACCATACATGGATAGGAAGCCAAAACCAGCCTCTTCTTCATGACGGCAATAATCAGCGCAAGCCGGCATGGTATTCCGTTGCCTCCGTCATACCGGAAAGGGATTGGGGCCCATCATTGAGCTCTTCGAGCGTAATAGAGAGCAGTTCCAGCGCGATTGTCGAACAATGCGGTCAATACGATGCTAGTTTCTGCGGCGGAAGCGTACTGTATGCGGATATCTTGAGCGATTCGGATGCCATGCCCACCCAAGGTCAGTGCCTGTTTATCGGAGATTTTTCGAAGATTCAGCCGAATCTGAATTCGACGGTTTCCATCAACGGCGTAGAAAATACCTGCGGCGACGAATGGGGTGAAGAAGAAGGCAAGTGCATGTTCAACACCAAACCGGCAACCAAAAACGGCGGCTATTACGTTTATGTGAAGAACGGCGGCATCAATGCTTATGCTCCGGATGGTCAAGATTATCCTAACGGCTGGCAGGGCATTGTAGCAAACACAAAACCACCTCCGCCTTGCGATAAGCCGGCATCCGTTGTCCGTAATCCGTTACCCGCTTTCAATGCAAATACTCCGCATTATTACTCGCTCAAAGGCGAACCTCTCGGCAGTGTCAAGCCGCAGAAATCCGGCGTGTATATTGTAAAACAGGGTTCTGCTGTTCGGAAAATTATGGTGAGGTAGTTGTGAGAATCCCGTTAATTCTACTCTTTTTAGTAGGGATTCATACAACATACGCGGCTACCGTGGCTAATCCGCTCATTTGGGCGGATGTGCCCGATGTCGATGTAATTCGCGTCGGTGACACTTATTATATGGTGAGTACCACTATGTACTTCACCCCCGGCGCTCCCATTATGAAATCCAAAGATTTGGTTTCCTGGGAAATGTGCACTTATGTTTATGAAACGCTGGCGAGTGGCAACAAACAAACCCTTAGCAATGGCGAGCACGAATATTCCAGAGGGCAATGGGCTACCAGCCTCAGGTATAACGAAGGCACATTTTATGCCTTTTTTATGAGTTACACTACCGGTAAATCTTATATTTTCCAAACAAGGGATATAGAAAATGGTACTTGGACAAAATACGAGTTGAACGGCACTTATCACGATGCCGGACTTTTCTTTGACGATGACGGCAAAAAATATTTATTGTGGGGCAGCGGCGACATTAAAATAAGAGAGCTTAATGCAGGTGTTACGGGTTTTGCCCAGGGCTCTTCGGAAAGAACGCTTTTTAGACAAGCTCTTGCCGGCTTGCACGAAGGCGTACACTTTCACAAAATAAACGGATATTATTATGCTTTCACAATTGGTTGGCCAAGCGGTTACCCGCGCATCGTGTTTACTTATCGCAGCAACACATTGTTTGGAAATTATGAAAGTAAAATATCTTTAAACTCCGGTGTTGGCTCTTATGGTGCCGGAGTTGCGCAAGGCGGAGTCGTTGAAACTCCTGATGGCAAGTGGTATGGAATGTTTTTTCAAGACCATGGTTCTGTCGGCAGAATTCCCATACTTGTTCCGGTTACCTGGCAAGATAATTGGCCCGTGATGGGCGTAAACGGCAAAGCTCCGACAACGTTCACCATAGATGGCGATTATAGAGGCACATTTATGGCTAAGAGTGATGAGTTCTCTTATTCATCTAACAAGTTAGATATGTTGTGGCAATGGAACCATAATCCCGATAACAGCGCCTGGTCCGTAACCGAACGCCCGGGTTATTTGAGGCTCACCAATAAAACCGTGGCTACGAATTTGCTAAACGCAAGAAATACGCTAACCATGCGCACGGAAGGTCCGGCTTGCACAAGTTCGGTGAAACTTGATGTTAGCAATATGAAAGCCGGTGATTACGCCGGGCTTTCGGCGTTCCAGCTAAAATATGGAAATGTTGGCGTTTATGTTGCGGATAACGGCACAAAGAAAATTTATATGGCAGAAAACGCAAATCCCTCAGGTGAAGTTCAGCAGAGCGCAAACAAAATTATTGCGGAGCAGGACTTAACGGGAAATGATGTTTACTTGCGCGTTATTTTCCATTTCAGTGATGTGACAGGTGACGGCAGTGCTTCGGGCGATCGCGATAGAGTGAATTTCTATTATTCCGCAAACGGAACCTCCTGGACAAAAATCGGAAACGAGATTCGCATGAGCTACGATTTAAAACTTTTCACAGGTTACCGTAGCGCGCTTTACAGCTATGCAACCAAAAACACAGGCGGCTATGCCGATTTTGACTTTTTCAGATACGGTCGCGCGGACTGGAACAAACCGGTTATTACATCATCCAGCTCCAGCGTAACGGTGAGCAGTTCGAGTGCCGCAATTGTCGAGCAATGCGGTGAATACGATGCGAGTTTCTGCGGTGGCAGCGTGTTGTATGCGGATATCTTGAGCGATTCGGATGCCATGCCCACCGAAGGTCAATGCCTGTTTATTGGAGATTTTTCGAAAATTCAGCCGAATCTGAATTCGACGGTTTCCATCAACGGCGTGGCAAATACCTGCGGCGACGAGTGGGGTGAAGAAGAAGGCAAGTGCATGTTCAACACCAAACCGGCAACCAAAAACGGCGGCTATTACGTTTATGTGAAAAGCGGCGGCATCAATGCTTATGCTCCGGATGGTCAAGGTTACCCCAACGGCTGGCAGGGCATTACGGCAAACACAAAACCACCTCCGCCTTCTTGCGATCCGCCTCCGGCTTCCATCGTCCGTAATCCGTTACCCGCTTTCAATGCAGGCACTCCGCATTATTATTCGCTCAAAGGTGAACCTCTCGGCAGCATCAAGCCGGATAAAGCCGGCGTGTATATTGTAAAACAGGGTTCCGCTGTCCGGAAAATTATGGTGAGGTGAGGAACCCGAGGCAAGTTATCAATTACGAATTTGTTCATTCCGTAATTGATAACTCGTCGTTTGGTTTGCATCGCCCTATTCCGTAAGGGCGCAAAATGTTTGCACATCTATTAAGTTCGTGCTTGCATGTAAAGCTTTCTAAGTCTGTGCCGCTACCTAGTGCGCCCCTACCTTTTATGTCCATGACTTCCATACCTGATGAACCGGGATACGAGTATTTGGAAACCTGAATTTTCCTGTCCCTTTTCCCGTATCCCTTGTCCCAAAATTTCCATACCCCAAGAACCGAAATACCCGGCACCGACCGGAGGGTAGCCCGGAGCCACGCCGACCCGGCAATATCAATTACGAATTACGATGAAACTTGGGTGTTACACACAATTACAAATTACGGTCGCACTTTCATTCCGTAATTGATTCGTCAGTGCTATCCGCACTTCCTCACCCCTTGCGGGGTTCCTTGCTATTGTTGCGGAATCCTAAATGCTCTCGATGATCGCATTTAGTCGTAATTCGTAATTGATTTGTATGCCGGAGGTAACCCCGTCATTCGTAATTAATTTGCCGGGGCACGCCCCAAAATAAGCCCAAAATTTTTTTCTATCCCCAAATTTTCATATCCCTTGTCCCGTATCCCTGACTTTTACACCCAAAGAACATTTTCCCTAACTTTCATGCCTGATTCCGGAAAAGTATTATATTTAAGTTATGAACACGATTGACGAATCCAAATTGCCGGAACCGCCTCTCGGGGCACATTTGATTTCCCCGCGGAAAGGCTTCCATCATCACGGGCTTTATATCGGAAACGGTAAGGTGATTCACTATTCCGGTATGGCGCGCACGCTCCGGTTTCAGGATCTTTTCCGGTTGCCGCAGCTTTTCCGCTACGGTGCGGTGGTGAAGACTTCGCTGAAACGTTTCTGCGAGGGGCACGGTTTTAAAATCAGGGAGCATCCGCGAGCAAAGTTTTCCGGCGATCTCGCGGTAGCCCGCGCAAAGAAGCGGCTGTATGAGCGTTCCTATTATCTATACAGCAATAACTGCGAACACTTTGTGAACTGGTGCCTGGATGATACGTTCCGGAGTCCGTTTGTGACCCGTTTATTGTGGGCTTTTGCCCTCGTGGGATTTTTGATGCATCGCTGGGTGGTATCCAGATTCGGCATTCGGGTTTCGGAACAGGAGAGCGTTTTTGTCGGCGGCTTTTTCGCCATTGCGGGGGCGCTCGGTATGGGGCATCTCACGATGGAGACGATGCAGCCGGCGAAAGGGATCCGCGGGCGTGAACGGCATAACCGTTACATTGGGCGTATCGGAACAAAGTTCGGCGTGCTTCTCGCGATTCCGCTTTCCTTGCTCGGAATTAAATGCCGCTGGCGGCTTTTTGCGGCGTTCGTTCCTTATTTTGTGCCGGTTTGGTCCGGGATCGGGGCTTACTTTATCGCGCGCGATAACGATATGCGCGAAAGAATCCGGTTGCGCGAAGAAAGGCAGGTGCTGGAGCAAATTAAAAATAAGCCGCCTGTTTGCAACGAATAAAGTTTCGGTGCATCCAAATAAAGATGCCGAAGAATAAATTTCAAAAATTTTTTCAAACGGTCCTTTTCGGAGGACTTTTTGTTTTCACTCCCGCAAAAGAGTGGACGCTCACCGAGTGTTTGGAGCGCGCGAAGTCTTCGGGCCTCACCATGCAATCGGCGAAACTTTCGGAACAGCGGGCGAGCGTTTCCTTGCAGCAGGCGAAAAACGATCGTTACCCCACACTTTCCGCAAGTGTCAATCAGAGGCTTTACGATAGCCCGTTTCGCGATGTGCCGCAGGATCATTATAGTTTGTCGCTCGGACTTTCCGGTTCGCTGAGACTTTGGGACGGCGGGAGTACCGGGCTTTCCATTGAGGCGCGCACTCTCGATTTGGCTTCCGCAAAACACAGAACGGTTTTATCGGAACTTCAAGTGCAGGAAGCGGTGATGAACGCTTATCTCTCTCTCCTGGCGGCCATGGAAAATACGGTTTCCGTGCAAAAGTCGCTGACCCTTTCCGGTGAGCTTTATCAAAACAAAAAAAATCTTCTCGATGCGGGAATGATTACGCCGAGTGATTTTGCACTCGCCGAGTCGGACCTGGCTTTAGGCCGGGTGAACCTGATTACGGCGGAACAGTCGGAAAATAACCGGCGCACCGTTCTCCGGCAGTTGCTCGAACTTTCGCGGTTGGATTCGTTTTCGGTTTCTGCAGCGGAATTTCAAATGAATTCTCCCGATTCGCTGGAGGCGCTTCCGGATTACGAGACGGCTCTTGCGGAAATCCGGAAAAACAACCCCGGTTTGCTTGCCGACAGTTTGTCTCTGCTTTCGGCCCAAAAGGCGGTGAAAATTGCCGGGAAAACGAATTCGATCAGTGTGACGCTCGGAGCGAACGCCTCTTCCGGTTTTACGGCCTGGGAATCCGATGCTTACGGGCATCAAATGAAAGACGGTTACAATCACAGCCTCTCGCTCGGCATCAATATTCCGATTATCGACGGCGGAACGGCCGCCGCGAATATTCTTTCGGCACAGGTGGCGGCGGCACAGGCGAACATCGCCCGCATGGAAACAGAGAAGAATCTGGAAAACCAAATGGAAACGCTTTACCTGAACGCGCTTTCCGCCGATGCGCAGTGGAAAGCCGCACTGATTCAGCTGAAAGCGCAGGAAGAAGTCTTTCGCGTGAGCGGGGAACAGGAACAGGCGGGAACCATCAGCTATACGGATTTTTTAGAACAGAAAAACAGGCTGGATCATGCGAATACGACTTTCACGCAGGCAAAATACTCGAGTTTACTCGCGCGCCGTCTCTTAGATCTCTACCGGGGGAAATATTTATGAAAAAGAAAATCATCATTCTCTTGGCGGTCGTGATTCTCGCAGCCACCGGCGTGTTCATTTACCGCGCGTTTTTTTCGGCAGAAACCGGGAAAATGATTTATGTGGCGGAAGCGGTAAAAACACAGACTCTCACCACCACGATTTCCGCTTCCGGGAACCTTTCGCCCGAAGACGAAGTGGAAGTGGGCACACAGGTTTCCGGCGACATCAACAAGATTTATGTGGACTTCAACGATGAAGTGAAAAAGGGAGATTTACTCGCCGAACTGGATAAATCCAAATTGCAATCGGCTTTGCGGCAGGCAGAGGTGGCTTTCAAGTCGGCGCAGAATGATTACACCTACAAGAAAAGCGTTTATGAACGTACCCAAAAACTGGCGGAAAGCGGGAGCGCCAACAAGGTTGATTTGGAATCGGCGGAGTATGCGATGAATGATGCCGAGTACGCTCTCGAAAGAAGTAAAAACGACGTGACTCAGGCGAAAATCAATTTGAACTACTGCCTGATTCGAAGCCCGATTGACGGCGTGGTTCTGGAGCGTTCCGTGGATGTGGGGCAAACGGTCGCGGCATCCATGAGTGCACCCGTGCTTTTTATTCTGGCGAAGGATTTAACGCAAATGGAAGTGATGGCGGCCGTGGATGAAGCGGATGTAGGCGGAGTGAGGCAAGGGCAGCGCGTGGAATTTACGGTGGATGCGTTTCCGGAAGAAATGTTTAAGGGAACCGTGCAGCAGGTGCGTTTGAACCCGACATCGACCTCCAATGTGATCACTTATACTGTGGTGATTTCTGCGGAAAATCCGGACAAGAAACTTCTCCCGGGAATGACGGCGACCTGCACGATTGTCACGGAAGAAATAAAGGATGCCGTAGCGGTACCGGTATCGGCTTTGAAGTTTAATCCGAGCGAATCGACTCCTGACTTTTCGGGAAAAGGAAACCGCGGCAGGCAAAATCACTCCAAAGTTTGGATTTTGCGAAACGGAAAGCCGGTGTTGCAGCCGGTAAAAACCGGACTCAGCGATGGGGTTTTCACGCAAATTCTCGAAGGCGTTTCGGTGGGAGATTCGGTGGTGGTGCGCGAAGAAAAAGAAGTGAAGAACGCCTCAAACAATCCGGCGGAAAGAAGCCCGTTTATGCCTTCGCGCTCGAGAAGGAGATAGCGATGCAAGCCTCTCCGATTCTTTCCATTCGGGACCTCAAACGGAATTTTCAGATGGGTGAAGAAACCGTTCATGCGCTGCGCGGCGTGAGTTTCGATGTATTCCCGAAGGAATTTGTGACGATTATGGGCACGAGCGGTTCGGGAAAAACCACAATGCTCAATATCTTGGGTTGCATGGATAAACCGAGCGGCGGAGAATATATTTTAGACGGCGTTCATGCTGAAAAGCTTTCGGGAGATGCCCTCGCGCATATTCGCGGGCAAAAAATCGGGTTTGTCTTTCAAAGCTACAATCTGCTTTCACGCACGAGTGCGGTGGAAAATGTGGAATTGCCGTTGCTCTACAATTCGGCATTTTCTTCCAAAGAACGCCGGGAGCGCGCGGTGGCGGCACTGGAACGGGTGGGGCTTGCGGGGCGCATGGATCACATGCCGAACCAGCTGTCCGGCGGACAGCAGCAACGCGTAGCGATTGCCCGCGCGCTCGTGAACGATCCGGTGATTATCCTCGCCGACGAAGCGACCGGAAATTTGGATACGCGCACGAGTTACGAAGTGATGATGCTTTTTCAGGAATTAAACCGCGGTGGAAAAACGATCGTGTTTGTGACGCATGAACCCGATATTGCGGCTTTTTCCGGGCGTACCGTGAGCCTGCGGGACGGCTTGCTGAAAAAAGATTTCAAAAATGAAAATGTCCGGGATGCCGCCCAAATGCTTTCGGAATTGCCGCCGCCGGAGGAACACGGATGACCCCGCTGATGCTCGTGCGTATCGCGCTGAAAGCGCTTCTCCTGAACCGCATGCGGACATTTCTTTCGGTACTCGGTATTGTGATTGGTGTCGCCGCGGTGATTACCATGGTTGCCATGGGCGAAGGCTCCAAGCGTTCCATTCAGGCGAGCATGACATCCATGGGAACAAAGGCCATTACGATCATGCCGAATTCTCAGCGGCGCGGCGGCGTTCAGCTCGATGCAAACGCGACCCCGGAAGTCCTCGAAGAAGCCGATATCAAACTCCTGCGCGACAAAGCGCGCTTTATTGACGCGGTCTCTCCCATGGTCACGGCAAACGGGCAAGCCGTTGTCGGGAACAATAACCGTCCGGTCACTCTCTCAGGAGTCACTGCCGATTATTTAATCATCCGCAATTATGCCGTCGAAGACGGCGTGATGTTTGATGACGTTGCCGACAGAATGGCCAAAGTATGCGTGATCGGACAAACGGTGGTGACCAACCTTTTTCCGGAAGGAAATCCGGTGGGAAAAACCATTCGTTATCGCGGCATTCCTCTCAAAGTCATCGGAACCCTCGAAGCCAAACCGGCAAGCGATTTCGGGCAAGACCCCAACGATGTGATTCTCGCGCCGTATCAATCCGTAATGAAACGCTTTAACGGAAACACGGACATCCGCACCATTTTTGCAAACTCCATCGGCGAAGGTTACGCCACCGAAGCCACCACGGAAATTATGAACCTCTTAAAGGAACGGCGGCAATGGACCGCCCCGGCAGACCCTTTCCGGGTGCGCACGCAGGAAGAAATGATCAATATGGTCACGAATACGGCCAATATGCTTTCCGTTGTACTTACGGCGATTGCGGGAATCAGTCTTCTCGTGGGCGGCATCGGGATTATGAACATCATGTATGTCTCCGTCACGGAACGCACGCGCGAAATCGGGCTCCGCATGGCGCTCGGTGCCCGCGGCCGCGACATCCTGCTTCAATTTCTGTTTGAATCCGTAATGATCAGCCTTCTCGGCGGGTTCTTGGGTATCGTTCTCGGGATTTGCACCTCCGAAATCATTCGCGTGTTTTTGAATTGGCCGATGAATATTACGATAACGAGCGTGATCGTGAGTTTCGGCGTGTGTTTTATTACCGGCGTATTCTTCGGCTGGTATCCCGCGCGCAAGGCAAGCCGGCTCGACCCGATAGAAGCGTTAAGGTTCGAGTAATAAACCCGTGCTGACTGTATAGGTGCGCAATAGGTATCACCGCACTTTTGGAACATTTTATTATGCCTGAACGAACTTAATTTATGTGGTAAAACGAGTTCAGGGTGACTCTATTTCCTGTCAATCCTTGTGATAAAGGAACGCTGCGCAGTCATCCCGGCCAAGCGAAGCAAGAGCCGGGATCCAAAAAAGAACAATCCGGTGTTATTCCCCGGTTTGGACCCTCCGATCGAGCCGGAGGGTGACGGTGGAGATGCTGTGGGGGTAGCTTTAGGTAATCGAACTTAATTAGTGCACAAAATGGGACAGGGGATGGAAAATTGGGGTATAGGGTTTGGGGGTTGGAAAACTCCGAAACAAAACCGTCCCAATTACGGAAAGGTTACGCTTTTTAATTACGACTAAATGCGACCATTGAGAGCATTTAGGACTCCGTAGCGATAACGAGGAGCCCCGCAGGGGTGAGAAAGTGCGAATAGCACTGGCGAATCAATTATCAATTACGTAATTCGTAATTGAGTGCAATACCGGAGGTTACTTCGTAATTTGTAATTGAATCTCATATCCGCATTCTTCTCTAAACCCTAAACGCTAATCCCAAAACTCATATCCCTTATCCCACAAAGTTGACTCCTCAATCGAATCGGAGGAGGATCAGGAATGCAACACCGTATTGAACGGTTATGTGGACACGTCCTACCGTGTGTTTTTAATCACATACTTGAGGAGCCGGTCTTTAGTCCCGCCTATTATTATTGCGGGATTTTTTTCCTATACTCTTTTGTATCTTTGGCGGTTCATGATGCATTTTTTTCATATTCCCACGATGGGAACCTGTTTTACTGCCGATTCTCCGATTCGAGTCGCGCCCCTTGGTATTAGCTCCGTTATTTCTCTTGTGGATGATATTCTTTTAGAACAACTAAGAAAATATTATGCCGCCGAATATCAAATGAGTTATGAACCGATTCCTTTGAATGCCGAAGACGGACGCGCCAAACGTATTACCGCGTATCTTAATCTGGTCAAAATAATAGTGGACCGGAATTTTAAGGAAATTCGGGAATTGCCGCTCGGCAATGATAATCGAAAAGATCTTTACTTTCGTTTGCTTCCGGAGGATCATCCGCTGAAAAAAGGGTATCTGGATTTCCTGGCGGCACCGGAAAATTCTCAGGAACGAAAAGATTTGGAAACCGGACTTTCCGCCGGAATGAAGCCGGGCTCCATCGATGTGAATATCATGGTGAAACTGGACCGCGTTCCGTTGGATGCTTCCGGAAATAAAGCGGATGACCTTTACAGTGATGCCAAGACGGCTCTCCGCGGTTACGCTCTTTCCGATTTGGATCACAGCGCGATCGTTTTCAGTGCAGGGATTAACCAGAATCTGTACCAGTACGCATCGCAGTTTCCCGATTTTTACCGCGATGAAAATGGGGTGATAAAAAAAAGAATTATCGTTAAAATTTCGGATTACCGTTCGGCACTTACTCAAGGAAAATTTTTTGCGCGCAAGGGACTGGAAATAAGTGAGTTCCGTATCGAATCGGCTTTGAATTGCGGCGGCCACACGTTCCCGGCGAAAGGGCTGCTTCTTCCGCAGATTCTGGCCGAGGTTTGCGAAAATCGCGAAAGTTTGCTTCATTCTTTCAAACCCGCCGTGCGGAAATATTATGAAAGTGTGATCGGCGATGTGAGCCGCCTTGAAAAAGAATATGAGACGCGCATTACCGTGCAGGGCGGTATCGGAACCGCAGATGAAATAGCGCGGTTGAAAGAAGATTATCAAGTCGATGGTGTCGGGATCGGTTCGCCGTTTCTGCTGGTGCCGGAAGCCACTCTGCTTGACCATACCACGCGTGAGGCTCTCGCAAAGGCCACTTCGAAAGAGTTGTATTTAAGTTACGCTTCTCCGCTCGGCGTGCCGTTTAACAATCTTTATACTTCGGGTTCGGAGCGTGCGCGCCGCCGGGCACTTAGCGAGGGCCGTCCGGGAACGGCTTGCCCGAAAGGATTCCTGCGCAATAATACCGAATTTACCTCTTATCCGGTTTGTACGGCTTCGGCGTTTTACCAAAAGAAAAAAGCGGAGGCGCTTCAAAGTGCCGGGCTTTCTCCGGAGGAACTTGAGAGGCAGCTCGCGATGGTTTATGAAAAATCCTGCATTTGCGATCAACTCGGGAACGGCGCTTTAATTGCCTTCGGCATTAAGGCAGAAGCAAATGCCCCGCAGGCGATTTGCCCGGGTCCCGGCGCGGCTTATTTTAACAGGGAATACTCTCTTACGGAAATGGCGGATCATTTTTACGGGAGAGGAAAATCTCTGGTGAGTGAAGACCGGCCGCATTTTTTTGCCGAAGAAATTCGCATTTATACGGAATGGTTCGGGAATGCGGTGGCGCGTTACGAGGGCGATCCGGATTACGGAAAATGGCTCGATGAAGCGGGTGCGAATTTACAAAAGGCTTTTGAATTTTGTTTAAAAATCGCCGATGGAAAACGTTTCGGGAATGAAAACTTGGAAAGCATTGCCGAAGCGGTTCAAACCTGCAAACCGCTTATTGAGTCCGCCGTGAAAGCGCTCGCGGCGAAGAGGAACAACCGTAATTCGTAATAGGCTTGCAATACCGGAAGTGACCCCCGTAATTCGTAATTCACTTTCATGCCCGATGAACATTCTCCCTGACTTTCATACCACAAGAATGTGAATTGTTTTTTATATCCAAGCGCGATTCTCAATGCCAGGGGGCAAACCTTTAGGCTGGAAGCCGCTCCGGTTTGAACCCAAGCGTTGAGAATCGCGCGTAAGTTCGGGCAGGGATAGTGACCCGAATGGGCGGAGACGTGCGGGTTTGGAAAAAATACAGGCTTAAAAACCGCGCGGCTCCGTTGCACTTGGCGGGGAACACGCCTTAGTGCAATATAGCCCGACCCGGCGCAAATCACTATCATCGTTAGCGAGGAACCCCGCAGGGGTGAGGAAGTGCGAATAGCACTGACGAATCAATTACGCCGAAACTGAATCCCCGATCGGAGTCGGGGACAGGCTCCGGGGACTAGGTAGCGGCACAGACAAAGAAAATCTTACATACCGGATCGAACTGTATAGATGTGCAAAACACGAACAAAGTGAAGTGTTTATCAATTACGAATGCTCATTTGGATCCCGCATCAAGTGCGGGATGACAGTGGATGCGCCGGGGCACGCCGGGGAATTTTTAATTGTGATATTGATACCGTATTTATTATATTATTATCATGATGAAAATTAAAATGATTGCCGCCGTTCTTTTTTTGAGTGTATTTTGTTTTGCGCAAAATCGAAATGTAAATGCGAATCTTAAATCCGTAAGCGTAAGGATAAACGGCTTGCCGTCCCAATATACGGCTCTTCGTGTAGATACCCTGGAACGTTGCATACAAAATCTTCCGGCTCCGGAGAGTTTAACCGCGAGCACCGAAGGGCGCACGGAATATCTAAAGAGAATTTCCGGCACGAATAAAAACGATTATATCAAAGTTTGGGATGCAAAGGTTTTGATTGCATATCAATGGAGATACAAACTTCATTATTTGCTCGTGCCTCAAGGCGGATTGGAGAGCAAAGATCCGATCTTTCATGAGGTTGAGGGAACCACTCCGTTTGCTTTGGAGGTGACTTCGGATCCGCAGGAAAGTGATTTTTTTGCCTTCTCTAGTCCGCGCCGTTATTATTTCGATTCCCAGGAAGCGGCACAAAATTCTGCGGTAAAGCGCGCCCGGCAAAAAATTACGGAGCTGAAAGCTTTAGAGTGTAAATGAAAATGACTTGCGCCTGTCGTCGGACAAGGTTATGCAGTTTTTTGAACTTTTTTAGATACTCAATTACGTTATTGATAGACAGGCTTGGATTCCGCATCAAGTGCGGAATGACGCGGGCATCAAGAAAAATTCAACCCATGTAGCGAAAACGTAATTCGTAATTGAACACTGTATCACAATTTCACCCGTAATTTCGTAATTGAAAGGCGTTGCCTTTCCGTAATTGATTCGTCAGTGCTATTCGCACTTTGGGGCTCCTCGCTATCGCTGCGGAGTCCTAAATGCTCTCAGTGATCGCATTTAGTCGTAATCACATGTGATACCGGAGGTTACTTCGTAATTTGTAATTGAACTTCATACTCGCATTCCTCTCTAAACCCCACACCCTGAATGCTAATCCCAAAACTCATATCCCGTATCCCTTGTCCCATTTCCCAGACTTTCACACCCAATGAACATTCTCCCCGTATTTCATGCCGGATGTCTTCCAAACCCCATTCCCGAAATAATCAGTCTTTCACGCACCGAACCGAATTTTTGTCCGTCTTTTTTCCGGCATATTCGGTATAGTCCACATACTGGGTATCGTCAATGCCGGATGTTCTCACTCTCCACAAGTGTGCGTAGTTGAGGTTTTCATTTTCCGATGAACTCCACCAATTGCCTCTTGAGGTTTCCGTAAATTCCTTACGGAACGGCGTTTTCCAATTCAAAAGACTTTTCCATTCGCTGTCATCCGGCAAATGCCAACCTGCAGGGCAAGCTTCCGTTGCTTCGTTCCAAGTGAATTCTTGTTGATCGTTGAAGTTCAATTCCTGCAAAAACCAAACGGTTCCGTTCCCGGGATTTCCGGTTTTATATTTTTTCCCGTCGCGCGAATCGGTAAAAATTTCCGTATCCGCAAAATCCTTCACGCATAGAACGGAGTAAGGGTCACTCAGGTAGCCGTAATTGGCAAACATTTCGATGGATTCACCGGTAATTCGCCAAATGGAAGCATAGCTGGTAGTAGTGCCTTTGGTGGCACTCCAATAAAGTCCGTCCGAAGATTCCGGGGTTATGTTACCGGAGTTCCATTCATCGGCGAACAGGGACCAATCATTATCATTCGGCAGCCGGAAATCCGAGGGGCAGGCTTGCGTTGCCGCACTGTAGTCGAAACCCGTTTGGGAACCGAAAGCAAGCTTTTCAGCAAACCAAATAATGCCGCTCCCGTTTTTCTTTAAGCTATAAGTCTTGTATTCTCTACCGTCACGGGAATCCGTAAAAATACCGGTGGTCGAAACGACGGATACGGATGAAGAACTTTCCGCATTTTCGCCGGAAGAAATATTTTCGATTTTCGAAGAGGAACTTTCGCCGGCCGAACTACTCGAAGACTGCGTTTGATTCTCCGATGAAGAATTGACATCATCCGGTTTTTCAGGCCCGCTACCTTTGTTTTCACAGGAAATCAGACCGAACGACAGAAGAGAAGCGAATAAGATCATCCTGTAAGTCATTGTTTTAATATATATTCATAAAAATTTTTGTCAATACTTGGGGTTATCGCTTTATCCCGTGTTTTCCGTTACGAACTTTCACGGGATTTTCTAACTTTTTGCCCTGAAATCAAGATTCTGGAGTTTTTATGGCTAGGTATAATCCGTCGGAAATTGAGCCGAAATGGCAAACTTATTGGGAAAACAATAAAACGTTCCGCACCGAAGAAACACCGGGCAAGGAAAAATTTTATTGCCTCGATATGTTCCCTTACCCGAGCGGGGCCGGGCTTCATGTGGGGCACCCGGAAGGATACACGGCTACCGATATTCTCTGCCGTTACAAACGCGCAAACGGATTTAACGTGCTGCACCCCATGGGTTGGGATGCTTTCGGACTCCCGGCGGAACAGTACGCGATTCAAACGGGTACACACCCGGCGGTGACTACGCAAAAAAACTGCGATAATTTCAGAAGACAAATTAAGAGGCTCGGGCTTTCTTACGATTGGGACCGGGAAATCAACACCACGGATCCCGATTATTATCATTGGACCCAATGGATTTTCAAGCGGTTGTATGACACCTGGTTTGATGCCGAAAAGCAAAAAGGCCGCCCGATTTCCGAACTTCCGGTTCCCGCGGAAATTGAACGCGAAGGAAAAGAAGCCGTGCGGAAATACCGCGATTCCAAACGGCTCGCCTATTACGATCATGCGCAGGTTTGGTGGTGCAAACATTGCCGGATTGTGTGCGCGAACGAAGAAATTTTAAGCGACGGCGCCCATGAAAAGTGCGGCACGAAAGAAGTGGAACGCCGGAATTTGAAGCAATGGCTCATGCGGATTCCGCATTACGGAGAGCGTTTGCTTGCGGGGCTCGATTCTCTGGACTGGCCGGAAGGCATCAAAGATATGCAGCGCAACTGGATCGGGAAAAGCCACGGCGCGGAAGTCGATTTCGCGGTCGCCGGGGCGGACGGAAAACCTTTGGCGGAAAAAATCAGAGTTTATACCACCCGCCCCGACACACTTTTCGGCGCGACTTACATGGTACTCGCGCCGGAACACGTTTTGGTGCCGTTACTCACCGGCGAAGCTCAAAAAACAGAAGTACTGGATTATGTAAAAGCGGCCGCTCTGAAAAGCGATTTGGACCGTGCGGAACTTTCCAAAGAAAAAACGGGCGTGTTTACCGGTTCTTATGCCGTGAATCCGCTCACCGGAAAAAGCATTCCGGTTTGGGTCGCCGATTATGTCTTAACCGGTTACGGTACCGGCGCCATTATGGCCGTGCCCGCGCACGATACCCGCGATTTTGAATTCGCGCAAAAGTTTAATTTACCTGTCATTCCGATTATGGAACCCGAGGCGAGTTGCCCGCCGGAAACGAGAGATGCGGTGCTTGCGGGAAAAGCATGCTGGACGGAAGACGGGAAATACATTCAAAGTGAAAACGAAACGCTTTCGCTCAACGGGCTCGGTAAAAAAGAGGGCATCGCGAAAGTGATCGCCTGGCTTGAAGAAAAGAAACTCGGCAAGGCGACCGTGAATTACAAACTCCGCGACTGGCTTTTCAGCCGCCAGCGTTACTGGGGCGAACCCTTCCCGGTGATTCACTGGGAAGACGGCGAAATCACGCTCGCAGACGACAGCGAACTTCCGGTGATGCTTCCGGAAATGGCGGATTTCAAACCCGGCGAAGGCGGCGAATCTCCGCTCGCGAACGCCGGTGACTGGCTTTATGTCACCGATAAAAACGGACGGAAAGGCCGCCGCGAAACCAACACCATGCCGCAATGGGCGGGGAGCTGCTGGTATTATTTGCGTTATATCGACCCGAAAAACAAAACCGAATTTGTCGGGAAAGAAAAAGAGAATTACTGGATGCCCGTGGATTTATACGTGGGCGGCGCCGAACACGCGGTGCTTCACTTGTTATACAGCCGCTTTTGGCATAAGGTTCTCTTTGACCTCGGCTGTGTTTCGACCGATGAGCCGTTCCGAAAACTGTTTAATCAGGGCATGATTCTCGCCTACGCTTACGAAGATGCCGCCGGGTCGAAGGTGCCTTCCGATGAAGTGGAAGAACGGAACGGAAAATTCTACAAAACCGGAACGGAAATCGAAGTCAAACAGATCATTGCCAAAATGAGCAAATCGCTCAAGAATGTGGTAAACCCGGACGATGTGGTAAATCAGTACGGCGCCGATTCGCTTCGTTTGTATGAAATGTTCATGGGGCCGCTCGATGCGGTGAAACCGTGGCAGCCGCAGGGCATCGAGGGCATGTATCGTTTTCTCGCGCGTGCTTGGCGCGCAGTGGTGGGCGAAGAAGACACACTCCCGGAGTACAAAACCGAAAACATTCCGGAATCGCTCGTGAAAACCATGCACCAGTCTATTTTGAAAGTCTCGGACGATATTGAAAAATTGAGTTTCAACACGGCCATCAGCCAGCTCATGATTTTCAATAACGAACTGATGAAAACGCCGGAACGTTACCGCGAATCTTGCGAAACGTTCATCAAACTGCTGCACCCGTTTGCCCCGCACCTCGCCGAAGAAATGTGGGAAAAACTCGGGCATTGCGAAAGCTTAACCGGAACGGATTTCCCGAAAGGAAGCCCGGAACTCGCTGCGGAAAATACGGTGGAAGTCGTGTTTCAGGTCAATGGAAAAGTCCGGGCCCGGGAACAAACCCCAAAAGACATGCCGAAGGATGAACTTGAAAACCTCGCGAAAAATCACCCGCGCGTTCAGGAGTTTTTGAAGGGAATGACCGTTGTGAAAACGATCGTGGTTCCCGGAAAACTCGTGAATTTTGTAGTCAAAGCAGGTTCCTGATTTAGGCCTTGCGGTTATTTACGTTTAATGCCCATCTTCCAAATGTGTGCCGCAACATTACCCGGCTCATGCTTCGGGAGTATTTTCATGAACATATATCTCACAAATATAATTTAAGGATAAGCTCTTAGTCGTAATTAGACTTCTTCGGAAAATAATATAAATTCAGCGTTTTAATAATAGAAAGGCTTGGACCCCGACCAAGTGGCGGTGCAGATAAAGAAAATCTTTCATACCCGACCGAACTTAACTGGTGCGGTAATAGGTATCACCGCACTTTTGGAACATTTTATTATGCCTGAACGAACTTAATTTATGCGGTAAATCAAG
>QMCE01000450.1_pt1 | contig 21154 bp, 24 predicted proteins | sample 1821851 | NCBI WGS metagenome assembly QMCE01 (sample SAMN09453174, study PRJNA476694) | Termite gut metagenome, whole genome shotgun sequencing project. | isolation source: worker | host: Odontotermes sp. | place: South Africa:Pretoria | collected 2016-01-28 | reverse complement strand
GATGCCGTGTCCACGGCGGAGGAGAAGCGTCTGAAAGCTCGCGGCCTCGGGCGAAATTTTCGTGAACAGCGACGCCATGACTACTGCCCCATCATCTCGTCGTACAGGTTGCGCCGGTTGCGGCCGCGGCCGTCGCCGCCCGCTCCGTCATGCCAGGACATGGACATGCGGACAGAGACGCGTTCGCCGCTCCGATCCGCCAGCCGTTCGCGCAGGGCGGAGAGGTTCGGGAGCAGGAAGCGCTGCGCTTCCGCCTCGTCCGACACGAACTCCACGGACAACCCCGAATCCGGTTCGCGCACCATGCGCACCTCGGTTTCCGGCAGCCACGCACGGTTGAGCGCTATGCGGACTTCTTCGCGCCCGTGCGGTCCGGGCCGCGCCACGAGGATGCGCTCCACCAGTTCGTCGTATCGACGGTCGATCGCGGGCGTCACGTTGTCCGCCGGCGCGGATCCGGCGGGAGCGGCAAGGACGGGCCGCCCCTCCCCGTTCGCCGCCGCCGCATCGGACACCGCCGGCCGCGCACCGGACATGGCGGCGGCGGCGCGTCTGAACAGATCGGCCACGTCCTCGCCCTTCGCGCCGCTCTCGTCGTCCGGCGTCGCCCGCGCTCCTCCGGCACGGGAAGTCCGGGCGTCGCGGCGGCCGCGTTTTTCTCCCAGCGCGTGCGCGAACGCTTCCGTATCGCTCTCGCGCGGCGCGGCCGGATCCATTTCCCGCGCCCTGGGACGCGTCGGTTGCGGCGCGTCGTTCACTGATCCGGCGGACGTCATTGCCTGTGCCTCCCTGAACTATAATGCCCCGTCGCCGCCGGAATCCTCTTCCGAAAGCCGCGCGGAAAAGTCCTCCATCTCGGCCTCCGCCGCCGCTTCCTGCCGCTCCGCTTCCGCCCGCAGCCAACGCGTCCTGTGCTCGTGAATCTTCTCCCGGTTCCGAACCGCCTCGACCTGGCGTTGCCGCGCCTGTTCAGCTGCGTTCTCAGCCTCGACCGCCGCCGCGTCGGCCTCCTCGCCCGCCCGCTCAAGCGCCAGTTCCGTCTCGCGAAGCGCATGAACGCTCTCACGGTAGGCGTCGACCGTCGACACCGGCCAGTTCCCGCCCTGGATTTCCCGGAACAGCCGCGCCTCCTCGCCCGGTCGCCATTCGCGGTAACGCCGCCAGCGCGCTTTCGCGGCGTCGGCCGCCTCGCGGGCCTCCCGGGCCGCCGCCAGCGCCGCGGCGGCCTCGCGTTTGGCCGCGTCCTCGCGGTATTCCCGGGCCGACAGAAGCGGCCCCAGCGGATACCCGCCCATCAGCCGACCAGCGCCCGCATGTCCTTGACGGCCTCATCCATAGTGGTACGCTCGTTCACGCCCTGAATGAGGAAGGCGTCCAGGGCGTCGCGCTTTTCTATGGCCTCGTCGGCGAGGGCGTCCTGCCCTTTTTTGAACTCGCCAATCTGAACCAGCAGTTCGACGTCGCGGTACTTCGCCAAAAGCTGCCGGAACCGGCTGGCCAGGCCGCCATGCGCCTTCGGAACGATCCCGCTCATGCACCGGCTCACCGATGCGAGAACATCGACGGCGGGGTAATGGTTCGCCGCCGCCAGATTTCGCGAAAGCACGATATGCCCGTCCAGGATGGAACGCGTTTCGTCCGCGATGGGCTCGGTCATGTCGTCGCCCTCGACGAGGATGGTGTACAGGGCGGTGATGGACCCCTTGTCGGAATTTCCCGCCCGCTCCATGAGCCTGGGCAGCGTGCTGAACACCGAGGGGGGAAAGCCGCGCCGCGCCGGCGGCTCGCCCGCGGCCAGGCCGATTTCGCGGAGGGCGCGCCCGAAGCGGGTCACCGAATCCATCAGCAAAAGAACCCGCTGCCCCTGATCCCGGAAATACTCGGCGATGGCGGTGGCGACATACCCGGCTTTCAGCCGCTCCATGGAGGGCCTGTCCGACGTCGACACCACGAGAACGGCGCGGCGCATCCCTTCCGGCCCGAGGTCGCGCTCGATGAACTCCCGCACTTCGCGGCCGCGTTCGCCGATGAGCGCCAACACCACCACGTCGGCCGCCGCGCCCTTCACCAGACAGGAAAGAAGGGTCGATTTGCCGCCGCCGGCGGCGGCGAAGATGCCCATTCGCTGCCCCTCGCCGCAGGTAAGGAGGCCGTCGAGAACGCGCAGCCCGAGCGGCATGGGCGTATCGATGATCCGCCGCGTCATGGGGTTCGGCGGGGGAGCGTAGACGGGATACCGCGTCTCCGGCTCTATGGGGGGGCCGCCGTCCACGGGATTGCCCAGTCCGTCGACGACGCGCCCGCGCAACTCCGGCCCCACCGGCACGGTATGCACCTTCCCCGAACTGATCGCCACGGTCGAGGAACTGATCCCGGAAAGGTCGCCCAAGGGCGTCAACAGCGCCTGCTGCTGGAAAAAGCCGACGCATTCCGCCTTCAGTTCCCATCCGTCGTCGTGGGGCGATTTCAACGTCACCAGCTCGCCCACCTTCACCCCGGGAATGACGGCCTTGACGATGGTCCCCACCACCTGGGTCACGCGGCCCTGCACCTCCACCGGGCTGATTTCGGCGAGGGAGCGGGTCATGGCCGTCGAGAAGCTCTCAAGCATCGACATCAGGTCTTCATTCCTTGCGGCCTTCCAACTGCCCCCGGAGCGCGTCTTCTATAATGGCAAGCTGCCTGTCCAGCGTGGCGTCGATGACGCCCAGCTCCGTCTCCATCACGCACCCGCCCGATGCTATCGACGCGTCCGGCACCACGTCCACCCGCACCAGGCCGGGATAGCGCTCAAGGATGCCCTTGAGGTTCGCCTCCACCGCGTCGGCGTCGCCGGGGGCGACCCGGAGCGTCACGCGCTTTTCGTCCCGCACCAGCCGAAGGGCGTGGCCCACCACCTGCCTGGCCAAATCCTCGCGGTCGAAGGAACCGAGAATGGTTTTCAGCGAACGCACCACCACATCCACCAGCGCCGTCTCCATGCCGGCCAACTGCTCCACCGAAGCGGCGACGGCCTCGATAAACTGCCCCGCCACCTCGTCCCTGCCTTCCCTCACCCCGCGCTCAAAGCCTTCGCGGCGCATGTCCACGGCGGTTTTTTCCGCTTCGGCCACAATGGCGGCGGCCTTTTCCGCCGCCGCGTCCAACAGGCGTTCCGCCTCGATCAGCCTGGCGTACTCGTCCGCCTTGAGGACAACGGTTCCGGGGGCGGGCGCAACCCCGCCGGAAGGCGTCAGGGATATCATCGCCATCGTCCGGCCCCTCTACTCCGACTCCCCGGCGCGTGACAGATCGAACAAGCGCCGCATCGACGAAAGCGCCGCCTCGCGATCGCCGACGGCCCAGCCCGCCACCGTCTCCGCCGCGCCGTCGCACGCGGGCGGCAGCTTCATCCGCGTCCGCGCCGCCAGCCCCGGAGGCAACCCCGCCAACCAGCAGGCCAAGCCTAACGCCGCCGAACGCGCAATCCGCTCGCCCAGCGTCCCGTCCGCGCCGCCATCCTTCGCCGCCGTCCCGCGCCAGACCAGCCATCCCTGCCGCACCGCAAATCGGTACGCGTCCTCGCCCACGGCGGCCTTCAACCGGACGATGTCCGCCCGCCAAATCAGCCCCAACACCTCGCCCCGGTGCCGGGACGCTCCAAAACGCAAGCCAATGCGCCACAGCCCGCTTCCCGGCAGGAGCGCGTTGGCCGCGTCACCGTCCGGCGCGCCCTGCCACGCCCGCCACCCGTCCGGCGCATCCGACGCCAGCCAATCGAGGCGGGTGGACAATGTCCGGCGCGAGCGATCGCATGTGGTCAACCGGGCGGCGGCTTCGGGCGATATTCCCAAGGCCGCCCAACGCTCCGGGTGAATGTCCGCCGCCACGTCCATCTCCAAACGCAGCCAACGCCGATGCGTCTCCAGGATGGAGCCGCTCATTTTTTCGTCCCCCGGAGCGCCAAACCCGCCACGGCGGCCGCCAGCAGGAGACACACGCCGGCGCCGACGCCGGCGTACCACCACAGACGCGACGCCGATTCCTCGGCAACCCGAAGTCCGAGAACGGTCCTGAAGGAAGGCCCGCGCGGCGCCTCAGTCGCGGGAGCGGCGATGGAGAAGGTCACGACAATGCGATCCTCGGCCATGTTCGGCACGCTCGCCGCCACCAGGCGGCGGATGTCTCTCTGATGCGCCAGCGGATCGCGGGTCGCGTCGTCCAGTTGCTTCACAAAAACCGCCGCCGACGGCTGCCGCGTTTCCCTGTCCATCTGATCCTGTTCGGGCAGGACGATATGCACCCGCGCCATGAGGACGCCGTCTATGGCGGATACGGTTTGCGACAACTCCTCCTGAATGGCGTGCAGATACCGCGCCTTCTCCTCCAGCGGCGTGGAAAACATGCCGGTGGAACCGAACACGGCGCCCAAATCATCGTACCGCCGCCGGGGCAGCGCCCGCGCCTCAAGAACCCCCATAGCCCGGGCGAAATCCGCCTCGTCCACGAAAATGGCGTACGCGCCTTCCTCGCCCGCCCGCTTTTCCGCCTCGACGGCGGCGTTCCGCAACGCGGCGGCGACCTCGTTCGCCTCTTTTTCCCCCAGATTGCCGTAAAGCTGCACCTTGCCGCAACCGACGGCGACGAGACAAAGAAGCAGCGCGGCGCAAGACGCCAGCGCCCGGCCTTGGGATCGGAGCGGAAAAACGGTTCGAAACAGCCGTCCTGTCACGATGCCATCCTCATCCCTGTTGCAGGGTCTTGACGCCCTGATTGATTTTTTCCGCTGTCTTGCCGACGGCTGAAATGAGGGTGGAGGACTCGATCATCCGGAACTGCGCCCGCAGCAGATCGGCCTGGCCCGCATCGTCCCGTTCCAGGACGTTCGCCACTTCCGCCCGGTCGGCGCCGATTTTGTCGCTCACCCTGGCGATGCCGCCCAGAATGCGGTCGCCGACGGATGCGCCTTCCACGGCCATCGGAGCGGCCGGCGCCGTCCCGGCCGCATCCCGCGCCGCCGCGCCGTTTTCGTATGCCGCCTGAAAGCGCTCGACATCGCCCGCCCCGGGTGCCGCCGGACGGGATCCGGCGGGAGCGGCGTTTGCCGGCGCCGCTTCCTGAATTTTCCCGGCCGCGCCGTTCAGGCCGCCGATAGCCATATCCATGACGCGCCTCCCCAGAGCCTGTTGCTCTTATGAAACCTGCCGCTCCGCCAACTCCTCAAGCAACTGGTCGGCGGTCCCGACGGCGGCGCTCATGCCTTTCCGCTCCATTTCCCCGCGCAACGCCCGCGCCTCCGCCGTCCTGCCGCCCATCGCAAGCGCCAGGAGCTTGTACAAGGTCAGCGCCTCCTCCATCCCGCCGCCGGCGTCCAGGCGGGGATCAAGCAGGGCCAGCGCTTCGTCCGTCTGTCCGGCGAGAACATGGCACAGCGCGAGGCCGATCACGGGCCCGTCCTTCTCGGGAGCGGAAACGGACAGTCCGGAGAAGATGTCCGCGGCGTCGGGAACGTCCCCGTCGCGACACAGGAAAAAACCGATGCGCGCCAGCAGACTGCGTTCCGCTTGAGGCAAATCGAGCATTGTCGTCGCTTTCCTGAATGCGCCTACATGTTGTGGATCACGCCCTTGTCCGTTTCCGCCAGCGTCTTGTACAGGGAGGAATACATGGCGGAATTGTTGGTGTACGATTCAAGCTTCTGCTGGAGCTTGATCATGTCCATCTGGTTCGAGACGTCCGTGTTTTCAATCGCCTTGGCGATGTCTTTGGCCATCTTGTCCATGCCGGAGAGGCCCGTATTCAGGGCGTTCCTGATCTTGTCGTGCCCGGGACCGGGGACGCGCATGTTTGCAAAGCTGGACATTGTCTTTCTCCTTTGCATTTTGGACGTCACGGGGAGACCTACGCACGCTTGTGCCGCTTGTCCCATGCTTGCTCAAGTCCCTTGAGCGCCGCGTCATAGGAACCCAGAAGCGCCCTGCCCCGGGCAAAATCCACCGGCGTCACGCCTTTGTCGAGGATACGCTTCACGTCGGCCCGACGCTGACTGAGCGCATCGAGCATTTCCCGCAGCGCCGCGCCGGCGGCGTCATGGCGCAGCACAGCCTCGATATCGCAATCGTCCGTATACAACATCTCGGAAGCAGAACGCATGACGTCATCCCTTTTCACACGGAAAGGCCCGCGAATCGCCTCTCCCACAGGCAGTATACCTTCATAAAAGCAAACAATCAAATATATTTTTAATTTAAACATAACAAAACAAATCATTCACCCGTGCTGTCACTATCATCTTTACTATAAGTGATTTCAGCAACCGGAAGCGTGAGCGTTTCAGTAATTATTTCCCCTTCATTGACAAAAAAAGTTTCCTCCCCCCGTTGCAGCGCCACCCCCTTTTTCCACACGCCCGCCAAACGCGTCTCGCCGAAAAGGACTTCCCCCACGCCATGATGAATCCCGGCTTGATCGACAAAGCCGTTGGGCGTCATTCCCGCAACCCGCCACGTTTTCACCGGCGGAGGCGGGGGGGAAGGCGCGGGCGACGATGGTGACGGCGGCGCGGCAGGCTGGGCCGGTTCCTCAACCCGGCGCACCACGACTTTCGCAACGCTGACGCTTGGGCCCGGCGCGACCGGCCAGATCGGCTGGATTTCCGGCAGGGGCGGCACAGGCGGGCGCGGCGGTTCGGGAGGGGGCGAGTCGAGGGCCTGGGCGAACAGACGGGACGCTTCCGGCCCGAAATCGTCGCGCAGGGCGTCCAGTATGCCGTCGCGCTGCCTGGCATCGGGCCACAGCGCCGCCTCAAGGGCGACCCGGTCGGCGTTCAGGGTAAAGCGAGGGTCGGGCACGCCGAGGCGGCCGGCCTCGCGCTCCGCCTCATGGCGCATCTCCCTCCAGATCAGGAGCGCCCGCCTGACTGAAATGCGCGGATCCAGCGCCGAACGCGCCAGCCGGTACGCGCCGGCTCCGTCCTCCTGACTCTCGACGATGCCCGACAGCCGGATGGCGAAAGGATGGTCCCCCCGCGTCAGGCGCGCGCCGGGATACCGCTCCGCCAGCTCGGTCCCGGCAGCGGCAAGTTCCTCCTCGACGCTCCGGAGGGACGACGTCGCCGGATCTCCGGAGACGGCGCCCAAGATGTCGTCGCGTTCCTCCCGCGTGGACACCAGGCCCGTCACCGCCACGCCGCCGTCCGGCGCGGTCGAAAGCCCCACCGTTCCGGCCGGCAGATTCGGCGGAGCGGGATACGTCGCCTCAATGCCGCGCCGCCGCAGGGCATCGGCCGCCACGGCAACCGGATCCGGCGTCCGGGTATGAAAATGCGCGTATGCCGCAATCAACGCGGCCGGAACGAGGACAGCCGCCGCCAGCCACCGGAGCCAGGGGACGCGGCTTTCCACCGGCTCGGGCATGTCGTCATCCCGCCGCCCGGCCGCCGGTTCACCCGGCTCTTCCGCGACGGGAGCCGCGGCCGGTCCGGGAAGCGTCGCGGCGGGAACGGAAGGGAGCGTTTCCCACTGACCGTCCGGCCCCAAGGCAACGCTGACGCCGCCAAGGGTGACGACGCCGTAGGGGGGAATCTCGCATGGAGCGCTGATCGGCAAGCCCCCGACCCTGACCTCGGCCCCGTCCAGCGCCTCGACAATCCAGGCGTCCGCGCCGATGCGCAGCCGCGCGTGGCGCGGGAGAACTGCGGCGTCGATCAGCACCAGGTCAGCTTCGTCCGAAGAGCCGAGGACATACTCGCCGGGATCCAGCAGCGCCTCCGCTCCCGACTGCGCTCCGCTCAACAGCTTTGCCAACGCGCTCATACCGTATGTCGCCTTTATCGCAGCAACTTTATGTTTTTCAGGGAGACGGGGCCGTTGTCCCCGCCCGGGGCCTTCCGCTTCCTCTTGTCGGGGCGTATGGCGTCCGGATACGGAGGGCCGTCGATCATTTCCCGGCCCGGGCTGTCGGTAAGCATACGCTCGGCTTCGGTGCCGCGCTCCAGCGGCGACTGGCCGGGATAGACGATGCGCGGCGAAAGAATGAACAGGCGCTCGCTCTTGTAGTTGGCGCGCGAACGCTGCCGGAACAGCGCCCCAAGACCGGGAATGTTCTTGAGGACCGGCACGCCGGCGTCCACGACGTTGCGGGTCTCGTTGTAATACCCGCCGATGATGAGGGCCTCGCCCTCGTGCACGACGGCCTGGGTGGAAATCGTGCTCTGCCTGACCCGGGGCAGGCTGTCCACCTGCGCCGCGGCGGCGCTTTCGTCATTGCCGTTGACGATGTAGACGGCCAACTGCACTCCGCCCGTGCCGTCGTCGATGACATGCGGCGTTACCCGCAGGGTCAGGCCGGTGGTGATGTCGGCCAGATCCACCTCGCGGTTTCCCTCAAGCCTGACGTAGAAGGTTTCGGTGTTCTCAAGGGTCGCCTGAATATTGTCCTGCGTCAGCACCGACGGGCGGCTCAAAATGTTCGCGCTGCCTTCCCTCTCCAGGGCGCTGACCCGCATCATGAACTGATCCAGGCCGCGCTTGAAAATGGTGGCGTACTGCAGACCCTGCCCGGCGATCCCCTGAAAATCCACCGCATCGCCGCCGGAACCGACATTGGAGCCGACGTCGTTGAACCAGGAGGATTGATCCACGCTGTTCTTGCGCTCCCAGGAGACGCCCAAATCACGGGTGCGATCGACCTCGACGTCGACGATGGCGGCGCGAATCTCCACCAGCGGCAGCGGGGTGTCGAGCGTCTCGACAATGTGCCGCAGCCGTGGCAGGTTTTCCTCCGCGTCCCAGACCAGGACCGCGTTCAGGCGCATGTCGGCCTGGATGAAGGGGGCTTCCGATTCCGGTGAGGGCTGCTGTCCGTCGGTTGGGGCAGAAGCGGCCGCCTCGGCCGCGTTTTCCCTGCCGACGATGCCTGCCCCCCTCCTCAGCCTGGGCTGTCCAGGCGGCGTCGGGAGCGCTCCGCCGCCGGACGGGGATTGCCAGGCCGTCTGGGTGACGATCTGCCGCAGAAGGTCCGCGACGCCCGGAAGGGTGACGGTCGAATCGCCGCTGACGATGGTCCGCTCCGCCGCCCAGGCGTGGTTGAGTCGAAAAACGCCCAGTTTCTTTTCCGGCTTCATCGCCGCCGCCCGGGCCTGTTCCTCCGCTTTCGCGGAGGCTTGGGCGTCCGCCACCGCTGCCGCCCTAGCCTCCGCGAACGCCTGCTGCCGCCGCAGCACCTCGCCTATCTTGTCGAGATAGACGGCAGGCCCCTGCGCCAGCAGAATTTCGCCCACCCCCGCCACCCGCCATTCAAAACGGGAGTCGAACAGGCCGAGATCAGCGAGGGAACGCCGCAGCGCCTCCTCCCGGCCGCCCTGCAGGTCAAACATCCGCGAGGTCATTTCAGCGTTGCTGAAGAAGTGGACCGCCGCGCCGTCGTAATACCAGTTCATATGCTGGGTGCGGCACAACACATCGAGGAGTTCCCCCGGCTCGCTGACCGCAAATGCCCCGGTTACGGCGCCCTTGAGGTGCGGCGAGACGACGCTTCCCACGCCCTGCGCGGCGGCGAACTCCGTCAACAGTCTGGACAGGGGATATTCCTTCACATCGAAGGAAAACGGTCGGCGCAGCCATCTGCCGGGGGCGGCCGCGGCCATGAGGTCGTGAGGCGGGGCGGATTGCCGCCCGTACATGGCCCACTCCTCTTCCCCGGCGGGGGAGGGTCGGACGCCAAGAGCGTACAAACAAAGGAACAGCGCCAAAAGCGACGGCGCCGCCCGCCGTGTATGACTATCCATGCCGGTATTCCCGCCTGCCAGACTCCAGAGCGTTCTACATACTCTATATCGACCTTGTTATCAATGTAAATGTGCAAAATATCTTTTGCCAGGCGGCAATCGGCTGCTATAATGGCACTGCGCTCAGAGCGCGAAGAATCGCTGAATTTCCTTGAAAAAAAGAAAGAATTCTTCCTCAAACCAATTGCGCCGTTGCGGAACACAACCGAACCCATGTCTTCAATAATTACAATTATACAAAGATATCTTTGTATACTGGCCCTTCCGCTCTGCCTCGCGCCGCCGCTTCCGGCGGCGGAACCGCCGTCGCCCCTGGCAGAGGTCATCCAGTCGGCGGAAGAGGAAATGCGCCGCGCGACGCCGCCGGAGCGGCCCCGGTCCGGCGCGTGGGGAGTGTCGGAGGTTCTGGGTCTGGCCGCCCTGCTGGCGGCGATCGCCCTCGCCTTGCTGGCGGTCCGCAGGACCAGGGGGATGGCGTTCGGCTCCGGCGGCGGCAGGGAAATGCGCCTGTTGGACCGGATGGCGATCGGCAGGAATTCGACATTGCTTCTTGTGCGCCTGCGCGGACGCGACTATTGGCTGGCGGATCACCCCGGAGGAGTGACCCTTCTTTCGGAGCTGCCCGACGCCGCGTCTTCGCCCGTCCCCGATCTCTCCGGACCGCGGGAACCGAAATCATGACGCAGCGCTGTGCGCTGTTCCTTGCGGTCTTCATGTGCGCGGCATCGTTGCCGGCGGCGCGGGCGGGCGAGGAGATTGTCACGAAAACGTCAAGGCCGACCGTTCCCCCGCCCGATCCAACCGGACCCCCTGTTACGCTTTCTCCGGCAGAACCAGGCAAAGAAGCGTCAGATCGTCCGAAGCCGCCGCATCGCCGGCATGGGTTTTCACCGCATCGCGCACGCGGCGAATGACGTCGACGGGATCGTCCGCGCGCCCCCCGCCGAACGCCCTGCCCAAAGCCGCCTCGCCGAACAGCTCCTTCCGCCCGTTCATCGCCTCGGTCACGCCGTCGGTATACAGCAAAAGGCAGTCGCCCGGTTCCAGGCGGACGACGGCATTCTCGAACACGGCGTCGGCGAACACCCCGACGACGGGGCCGCCGGCGGCGTCCAGTTCCCGGACCACCGACCCGCGCCGGAGGAGCGGCGGGTTGTGCCCGGCGTTGACATACGTCATAACGCCTGTCCGCACATCGAGGAAGGCGACGAACAGCGTGACGAACATGCAGTTGGCGTTCTCCCGCTCCAGTCCCGCGTTCACCATGCGCACCACCGACCCGGGATCGGCGGCGCTGGCGGCGGCGGAGCGGAGCAGCACCATCGCCATGCTCATGAACAGCGCGGCGGGGACGCCCTTGTCGGACACGTCGCCGATCGCCAGGCACAGCCGGTCGGACCCCGGCATGAAGTAATCGTACAGGTCTCCCCCCACCTCGCGCGCGGGCGCCATGAACGCCTCCAGCGCGAATCGGCCGCGAACCTCGTCGTCCCGCAACCGGCGGGGAAGAATCCCGGCCTGGATCTCCGTCGCCGCCTGGAGTTCGCCCTCCATGCGTTCGCGGCTTCCCGTCATCTCGATCAGTTCGCGCACCCTGCTCCTGAGCGAGGCGTCCATGAACAGGAAGGATTTCGCCAATTCTCCGATCTCGTCCCGGCGCGGCCGGCGGGCCAGGTCCGCCAGCGCGGCATCCTTCCCCCCTTCCCGCTCGCGGAAGAAATCCTCGTCCGGCAGCTTCCGGGCGAAATCGGTCAATGCCGCCAGCGGAGCGGTGAGGCGGCGCAGCAGCAGCGCCGACAGAAGCCCCAGAACCGCCGCCGCCGTCAACAGCCCGAGGACAAGGAACAGCGAAAGCCGGCGCCCCGGCCGGCGTATCTCGTCCATGAAGCTCACGCACGCCACATGCCAGCCGAACGGACGGCTGAACGCGCTGAACGCCAGCGCCTCCCGGACGCCGTCCGGCGTGGGAACGCGCGCCCGGACAAAGGCGTCGGGATTCTGGGACGACGAGACGATATCGTCGATGAGACGGTTGCCGGTAACCGGGTTGACGGCGGTCAGAAAGTCGCCGGGCAGCCATGTCTCCGAACTGACGACCACCTTCCCCGAAGGCTCGGCCACCAGCATGAAGCCGCCCGAGCCGAGACGAATTTCGCCCAGGGCGTCCCGGATGAAATCGAGGGCGTCGGCGAAATGCTTTTTCCGCAACTCGGAGGCGGTGTCGAGATCGACCCACAGCCCGAGCATCAGCCCCCAGCGTGAAATGACGAAATTCCGCCCGAAATAGTCGTGCCCGTCGCCCAGGCGCGAATCGGCGCGGATGAGCGTGTCCGTCGACGCGCCCTGCCGCATCCGGGCCAGAATGCGCTCGCCCACCCGCCGGCCCCTGATGTCGAACTCGCGGTAGGGATTGTACCCCGGGGGCATGTCGGTGACGACGGGCTCGGCCTCGCCGCCCGGGACGGCCTTCCACAGGGAAAAGTCCTCCGGGAGGGCGATGTGGACGAGGTCTTCCGGGGCGGTCTCCGTCTTTTCGGCGAGACCGCGTATGATCCGCTCGTACAGGGCGAGGAAATTCCGCATCCGCGTCGCCTGCTCCACTGTCAGGTAGAGAAGGTCGCGATGCTTGTCCTGGATGATGCTGGCGGAGAGGAGAACGGCGTTCCGGGCGCTCTCCTCCATTGTTTCCGTCAGCGCCGTTTCCACGCCGTACTTGGTGAACAGCCCTCCCCCCAGCGCCAGCAGCCCGAGAGCGCCGGAGAGGAGGAGGACCAGTCTGAACTTGATGGAGAAAAACATCATTGCATGTGACGCCGGAACGCTTCGCGCATGTCAAGCATCGCCTCGACCGCCATCTCCAGTTGCGCCACGGTCATCCGCCCCGCCGGGAACGTGCGGCTGTAGATGACCCGGCTTTCGCCGGGATCGATGCCGAGAATCCCGCCCCGGGTCTCGCGGCCGAGGCAGTTGAGCTTCAGCAGGCGCGCGAACAGGCGCTGCCGCGCCTCCGCCCCGTCCGGAACCGCGCGGACGTCGGTGGACAGGCAGATCTCGGCCCTGTCCTCGTCGGGGCTGAAATTCAGGACCATTTCGTCAAACCGTATGGAGATGACGTCGTCGTCAAAAGCGGGCTCGTCAACGCCCGCGTATTCGGCGAAATCCAGGACCAGCCGTTTTACCGCATTCATGCGTTCGCTCCCTTGCTTTTGTCGGAGTCCGGCAGCCCGCTCAGGAAAAACTCCGGATTCAACACCGAGCCGTCCGGCGCCACGTCATACTTGAACCGGACGCGGCCATTGTTCGCAGCCATTGCCTGTTCTCCCGAGTCGATCTCGACCCTGACCATGCCGCCGGAGTCACGTTTGACTGTTATGTCGACGCCGGAGTGCTCGTTGAAAGCTACGCCGTTAAGATTGCGGGCAAGCCCGCCGAAGCCGAACATGCACGCCATCGGCTTCTGCGACAGGAGCAGCATCACGGTGTCGAACTGCCTGGGGTTTTCGAACAAGAGACGACTGTCGGGGGGAGTGCATGCCTTGTGCACCGCCGCGGCGATGGCGCCGGCGTAATGCGACAATGCGCCGCCCGTGTAATTTCCAAGGCCGGTTTTGGTGAATCTCCTGGGCTGGAGCTTTCCTTCCACTAATTCGCGCGGTCCGTTTTTGAAGCCGACCGCCCCATACGTGTCAGGATCCAGGATCTTGCCCCAATACTTGGGATTGCCGACCGGGAACGTTTCGTCCCCGACGCGGATGACGGGGGGACGTTTCACCACCGTGCCGTCCGGACACGGTTCCATGATGGGGAGGCGGCGGCAAATGTCCCGCATCATAGACCCTTCGGGCGTCGCGTTGCGGTCGCGCACGACGGCGAGGGTGGCCCCCCGGTTGATCATATCGCGATGGGAAAGCAACGTATCGCCGGCATCGTTGCCGAAACGCGGCTTGCGCTTCACGATGGCGGCGGCCCGCTCCGGTTCGATGTCCAGAATCAACCGTTGCAACCGGAATCTCGTCTCTCTGTCCGGGGCCCCGCCTGAATCGGTCTTGGCGAGGCTGGACAACCGCTCTTCAAGTTTTTCGGAGAATGCGAGTTTGAATTCTTCCTTGTCGACGTTTTCCGGCTTCTTCCCGAAGGCGGCCTCCCAGATGGCATCCGTCGTCAACTCGCCCGAGGGCTGCGATTTGCGCATGTCCCCGAGCGACGCCGAGGCGAGCGCAGCGGTGATCCAGTCGCGCGGGAAAAGGCGTCCGAGGCGCATCTTGTCATTGAGGGAACCGGGATAGGAAGCGTAGCCGTGATCCCGGGGACAGGCGGCGATCGCCGCGCCGATCTCCGGGCAGGAGTTCTCGACCCAGGAAGCCCTGGCTGCATTGTTGGCGGTCTTGCCTGGGCCGGAAGCGATCCAGTCGCCGAATTCCTTGACGGCTTGCCCGAGAATGCTCTCCAGCGCCTTGTTGTGCAGATTGGCCAGCTTCGTGTCCTTGATGTACTGCCAGCTTTTGGGAAAACTGTTTTCCGGGTCGAGTCCCATGAGAAACGCGCCGTCCGCCTTCTTCGCCGCGGCGATCAGCCTGTCGACGCCCTGGCGGATGGAAGTCGGGTCTTTGCAGTTCGCCAGCATCGGCCGGAGAAAGCCGGTCGCGATGTTCTCCAACATGCATGTGCGGACGCGCCGGGCGACATCGCGCGAAAAACCGTGCCTGGCGATCAGGGTGTCGACCGTCAACTTTTTCTCGACGTACATCTCCGCGATGCGGTTCTTCGCCTCGGCCAACAGCTCATACGGGAGGGCGCGTTCCCGCGTGACCTGGTCCAGCGCCGCAAGATTGGCCGGGCCGGACATGGCGCCGACGCGGGAGGGGCCGACAAGCATGGACATGGCAAGCAAGACGTTCTTGTTCCGCTCCATCTTGCTCGCGTCGGACGCGAACATCCTGAAGAAACTGGTGAAGGCGCTGATCGTCTCAAGCTTGCCGTCCTTGCGCACGGCGAAATGCGAACCCCGAGCCAGCGCCTGCCGCAGACTGACGACATTGTCGATGACAGCCATGACATTCCCTCCTGCCCGGCCGGCGTGCGATCCGGCGCGCGGGCATTGGTTGTTAGGCGCGGATGCCGCCGGAAGCCTTCTCGTCGGGCGCGGATACATCGGCCGCTTCCGTCAGGAACAGCGTCTCCGCCAGATTCGACGCCAGCCCCAGGGCGTTGACGCAAACCGTCTCGAACGTCTCGCGCCCCATCCCGGCGAACGGCCACGCCAACTGGAAGGTCGTCACATCCTCGTTCGGGTCGTATCCGAGACACGCGCCGCCGGTTCCGGAAAAACCATGGTTCATGGTGAGGAGGCGGACGAAATACGCCTTCTTCCCGGCCTCGTCGTCCGGCGGGGAGCCGACTATGCCGTTGAACATGACGATGTCGCGATCCTCGAAATACAGCACATTCAGCGGATATCCTTCGGCCTGGACGGTGAACATGCCGGCGTCCGGCCCCGCTTCGACTTCAAACCCGCGTTCAGCGGCAAAACCGGTCAACAGCGCCTTGAATTCGCCCAACATGATTTCTCCTTTTGCCTTTTGCCCTTTGTCAGTGTTGCTTCGATGTCGTTTTTTCCCCGTCGGCGGGAGAAGAATACGTCCACATGCTGAGGTTCCAGTCGCGTCCCCGCGCATGGCGCACGCTCTGAAACATCCGCCGCAGCATGAACAGGCCGAGGCCGCCCGGCTCTCGCGCCGACAACTCCGCCTCCACGTTGGGAAGGGGCGCCGAGGCGACGTCGAAGGCGACGCCGTTGTCGGCGAAGACAAGATGAAACCCGGCGTCGTCCGTGGTGATTTTCCCCCGGCAGGTCAGGCGTTTTTTCCCGCCGTCGTCGCCCGCGCCGTACTTGCCCAGGTTCGTGATCAATTCCTCCAGCACCATGCGGCAGGCGAAAACGCGCTCCGCGCCCGCCCCGCGCCGATTCAGGAACGCCGCCGCCGCGTCGCCAAGGCGGGATGCGTCCTCCGGAGCCCCGGCCGGCGCGGACAGCTCCAGCACAAAGCGGAAGGCGTCCCCTATCTCCTCCGCCGACAAGAAATTCGCCATGGCGAGGATTCCCCTGCGATCAGACCGGACAGTCTTCCATCGCGGCATAGAGCTGGATATACCTGAGGAGGCCCGTCATCCGGAACACGGGCAGCACCTCCCCTCTCATGCCCACCCCGTGCAGGACGGCCTTTCGCGGAGCCATTTCCTTCACCGCCTTGAGAAAAACACGCAGTCCGGCGCTTGCCACGAATTCCAGTCCGGAAAAATCCAGGACGATGTCTGTGACGCGTTCGTCGCCGGCCAGCGGCAGCAAGGCGGCCTCGAACTCCGGAACGGCCTTGGCCTCCAGCATTCCCCGCACCCGAACCGTCCCTCCCGTCGGACCGCGCTCCTCCGCCTCCACAGAAAAACTCGTCATCATTCTTCCTAACGCCGCTCGAACAATCCGGACATGCCCATAACCGCCGGCCCCCCGCCCGCGCCGCCGCCGTTCCCGGCGTTCAGAAGCCGCCGCATCGCCTCGGTTTCGTCGAGAAGGCGGCCGACCCTCTCCAGCCACTCGCGTTCGTCTTCCGGCCGCGCGAGAATGTAGAGCAGGAACTCGCCCTCCCCGCCCAGCGTCGCGACAATGTCGCCGGCGCCGCGCACCCGGCCGAGGCGCAGGCGGAGAAATGCCTCCGCCCGCTCCCGTTCCTCTTCCGGAGGCCGCCCGCCCGCCACGACGGACCAGGCGACGATGCCGCCCTCCTCCGGCAGGGCGCACACGCCCAGGCGCATGTCGTACGCCAGGTCGAAGCGATACCCGCCCTGCGCGTCCGGCTCCGGAGACGCCTGGGAAAGGGTCCGGGCAAGACAGCTCACCAGCGCATCGAGAGAAAGCATAGCGGCTCCTCACGCTTACATATTGTGTATGACAGACGATTCCGTGCGGTTGAGAGCCTGGAAATACTCCTTCATCGTGTTCATGGCGCTTTCGAGCAGCTGGTTGGCGCTCTTCTGGAATTCGGCCTCTTCGTTTTCCCGGGACGTCGCCTTCTGCGACCCGGCCGTCAGTTCCGCCTGGTCCGCCTGCATCTCGGCGGCCGTCTGTTGCCCGAACACGTTGCCGACAATCTGGAACAACCCCTGGGCCATCTGCCCCTTGGCCTGCCACTTCCCAGGCTCGACGTCGCCCTGCATCGCCAACTGAGCCTGCTCCTTCGCTTCTGCGAGCTCGTTTTTGATCCGGTCCAGCAAAGTCGTCTTTTCCTTCAGGCGGTCGGCGGCGTCCGGCGCGCTGCCGGGGTTCTCATAGACGCTCGCTTCGGCCTTCACCGCCATTTGTTCTTTTTCCAGCGCTTCGACCCGACTCTCCCGGAGATCGATCTCGTCCCGGGGCGCGCCGCTCCTCTGCGCCCGGGTCGCTTCCTGCCGGGCTTCCGCGATTTGCCCGGCCAGATTGCCCTCGTAGTCGGCGTTCGCCGCCTTGGCCTCTGTCGCGTCGATTTTCACCTGCTTTTCCAGCTTCGCCACCCGGGCCTCGGCCGCCGCGGCCTTGTCCCGCGCCTCGGAGAGTTCAACCTGCGAGGAATTCGCCTGTTTTTTCAGTTCCGTTACCCGGGCCTTGGCCGCCGTGGCCTCACCCCTCGCCTGGGAGAGCGTAGCCTGCGAGGAATGGAGCTTCATATCCGCCTTGAAGGAGGCTAATTTTTTCTCCGCCCGGATGACCGGCTTCTGCGCTTGCCGAAACGTAGAGAGCTGCTTGGAGGCCGATTTCAGGCTGGCTGCCGCCATGATCATGCCGCCGAGGCCCATCGCCACGCCAAAGACCATCTGGAATTTGCCGGCGTCGCGGAGCTTCTTGGCCGCGTCCTTCGCCTCCGACTCGGCGAAATCGCGCTCGGCATGGCGCATTTCACGGTGGGCGTCGCTCAGCATCCTGGCCGTTTCCACCAGCGCCATCAGGATCTTGGCGAAATCGAAGTTTTCCGCTTTTTCAATGGCGTTGCCGAACACGTCGCCGGAAAACGGCGCGGGCGGCCTGAGCGACTGCTCGCCCACGGACGCGTAGCGATCCAGACCCAGTTCCCGCAGAGTCGTCATGTCGCCGTTCAGGATGGCGAGGGAAACGATGTTGGCCGCGGCAGCGCGTTTGCCGTTGATTTCCGGAGCGTGGCCGGGGATTTGCGGCGCGGAAGCGGACCATTTCGGATCGATGTTGTTTATCGAATGAGGAGTATTCATGATAGCCCTCCACAACAGGATTCCTCGCTACAGGCTCTGCGCGATGCGGATCTGGGCTTTGCTCATGCCCGCGATCATATCGCTGACGTCCACGAAGCCTGAGTTCAACTGCTCCATAATCTTCTGCAACCGCTCCGCCTCATCGTCCATCAACTGGTTGAGGCGGGCGAGCCAGGCGGTGATTTCCTGGGCCTCGGCCCGGGCTTCGGCGGCGTTGCGGGCGGTGAAGCCCTGGACGACGCTCACGACGCTGGAGCCGACGGTGGCGGCCGCCGAGCCGACATCCCCGCCGATGCCGACATAGTGGGCGATCCTCTGTACTTTCGTCAGCTTTTCCGCCCCTTCGGCCGCCGCCGCCGCGACGTCGCCGGCCGCATCGGCGGCCTTGACGGCGCCCTGCGCGGCGCGGCCCGAGCGAAGCGCGTTGACGCCCGCGCTCGCGCCTATCGTCACCACGGTCAGAAGGATGATGACGACCATCGAAAGGATCGCCTTGACTTCCTCGCGGGTCATCGTGCCGAGGTCGGGATCCCTCCTGACGGCATAGTTGAGCCCCGGCAGGGAGTTGGCCAAATCGGCAAAGAAGTTCTTGACGTCGTTCCAATCGCTGAAGCCCTTGGTGAACATGCCCATGAGGGTTTGCAGCAGATCGAGGGCCAGGAGCTTTTTTATGAACATGGCGCCTGCCTGCCAGCCTTGGTCCATGAAAAAGTCGGCGAGAGCGTCGAGCATCTTGTCCCACGTGCCGGTGGTTTCCAGCACCTGCATGGTGAGGGCGATCGCGGCGGCGATGACGAGCGGGATCGAGACCCCGCCGGTGGCGACCGAGGCGGCGACGGCGACGACGGCAATGAAGGCGGTGGCTATCCAGCCGAAGAGTTTGCCCCAGAAGCCCTGGTTTTCGGCTTCCTTCATCTGCCGGATATGCTCTTCTATTTTCTCGATGTATTCCTTGTTGGCGCGGCCGACGTTCTCCTTCTGAACCTGCAACTCCTCGGCGGAGAACTTCATCTGCGTTTCCTTCATCTTCGCCTGCACCTGCGCGACCTTCATGATGATGGAGGACCAGTCGGCGCCGGCTTCGGGGACGGCGAGCTCGGGAGCGGCGAGGGTGGGCGCGGAACGGGCGGCGACGGACGAGCGCTGCACCGTATCGGCGGCGACGCTGCCGACTATCCCGGCGAGAACGGCACGCTGGCTTTCGTTCATGGCGGCCGGATCGGGGAGCCTGTCCATGCCGAGAGCCTGCAGGACATGCGCCTGATCGGCGCGGGAAATGGCGTTCCAGACGGCATTCATGGTCAGTCCTCCTTGGCGGACGCCTTGAGGGTCTTCAACAGGGCTTCGGCCTGCCGGCGCGTCCGCTCGTATTGCGGCTTGTCGCCGCTGGCGATGATCGCGGTCTCAAGGGCGCTGGCCGCCTCCTCGTTCATCCCGAGGGCGGCCAGGCAATAGCCGGCCTGCGCCTGGGGTTCGGGGTTCGACACGTCCAAGAGGGTCGCTGCGGCATACGACTGCGCCGCGCCGGCGTATTCCCCCTTCGCCTGCTGCGCGACGCCCAGGCTGTGGAACCAGCGCGGCTGGAGATGGTCGTACAGGCAGAGGAAATTGAAGAGGGAGATGGCCTTGTCGTACTTTTGGGCGGTGAAGAAGGTGTGGCCGACGGCGTAGATCGCCTCCAGTTCGTCCCGGGTGAATCCGGCGAGATTGCCGATGGTGCCGCCCGCGAGAATGTATTCCGCCATCTTGTCGGCGGCATCGTGATCGGCCGGTTCATTTTCGGCGGCAGTCATGTCAGGCTCCTTTACAGATTGCGCAATATGGACTGGACGGACGAGTTGTTTGTCTGCATGACCTTGGTGCACATTTCAAAGGAGTTGTTGCGCTTTTCCAGCACGTTCTGGAGCTTGATATTGGCCATCTGCGAGTCGTTGTTCAGGATGTCGATGCGCGACTTGATGTTGGCGATGTTGGCTTCCCAGTCGTCCTTGGCGCTCTTGTCTTTGCCGTTTTCGATGTTTTTCCACGGGATGTCGTAGCGTTTCGCGAACTCGCGCAGGCTGAGCATCTCGCCGGTGATGGGATCCCTTACGGTGTATTTGTAGGGCTCATTGGAGTCCGGAACGAGGTGCTCGAAAACGGGCTGGGGATTGAGCTGGTGATTAACAGCCTTTCTCTTGAAATCTTCCAGAGACATGTTTCCGGGGTTGACTATGTACTGCATTTTGCCGTCGGGACCGAGCTTGGTTTCAACTTTGTACGGGCTCGACATCTTCCAGGTTTCGTCCGGTTCGAATTGGCTGGGATCGGCGGGCCTCAGCCGTAACAGGTTGGGAGAATCCTTGCCTTGGTCCTGCTTGGCCTGACGGGCCTTGTTCATGGCGTCGGTCATGGCGGAGATGATGGCGTTCCTTTTCTGGATATCGTCGAGCTGCAAGGCTATCTGGTTGTCGAGATTCGAGGTGCGCTTCATGCTGATCATCATCATGAGGGTGCCGAGATCGGCTTCGATCGCCTTGCCGTCGGAACCGATGATGACGAACGTGCCGTTCCGCACGTCGACAAACCTCCTGTCCTTCGGGGGTTCGTCCGCCAAGGGGCTGCCCAGGCTGGTGGACGCGGGCGCCTGCCCGGTGGAAAGGGTGAATTTTTGGGTAGCTGGATTAAAGGCGAACATGGCCATCCTCCTTATAAAAAATGTAAAACCCCTTGAAAGCGCTATAGGTTGCGGAGAACGGACTGGACGGACGAATTGTTGGTCTGCATGACCTTGGTGCACATTTCGAACGAGTTGTTGCGCTTTTCCAGCACGTTCTGCAATTTGATGTTGTCCATCTGCGAATCGTTGTTCAGGACGTCGGTGCGCGACTTGAGGTTGGCGATGTTCGATTCCCAGGCGCTTTTTCTGGTTTTGTCGTCGTCGGAGTCGGCGTCGGTCCAGGCGACGTCGTAGTTCTTGGCGAATTCCCGCAGGCTGATCTCCTTGCCGGTCATGGGATCCTTGATGTAATACTTCCCCTGATCGTCATGCAGCGTCTCGCAGGTCAACACCAGATACACGGCCGGATCGTTCCACAGGTTGAGATAACCCACGCCCTTCTTGGCCTCATTCCGGTCCATGGTGATTTCGAG
>QMCE01000488.1_pt1 | contig 21155 bp, 13 predicted proteins | sample 1821851 | NCBI WGS metagenome assembly QMCE01 (sample SAMN09453174, study PRJNA476694) | Termite gut metagenome, whole genome shotgun sequencing project. | isolation source: worker | host: Odontotermes sp. | place: South Africa:Pretoria | collected 2016-01-28 | reverse complement strand
AATGACGGACAAAGAGCAACGGGCGGCAGCAATTAAGTTTGCCGCTGACTGGAAAGACAAGGGTTACGAGAAAGGGTAGTGCCAGCCGTTTTGGCTGTCGCTGCTCCGTGATGTGTATGGCGTGGAAGAGCCGGAGAAGTTTGTCTTCTTTGAGGATAAGGTGCATATAGACCACACTAGTTTTATAGACGCGACAATCCCGGCAACGCGCGTGCTGATTGAGCAGAAGAGCTTGGGTAAAGACCTGATGAAACCTATCAGGCAATCAAACGGTGATCTCCTGACACCGTTTCAGCAGGCAAAGCGATACATAACGGAGCTGCCGGTTTCAAAGCATCCGCGCTGGGTGGTCACGTGTAACTTTCATAAGTTTTTGGTTTACGATATGGAGCGGCCCGGCGGCGACCCGGAGGAAATCCTGCTCGAAAACCTTCCCGCGGAAGTTTACCGCTTGACGTTCCTTGCCGATACCGGGAACGAACACCTCAAGCGCGAGACGGAAGTCTCGATCGCAGCCGGAAAAATCGTCGGGCTGCTGTATGACGCGCTGTCCAAACAATACGTTGATCCAACCAGCGAACGCGCGCTGAAAAGCCTGAACATGTTGTGCGTCCGGCTTGTGTTTTGTCTGTATGCGGAGGACGCCGGTGTGTTCGGGCGTCACGGTATGTTCCATGACTATTTAGCGGGGTTTGATACGCGGTATATGCGCGGCGCTGTAATCGATTTGTTCCGCGTTTTGGATACCCTGCCCGAAGATCGCGACCCTTACCTTGACCCCGCGCTGGCCGCCTTTCCCTACGTTAACGGCGGCTTGTTCGCGAGCGAGGAACTGGAGATCCCGCAGTTTACCGCCGAGATTAAGGAATTGCTTTTGGCAAAGGCAAGCGCGGATTTTAACTGGTCGGAAATCAGCCCCACCATCTTCGGCGCGGTGTTTGAAAGCACGCTGAACCCCGAAACGCGCCGCTCCGGCGGGATGCACTACACATCCCTTGAGAATATCCACAAGGTGATTGACCCGCTGTTCCTTGACGCGCTGAAAAGGGAGCTTGCGGAGCTGTGCGACATTCCCATTGAGAAAACGAGGGTTACGAAGTTCCGCGCCTTCCAAGCGAAACTTGCCTCGCTGCGCTTCCTCGACCCCGCCTGCGGAAGCGGTAACTTTTTAACGGAAACCTACATCAGTCTGCGGCATTTGGAGAATGCCGTAATCAGCAACTTGAAATACGGGCAGATCGTACTCGGAACCGACATCTTGAATCCGATACAGGTGTCCATCGGGCAATTCTACGGTATTGAAATCAACGACTTCGCCGTGACCGTCGCGAAAACCGCGCTGTGGATTGCCGAGAGCCAGATGATGAAGGAAACCGAGGGCATCGTCCACATGCAGCTGGACTATCTGCCGTTGAAAACATACGCGAACATCGTTGAGGGGAACGCCCTGCAGATCGATTGGGAGACTGTGATTCCGAAGCACAAGACGAATTATATTATGGGAAATCCGCCGTTTGTGGGATCAAAAATGATGAGCGAAAAACAACGCAGTGAAATGGCAAGAATCATTGTAGATAACCAAGGAAAGCCAATAAAAGGATCGGGACTTTTAGATTATGTAGCGGCATGGTATTTTATCGCATCGAAATATATACATGGAACAAGTATTCAAGCGGCATTTGTTTCTACCAACTCGATAACGCAAGGAGAACAAGTGGCACTTGTTTGGAAGCCCTTAATTGATAACTACGGAATACATATCAATTTCGCGCACCGCACGTTTAAGTGGAACAGCGAAGCCTCGGAGAAAGCGGCGGTACACTGCGTAATTATTGGGGTCGGCGTAAAACGTAACGATAGTAAGGTTATACATAACGGAAACAGATCAATAGTGGCAAACAATATCAACGGCTATCTTATTGACGCACCCGATGTGTTTATTACAAGCCGAACCACGCCTATCTGCGAGGTGCCTTCCATAGGTATCGGTAATAAGCCGATTGACGGCGGTAATTATCTTTTCACAGAAGATGAGAAAGAAGCATTTATTCAAAAAGAGCCAAATTCAATCAAATGGTTTCGCCCGTGGATTGGTTCCCATGAATTTATCAACGGCTACACAAGATATTGCTTATGGCTTGGTGACTGCCCGCCCGCGGAGCTTCGGAAGATGCCGGAAGTCATGAAACGTATAGAAGCTGTGAAGCAATTTCGCCTTGCAAGTAAAAGCGCACCAACGCGAAAGCTAGCCGATACTCCGCTCCGGTTTCATGTTGAAAATATGCCGGAATCAAACTATATTGTCGTTCCGAAAGTATCCTCTGAAAAACGTAGATACATACCCATAGGGTTTTTGTCACCCGATACGATAGCGAGTGACTTAGTGTTCCTGATTCCTAATTCATCCTTATTTCACTTCGGCGTTCTCACCTCAAACGTCCATATGGCATGGGTTCGCGCAGTTTGTGGACGGCTTGAGATGCGCTACCGTTACTCAAAAGACATCGTCTACAACAACTTCCCTTGGCCGAACGCCACCGACGAGCAAAAGGGCGCGATTGAGAATTTGGCGCAAGCGGTATTAGACGCGCGGGCACGGTACCCCGAGAGCAGCCTTGCCGACCTCTATGACCCGCTGACGATGCCCCCCGTATTGCTAAACGCCCACCGGGAGCTTGACCGCGCCGTGATGAAGCTGTACGGCTTCCCGGTGAAGGGATTCAGCGAAGCGGACTGCGTGGCGGCGTTGATGGAGCGGTATAGGGAATTGGCGGGGGAGTGAACAACACTTCGGTTAAAAAGCTACGTCCTTCGGCGGAATTGCCGGTACAGGGGAACCTACGAAGTCTTTTACGTTCCGCGTTACGATAGCGTCGGCTTTTACCTTCTTCGCGCAGACGGATACAAGGGCGTCTTCGTAGTCACTGATGCCAATGTCCAGAGCGTCGAGACAGTCCGATTTGTCTACCCCGGCGATCTGAAAAGCGTTTAGCAGTTTCGCGACAACTTCCTTTGCTTTCGCTGAATCATGCAGCGCTCGCCGCGTAACATAGTAAATGTCGGTGACGGTACTGGCGGTAAGCCACATCTTGGCTTTCCCGGTCATCAGACGATCAAGGCAATCACGCGCGGCTTCGGCAAACGGTTCGCGCTTCAGAACGTAATCAAGGATCACATTCGTATCAATCAGCACGGTCATATCGTTTGCCCCTCTCCTCGCGAATAACGCTCCTGATTCCTGCGTCGTCCATTTGGGATAGTTCCGTATCGGCGAGAATCCCGAATAAGGAGCGGATGTCGGAGACGGCATCGTCTTCCTCTTTTATAAGCTTCGCGACCCGGCGGCCATTACGGGTGATGATGATATCCTCTCCCGTAACCAAGTCAAGGTATCTGCCAAGGTTCGTCTTAAATTCCGTAGATGTAACGAACATGCCATCCCCCTCCGTTCATCAGATTCCATTATAAGTATATTCTCGCTCGTTCGATTTGTCAAGAACAGATTAACCGATTAATATAAACAATTAATCAATCAAGGAAACAGAAATACGCGAGAAGCGCCACAACCCGCACCATTGTAGGGGACGGCCTCCCGGACGTCCCGCCGTAATTCCCGTGCCCCGGACGTCCCGCCGCTCTTTTTACGCAAGCGGGCGATTCGTGAATCGCCCCTACTGTCCGTCAGCACTCCATAATCACCGGCAGGATCATAGGTTTGCCTTTCTGCCCGCGATTGAGATGGTTGCTCAGCGCGCTGCGCAGGCTTTGCTTGATAGTGGCCCAATCGGTGTAGTGGTGCTGGATGCAGTCCTCCAGCGTATTGGCCGCGATATGCCGAAGCTCTTCCAAGAGCCTCTCCGCATCGTCTTTCGGCAGGGCGAAGCCGCGTGTGACAATGTCGGGGCCGGCAATGACTGTGGAGCCGTCGGCGTCCATCGTCACCACAACCATCAGGATACCGTCGTTCGCGAGGTGCCGCCGGTCACGCAGAATCACGCTGCCGACATCCCCCGATCCCATCCCGTCTACCAAAACCCGTCCGGAGGGGACGGCCGTGCCGAGGCGGATACCCTTTTCAGATATCTCCACCGGCCGCCCCAACTCGGGAATTTGTATATTGTTCGGCGTGACGCCGGTCAGCGCCGCAAGTTCGGCGTGCGCTTTCAGCATACGGTATTCGCCGTGCATGGGGACAAAGTATTTCGGCTTGGTCAGCGCAAGAATCAGCTTCAACTCTTCCTGACAGGCGTGCCCCGACACATGGATATCGGCCAGGCGGCGGTATATGACTTCGCAGCCGCGTTTAAACAGCTCGTTGATCATTCTGGATACCGTCTTTTCGTTGCCGGGAATGGGGGTGGCCGAGATGATAACCCTGTCCCCAACACCCAGATCGACTTGCCTGTGCGCCCCGAACGCCATACGGTGCAGCGCGGACATGGATTCCCCCTGGCTGCCCGTCGTAATTACGCAGACCTTGGATTTCGGCAGGCTTTTCACCTGCGACAATTCGATGATGGTTTCGGGCGGTATGTCGATCATATCCAACTCGATCGAGAGGGTGAGGATATTCTCCATGCTGCGGCCTGTGATAGCCACCTTGCGACCCGTCGCGACCGCCGCGTTGATGATCTGCTGGATGCGGTGAATATTGCTCGCGAACGTGGTGACGACGATGCGTTTGTCGCATCCCCGGAACTGTGTCAGCAGCGCCTCGCCGACGGTACGCTCACTCATGGCGTATCCGGGGCGCTCCACGTTGGTGGAGTCGGAGAGCAGCGCCAAAACGCCTTCCCGCCCAAGTTCGCCGAAACGCGCGAGATCGATCATCTCCCCCTCGACTGGGGTGCTGTCAATTTTAAAGTCGCCGGTGTGCACGAGCGTCCCCATCGGGGTATGGATGGCGAGCGATACCGCGTCGGCGATTGAGTGGTTGACATGAATGAATTCCACGTCAAAGCAGCCCGCCGTGATCATCTGCCCCGGCTCAATGGTGCGGATGTCGCTTTTCGCGGCCAGCCCCGCTTCCTGCAGCTTGATGCGAATCAAACCAGCCGTCAGCTTGGTGCAGTAGATCGGGCAGTTAAGGACGCGCAGAAGGAAACTGATCGCACCGATGTGGTCTTCGTGGCCGTGGGTGACGCAGAGGGCGCGCACGCGGTTTTTGTGTTTCTCCAGATAAGCGAAATCGGGGATAACGATGTCGATGCCGAACAGTTCCTCATCGGGGAACGAAAGGCCGCAGTCTACCAGCAGTATGTCGCCGTCGTGTTCATAAACCGTGAGGTTTTTTCCCACTTCGCCGATACCGCCCAACGGGATGATCTTCAGTTTTTGCGCCATTACAAATGTTTCACTCCAGTTACTTTTAGTATGTATCGTATCGCGCCGAGGCGCGACAAAGACAGCCATATTCAGGAGCCGGTGCCGTCCGGCCCATACGTTCCATACTATATCATATCCGCGCATATTAGGCAATAAAAATTTTTACGTTCTCCCGTCCAAAGAGCGCACTTTTTGCATGAAATCGGCGCAAATTTCCTCGGCCAGTTCCTCGCTTGCCCCTTCGGCGATGATGCGGAGGGAGCGGCGGCTGGGCAGAGGGGCCACGCGAACCCAACCGCCCCGCGTGCGCGTCCGTATGCCTTCCACCAGTTCCGCGTTGGGATTTTGCCGCGCAAGTTCGCGCATAACAGACGCTTGGTCGGCGTCCAAAGGCACCTCCCCGGCGGAAAGGAAAAATGAAGGGAGCCTCTCCTCCAGTTCTTGGAGCGTGGTTCTGAGTTTACGACACCCGTGGATCAGGCGCGCCGCCAAAAAGATGGGATCGCGCATATACGGCTGACTGATAAGCAAAGAACGTGCTTTGTCGCCGTCGCGTTCGGCGCGGAAAGCCCGGATCCCCTGACGCGCAGCAATGTCCTCCAAATACGCCGGAGCGTCGTAAGGCAGGCACACCTGTGCCGCTCCGCAATCGGCCTCGATCAGGATCATCATTCCGAGCAGACGGGAAAAATCCGCCTCCTTACCGTTTTCCAGAGCGGCGGATAGAGACAACCCGCTGACCTGAAAGACGGGCCCCTCCCCCTTGCTGCGGGAAACGCAACCGGCGGCAGCCAAAGCGCGGCGCAGAATATCGGCGTCGGCGCCACCGCCGGAAACCGACGCCGAAACGGGCGCAAATCCGTTTACCGCCCAGTAAGGCGGGGCGGCGGCGGCGGCGGCGTAAGCCTCCGCAAGACCGGATACGGAGCGGAAGGGCCGCAACGCCTGCGGATCGGCAAGATCCGCGTCGTCGTGCAGGGTATGAGCCTCCAGTTTCCGTTCCAAGACACGCCCCGGCGCGAGACCGTCCCGGTCAAAGAAGTGAAGAATAATGGACCGGCCGTCCTGACGGACAAAGATGTTCAACGGAATGGCATATGTCCGTCCGGCGAAGGCGGCGCAGGACGGCGTCAGCGCGTCTGTACGGATCGCGCGGGCACCCCCCGCCGTCACGCCGGCCTCCAGCGCAAGGGCGCACAGACTGGCCGCTTCGCCCCCCTGCCAGGAAATCGCGATTTCTTCCCGCGCTACCAATGCGGCGGCGAGCCCCAGCTTCAGGCAAAAACCGGGCGTCACGTCGACATGAGGCAAGCCCCGGATCGTTCCGCCGCCGTCAAAGACCGCGCCCCGCAAGACCTGCCCTCGGCTGACGCTGCCCGACACTCTGGCACCGGATTCAACGCGCTTGCGAGGCCAGATACGCGCCGATTCCAACACCTCCGCCTGCTCGCCGATCACCGCGCCCTCGCCGATCACCGCGCCTTCGCGTACCGAAGCGCCCTCCCGCAAAACCGTACCCCGGCCGATAAACGCGCCGCGGCAGAGGGCTCTCGCTTCCAGAATCGCGCCATCCAATACGCAATACTCCGCCGACGCGCCGTTTCCAAGACGGCTCCCTTCGCCGATCACGGTGTACGGGCCAACAGTAACATCCTGTCCAAAACTGACATTATGCCCGATATAACACGGCTGCGCGATCTGCAAACCGGACGCCGCCGGAACGGGGGGGCATACGGGCAAGTCAATGCGCAATTCTCCATTTAAAACATCGCGGCAGCATTGCAGATACGCGTCGCTGTCGCCGATGTCGCACCAATACTTGTTTGATACGCAACCGTACAGAGCCATACCGTCATGAAGCATCTGCGGGAAAAGATCGCGGGCGAAATCGATAGGGGTCTGCTGCGGAATGCGCCGCAGGGCTACGGGTGAGAGAATATAAATGCCGGTATTGACGGTATCGGAAAAAACCTGTCCGGAAGAAGGTTTTTCAATAAAGCGGGTGATACGGCTTTCATCGTCTGTCATAACGATGCCGTATTCCTGCACATTCGGACGGCGCGACAGCACAAGCGTAGCGTCGGCGCGGCGTGTGCGGTGGAATTCCCAAGCAGCCCGTAAATCAATATCGGTAACGGCGTCTCCCGACAGCACAAGAACCGTTTCGCTTAAAAAGTCCTCTAGCGCCGCGCGGACGCCGCCCGCCGTTCCGAGCGGCTCTTTTTCGGTGCTGTAGCGGAGCGTGACGCCTTTCGCCGCACCGTCGCCAAAATAATCGGTGATCTTACGGGGCATGGTTTGCAATGTGACGTGTATATCGGTGAAGCCGTGGCGGCGCAGCAATTCTATGCCATATTCCATCACGGGTTTGTCAAAAAGGCGCACCATCGGTTTGGGGCATTCGGCGCTGATCGGACGCAGACGCGTACCGGCTCCGCCGGCAAGCATTACGGCTCTCATAACGTTCTCCTTTGGATCTTGATATGTTTTGACCCCTGTTCACAGAGGTCATCCCGCGCCGGCTTGGCACGTCTATTCTCCAGTATGAACCAAAAACCCCAAGCATATACCTTGTCTAAGGGGACAAGGAGGGGTACGTATGTGGGCGATCCTAATGGGTGCGGGGCTTTGGTTTACCGTAGGAAGCGGCTGCTGGCAGGTACTTCATATCGGGGATATTTTCAGAGAAACACTGGGCAGTTTGTTTCGAAAAGACGGAAAACAGAAAACGAATCCCAAAGCCGTCACGCCTTTTCAGGCAATGTCCACCGCGCTGGCGTCCACCGTCGGCACCGGTAACATCGCGGGCGTCGCGACGGCGATTGTGGCGGGCGGGCCGGGCGCTGTCTTCTGGATGTGGGTTTCGGCATTGTTGGGGATGGGAACGAAATACGCCGAGGTTTTTTTAGCGGTGAAGTACCGGAAGAAAGCCCCCGGTGGGGGTTGGATGGGCGGGCCTATGATGTATATGGAGGCAATCGGATGGCGCGTACCCGCCGTTGTTTTTGCCGCTCTCTGCATGACCGCCGCGCTGGGTGTAGGGAATCTCACGCAGGTCAATACACTCGCCGACGCTGTTTATACTGTTTTTCACGCGCCGCGCTTCATTACGGGCGCGGTAACCGCCGTGCTTGCGGGATTGGTGGTATTGGGCGGGATTCGCTCGGTCGGCGCGGCGGCGGAGAAGTTGGTTCCGATTATGTCGGTTTTGTATATATTGCTGTCCGCCGCCGTATTATGGGTTTGCCGCGACGGCGTTCTGCCCGCTCTGCGCTCGATCATCGCCGGAGCGTTCTCCCCGCAGGCGGCGCTGGGCGGCGCGGCGGGGTATACCGTCTGGCGCGCTTTGCGGTTCGGGGTGTCGCGGGGCGTATTCAGCAACGAGGCGGGGCTTGGCAGCGCGCCGATCGCTCACGCGGCGGCGGATACCGACAGCGCCGCGCGTCAGGGGATGTGGGGGGCGTTGGAGGTGTTCATCGACACCATCGTCCTCTGCACCCTGACCGCGCTAGTGATTCTCTCCGCGGGAGTATTTACTCCGGGCGGCGCGATTGACGGCGCGGCGTTGACAGTCGCCGCTTTCGAGCGCGCCTTAGGCCCGTTTGGGGCGGGCGCCGTCGCCGTCTGTACGGCTCTGTTCGCGTTTGCCACCATACCCGGCTGGTGCTTTTACGGGGAGCAATGCTGCCGGTATCTGTTTTGCCGCGAATCGGCGGGCCGCCTGACGCGCCGGTATGCACCGGCACTGTACAGGGCGGCGTTTATCCTGATGCTGTTGCCGGGTGCCGCGCTGCGTTTAGACGTGGTATGGCGGTTCGCCGATATCATGAACGCCGCAATGGCGATTCCGAACCTCGCTGCGATTCTCTGGATGAGTCCTCAGGTTTTTAGCGGGCTGCGTTTTCAAAGCAAACTATCCGTCAGTACCCGGTAGAACCATGAAGCCGCTCCGGTATAGTGACTCCACCCTCCCCGTCCAAGATGCTCCGGATGGCTGTATACGTCGGCGGCCAGCACATACGGCTCCGCCCTATAAAGTGTGTTGTCATGCGTCTCCGGCATCAACATTTCAAGCAGTTCAAGGCATTTCCCGCGGTCGCCGGTTTTCAAAAACGCCATCGCGAGCCATACTGCGGCGTGCGTATACTGTCCGCCGTTTTCCCGCACTCCGGGCACATATCCCTTGATATACCCCGGATCTTTCGCCCCTCTTCCGGAAAAGGCGGGCGAAAAGAGCTTGATCAGCTTCGCGTCTGTATCAATCAATTGTTCCGCTGCGTTTTGGAGCGCCTCGCGCACCCTCTCTTCCGGCACTCGGCCGGGGAACAGTGCGGAAAAACTCTGCGCGATTGAATCTATCCGGCACTCCTCGCTTTTGGAAGAACCCAGCTCGGCGCCGTCGTCATACGTTCCGCGCAGAAACCAATGCCCATCCCACGCTTCCGAAGCCGCTTTCACCAAGCTCTCCGCCCATGCGGTGAGCTTTTGTTCATTTTCCCTGTCACCCTGTTGCTTGCAGATTCGGGAAAACCGCTCCGCCGTATGCGCGGCAAACCATGTCAGCCAAACGCTTTCACCCTTCCCTTTTTTTCCGACGAGGTTCATCCCGTCGTTCCAGTCGCCGCCTCCCATCAGTAAAAGCCCCCGCGCGCCCGTTCCCCGTTCCGCTACGGTTTCAAACGATTTGAGGCAATGTTCGTAAACGCTGCCCTTCTGAACCGAAACAGCCGGGGTTTCATAGCGGTCGTCTTCTTTTTCCAGCGGCGGAGAAACCAAATAGGGCGTTTCTATAGGAAGGATCGTCGTATCGTTTGCTCGTTCGCAGAGTTCCGCGACGGTATAGGGCAGCCATAATAAATCGTCGGAGCATCGCGTCCGCACGCCTTTGTCCGAGTGTCCGAGCTCCCGGTTTGCGGGATGCCACCAGTGCATGACGTCTCCTTCTTCGTACTGATGCGCACAGGCGCGCAATATCTGCGTCTTTGCTAAGCGCGGTTCGGTTCTCAATGCGGCGCAAACATCCTGAAGCTGGTCGCGGAATCCATAAGCTCCGCCGCATTGGTAGAGCGAGGCACGGGCAAAAAGCCGGGTGGCGATGACCTGATACAGCCCCCAGCCGTTGCCGTAGTGATCCAGCGCCTCGCTGCCGCTGTTGACCGGTACCGGGCGTACAAGCGCCTCCCAATATTCCTTTGTACGCCTCAAACCTCTCCGTGCCGTCTCGCAGTCTGTGAGTTCCCGGAGAAGGGCGGCACCTTTTTCATTACGAGCGCATCCTGTCACTAATACAGCGTTGTTATCGACGGCAAAACTTGCGTAAAACCGTTCTCCGTCCTGCGGCAGATCCAGAATTCCTGTCGCGGCAATCACGAATTCCTGAGGCGAATACGCCCTGTTGAACGGATTCCGTGCCCGCACGGAGCCGTCCTCTTCCCGCCGCGTCACGCAGAGCTGCCCATCCGAATGGGCGGCACCCATCACCAATTCCGCGCCGTAGGTTATGTTCAACGGAGTATCCGTCTCGATCACGGTCACCAGCGCCATCCGGTCGGGAGGAACATACTGCGTTGTCTTAATCATGCCCGCGTCGGTTTGCTTTTCCCACCGCGCGAAACCAAACCCATACGTCACGTCGCATGGCAGTCCGTCCTCAGCAGCGAACAGGCTCATTTCACGGCCGCCGATTTCGGCAGTCAGCGTCACGCCGCCGCCTGTTGCCAGCGGGTCATTTGTCCATGGCGTCATCTTGTTCTCGCGGGAATTTTTACGGAAGCAATATCCCGCTCCGGTTTCTGTCACCAACGCCCCAAAATTTTGGTTAGCCAGCGTGTGGCTCCACCCCAGCGGCGGCAATTCGCCGCGCACGGAAAAGGTAAAGGAGTCATCGGGATTCCACCGATACCGCAATGCTTCCCTTTGGATTATCAAATGCTCCGGCACCGGTTGCCGCACCGGTTCGGGCGTTTCCGCGGATTGCTCCACAGCGTCGGTCGCGACTGCCGAGAACGCACGAAGTAAACTTTCCTGTTCCGCACCCAACGCGCCCATATCCACCATATGAACGCCGCTCTTTTTTCCCACCGTATGCTCTGCGCGGCAGGCTTTCAAAACCTCCATCAAAAACGAGCGCGCCGGACGGTGGTATTCGCCTCCGTCCCGTGTCAGCAGCGCCAAATCGCAGGAGAAACCGCACAGAGTTATATACCTGTGCTGACGTATAGCCCGCGCAGCGCGTTCCAATTGCGCCGAATCGGCCGCAGGCGTCACGATAAGCGGCAAGTCCCCCGAAATTCCAAGAGCCCACAACCCTTCCTTCCCGAGCGGCAAACCTTCTTCTTTGCCAAGGGAGCAATAACGCGGAAACGCCATTCGGGCAAGCCAGTCAAACGCTTCGCCCCGTTCCGCGGAAGTCAGCCCCAGCAGCCTTGCCGCTTCGTCGGGCAGCGAAGAACCGGCGCTGCGCTTAAGAGTGCGTTTTACCGCCGCAGAAGCGTCGGAAGCTGTCGGCGCGACGGCCAGAGCAAAGCGCACGGTCACTTTTTCTCCCGCCGGAACGGAGACCTGAAGCGTCGCGTACAAACACGGGTCAATCGGCGGGAAAGGGTCGGCTTTTTCGGATAGAGCTGCGCTTTCGCGCAGTTTATGATTCGTTTCCCCCGGAACATTCCCCCGTCCGACGACCTTTTCACGGGAGGTTTCAAACAGGATACCTTCTTTATCGCTCGCGAACGCCAGCCAAACCTCCCGTTTACCCGCTCGCGGGCGGCGGCGAATCAGGCATATGCCGTTTTCCGTCTTCGTATCGATAAACAGTTTGGAAAAAGCCGGATGCGCCTCGTAGTCCGCAGATCGCTGTAAAACCGGCTCAAAGTAGCAGCACAAAGGCCCTCGCACCGTTTCTTTGCCGGTATTAATCAGCGTAACTGCTCGGAGCTCGGCGTTCTCATTATCCGGAACGCTCACGCTCACCTCGCTCTTTACATTTCCGCGCTGTCCGCGCCAAGCGGCCCGGGTTCCTTCAAACGACGCCAAAAAACCGCCCGTGTCGGCGCCGTCCGGCAATAGGCTTGTTCCGTTAAACAAAAACGATATGCCGCCCGCTTTACGGCGCGGCTCGAAACGCGTCACGGCCGCGTCTCCGCACTCCGAACGCGTCATTCCGCTGTCGGCGCACAAAACGGTATAGGATCTATTGCTCAGTAACGTCACCCTTGGCCTGTCCGGCCGAATACGCTCCAATTCGCATTGATAGCCTGCATCGGCGCGCTTTGGCTTCTCCGGCACCTCCCTGCCAAATGTTTTTACCGTCGCCGCCCCCACCGGCACACGTTCTTGCAGCAGACCGGCGAACGCGCCCATCGCGCCGTCCCGCATAAACCGCTTTTGCAAAATATTGTCCCTCAGTACGTTGCATACGGCAGCTATGCTCATGCCGAGGTGATGGCTCATATAGCAGCGCACTTCCTCATGGGAAGGCCCGGTTTCCGCAACGGGTACTCTCGACGGGGTGTAATCGATCGCCTCGATCAGCCCGTATGACCCTTCCAGCCCCATTGCGTGCAAAAGACGCAAATTCCGCACCGACGACGCCGGATGAGTCAGCAGCGACAAAAAGCTTGCGTACGGCGCGATTACCCTGTCGGCTTCAAGGCCGCGTTTATAAGCCAGCGAGGGAACGCCGTGCGCTTTGTATTGGTAATTCAGCGCCCGGTCGAATGCGTAAAAGCAACTTTCGGACACGCCCCAAGGTATCCCCCTTTGCGTGCTATAAAGCCTCTGCGCGTAAACGGCAAAATCCAGCGATTCGCGAATCAGTGAGTTTCTGTAAGCGGGCAGCAGCAAATGAGGCATGAAGTATTCAAACATCGTGCCGGTCCAAGAAGCCATCCCCCGGTAACGCCCCAGTTCGGTCTGCGCCCTTCCCAAACGCTGCCAATGTTTCTTGTCGGTTTCTCCCCGCGCGACGGCGATATAGCTCGTTTGCCGCGCCTCGGACGCCAACAGGTCATATACCCCCGAACCCGCTTCCGGTCTGTCCAAATCAATGCTGATACGGAAATATTTTTTCTTTTGGTCGTAGAGCGGAGAAAAATCCATTTTGCTCGCGAGAACATCAGCCCGTTCCGCGAGCGCTTCTTCACCCATCTCCCGCAAACCTTCGCGCAGGGCGATCAGACAACCGCAGAGGTTGCCCGAATCCACCGAGGAAACGCAGCGCGGCGTCAGCGGTTCCAATGTGCGGGTATCATACCAGTTGAGCAAATGACCGTGCCATTTGGGAATCGCCTCCACGGTTCCGAGAATCCCGTCCAGCAGAGTTACCGCCTTCTCCTGCGGACACAGCCCCAGATCCACCGCGGCCAGCGCACAGAGAAGAGAAAGGCCGATGTTTGTCGGAGACGTGCGGTGCGCAGCTCCCGCCGCCGGTTGCTCCTGATAGTTGTCGGGTATTAAATAGTGATCCTCCGGCGTTAAATAATCCTCAAAGTAACGCCACATCAACGCCGCCTGACGGGACAAAAACGCGCGGTCGGCGTCGCTCAGATTTCCGCCCGGTTTCGCAGTTCTGCTGATCGCATATGCGATGAACGGTGACAGCGCCCAGCCCGCGCCCAAAATCCACCCTATAACCGAGCGGGATAGGCAAGCCGTAAAAACGCCCCAAGCCAGACCCGGAAACATTTCCCGCGCCGTTTGAACCGCTCCGGTGAATACATTCTCCGTTTCCGCAGACGTTACCCATTGCAGCAGGTTCTTCTTCGATACGCACAAACGCCATAGCGCAAGCATGGCGGCAACCAGCGAAGATACTGCATTGTAGGGCAGAAACGCCAGCATCAGCAGGGTTTGGTAAATAACCGCGGGCAGACCCGTGATAATGGCTGCGTGTGTCCTCGCCCATGCCGTCATAGGGCGTGACACTTTTTCCGCGAGGGTCAGGAGCAAATGCGACGCCGACGATATAAGCGCGGCGATTAGGATTACGGCAAAGATCCGCCCCGGAAAGAGTGTGCCCGCCGTCAGCGCGGCCAGCGTCGCAGCGGGAACAAGACCCGCTCTCAAGGTATCAAGGAGTTTCCATTTGCAGAGAGCGCCTGTTGGGTTTTTTTCTCTCGCGCCCCCTTCCGGAACGGGCGTATGCGGAAAACTCCACGCCGCCGCCTGCCAATCACCCCGAATCCATCGTTGCTGTCGTAAAAACCATGCCCGTGCCGTCGCCGGAAAGCCGTCGGAAAGCTCTACATCTTCCATAAGTCCGGCGCGCAGATAATTTCCTTCCAGCAAGTCATGCGATAAAATGCGGTTTTCGGGGAAGCGCCCGTCCAAACAAGCCAGATAGGCGTCCACATCAAAAATGCCCTTCCCGTGGAAACTTCCCTGTCCAAACAGGTCATGGTAAACCTCGCCCGCCATACCGCCGTACGGGTCAAGACCGCCCTGCCCGGCAAAGACGCGGGAAAAGACAGTCCGCCCAGCCGCCTCCAAATCCACCGTCATCCGCGGCGCGAGAATGCCGTGACCCTCCGTTACGATTCTTTTCTTTTGATCGACAACCGGCCGTACCAGTGGATGCAGCATTGCTCCTGCCATTTGCCGCGCCGCGCCGGGAGTCAAGCATGTGTCACTGTCGAGGGTGATAACAAACCGTATGCCGGTTAACGCGGCTTTGTCACCGGTGGCGATCCGCAGACTGCAAGGCCGGCCGCGCAAAAGACGGCATAATTCAAGCAGCGCGCCGCGCTTTCTTTCCCATGCCATATACACCTTATCGCGCACATTCCATTCCCTGTCGCGCGTAAAAAGATAGAAGCCCCCGCCGTGTTTGCGGTTGAGGGAAAAAACAGCTTGCTGCGCTTCGCTCAGAACCCGCCCGTCCGACGGTTTTTCCTTCCGCTTTGAGTCGGGGAGATCGACCAGCAAGCCGAACATCAGGTTTTTTCCCGCGTCGCGGTTGGCGTAGCAATATGATTCGAGTTTCTTCGCCAGATCCTTCTGACCCCCGATTAGCAGCGCCGATATGACACAAAGCGTTTTCCCATCCTCCGGCAGCCCGTCCGGCAGTTCCAACCTCGGTACGGGGCGGCAGGGAGCGAGACGCGTCGCCGCCGCGTCGGTGATGTTTTTTGCCATTGCCGACAGAGGAAGCAGCAACAACAATCCCGGCCAAATCCGGTTTGTAAGCAGAACGCAAGCCGCGGCCGGCAGCAGCGTCAGCGAAAAAAAAGCGCAAAAATACAAGCGCCCCGGCCACCGGGGCGGTTTCTTTCCCAAAGGTTTTTCCCACAGATACAGGCCCACGTGCCGCTCTTTTTCTGTTTTTCCCTGTTCGCAAAGCTTCAACACCAACTCCGCCGCTTCGCTTTCACTGATCCGCGCTTTTCGCGCAAGCCTCGCCAACTGCGCCCGGTAGCGCCCCCTTGTTTCCTCATCCATCTTTGTATACACCGGGTCGCGGCTTAGCGCGGCTTCCATCATCCCCGATGCGCGAAGAGTATCGGTCAGATCGGCTGACGCAAGAAGGCGCAGCGAAGTAATCAGCGTTCCCATCCTTGCCGCGCCGCGACGGTGCGCCCCTTCGGCGGCTGCCGCAAATTCCTCTGTTTCCCGGTCGGGAAGTTGCCCTGCCATCCGCGCTGAAAAGGCGCGGGCCTCCGCCGTAAACGGACTGTCGCCTTCCGTTTTTCCGTATGCCAGCAAAATATTGTCTATCTCTCCGCAGCACAGGGCAATCTGCTCTATAACGGCGGTTTTCAGCAACGGAACAAACAGCCATAATTCTTGTTCGGAAAGCGGGTATCCGGCTTGCTTCTCCTGCAAAAAATGTCCGAGCCCTTCTTCGGTTACCTCCCCTTCCGCCTGTTTAATTAATTCCTTCGCAAGACGCAGTGCTGTCGGAGTTTTTCCCTCCGCCGGCAAACGCTTCGCTCCGCTGATAACCCCCATCGCCTCCATGCCTTCTCGCCGGCAGAGGTAACGATTGTCCAACAGCCATTCCATTTCTTTGGGAAGCAGACGGCTCTTTCCGTTCCACTCCGCCGCCCGTTCCGCAGTGGCTTCAATGGTTTCTATTTCATTGCGCAGTTTCCGGGCTGCCGCTTTCCCCGATGTAAAGCGTTCCATAAATCCCTCCGGATTTTTAGTTTCCTTATTATGTCCGAAAAGGAAGATTTTCATGCCGCGGAATTTTGCGCAATCTCCGAGGGATAATCTTGGCGATTTATTATCTTTTATATTTGAAGATTTTATTGCTTGACATATTTGGAAATATCATTTATAGTTAAATATATAAAACACATTGCCGCCACAATATCTGTGCGAAAGCACGGTTTCCGATATTTGGGTTAACGCTGAACAACGACTTTGCGTTCAACTCTGTTTGGGTTTGGTGGTTGTATTTATAATGCTTTTTCAGAAGAATACCGAGCAGCGATTTGGTCGGCGCTCAAAGTATCGGGGGAGAATGACATGATGAAAGCCAAAAGGACACTTCTTTTTGCATTTCTTATTTTTATACTTTCTGCCGGATGCGGAAGCAAACCCTACGAACCAGTACCAACACTTAACATATCCGGACCGGAAATATCCCCGGCGGAATTTTTCTCCATAACGGCGGAAACGATTGTTGAGACATTGTCTGACGTTGAGTGCCGGGGGCGGTATGCCGGGAGTGAGGAAAACGCGGAGGCGGGAGAGTACTTAGCCGATCTATTTTCTGAGATTGGATTAGAGCCGCTGTCCGGCGATTCTTATCTTCGGCCCTATACGCAAGCGACATGCGATCCCTTATTGGCAAATCCCCGGTTGACGCTTTATTTCACAGACGGAAGCAGCCGGGAGCTTATTTACGGAGAAGAATTTTATGTTCCGACCGACGGAAGCGCGGTTGATTTACGGTTAAAGCCAAACGGCGAAATTGAGAACGGTAAAATTTTTACCGTTCCGGATCTTGAGGGTGTAAAAGGAGAGATTCAATTTATATCCGAGAAAACTTTTTTGATCAACAACAATATGCTTAACCGGGCAGAGGATGTTTTTTATATTGAAGAAACCGCTTACGGTCAAATTGAATGGGATGCCGTGTCCGAGGCCGCGTTAAAAATTGAGGAAACAGCGACACAGCAGACGCTATACAATATCGCGGGGAAAATACCGGGGCGGGACAGCGGCAAGGCGGTAATTATCAGCGCACACTTTGACGGAGTCGGAGCAGCGGGGGAAACGGTCATTCTTAGCGCCGTGGACAACGTCTCCGGCGTGGCGGCGATGCTCTGCGCCGCTCAAGCGCTCGGTCAAAAACGCGAAGAATTGGAAGCGGATGTTATTATCCTTGCCGCAAACGGTGAGGAAACCTCTTTGGAGGGAAGCCAAGCCTTCGCAGCCGAAATCGCGAGTGAATATGAAGAACTGATTAATATTAACCTTGATTGTATCGGAACTGTCCGGCATGGGGACGCGGCGCTTTCGCTACATTCCCAATATGCATCGATCAGCGGCACTTTGAATGAGGCTATGCGGTCATTTTTATCAGAAAACCAAATTTCAACCGAATACGGCGAATACTACAGCGACCATCGAAGCTTTGAATCTGAAAACATTCCGGCGTTAGGGTTGTTTCAGGCAAATTGGCAGGATTTCGCGCATACCGTAAACGATACGCCCGATGCGCTGGATTTCTCATATATAGATATGATTGGAAGCTTGACGGCGGAGTTTATTTTGTCAAGCGGCGGAGAGATGTATGCGCCGGAAATCAGCGAGGATGAAGCGTGGGAAATTGCCAAAGCGCAGGCCGCTGTCATACGGGAAAAATACGATCTGGCTTTTGACGAGGCGTATGCTTTTCAAGTGGGATCATATTATTTCACTGCCACAGGGAACGCAACTTTCGCGCCGGGTGATCACCTTTTTTGGTATCCGGATATGAACCCTCCGGAAATTATAGGCGATTTTCATCTGGATAGTATCTGGGTTCGACGTGGATGGACGGGGGAGTTAGTGCAGAATATGGGGTATATTCCCGATGTGGTTGGCGAAGTATATAAAATTGATGTATCGGTACAAGCCACCACCTGCACCTATGTCAGTGCGTCCGGTGAGCACATGGTAATAATCGCCGAAGGCTCTATCCCCTTTCCTCCGAATTTAATAGACGATACCGTCCATCTGGATGAAGTGCCCGGCAATGAGAATTATTATTGCTATGGATACACCCCGGAGGAACATTTGAGACTTTACTACGAAGGCTCATCCTTCTATATCGAAGCGTATCGGTACAGACCGGAGGAATACGTAGAGCAATATGATTTTTATCCCCAAAAGGTAATGAATATCGATGAAATCAAAGAACTGATTCATATGCTGGACATCCCCGCGCATTTGGATGAATATAGGTCACTGTTGCCTGAAGGCAGTGAGGGTGAAAAAAACTCTTGACAACGCGCATATACCGTGTTACTATACGCTATAGTTCCATTAAAACAAAGTAGGGTCTCCCCTCACCTTGCCCCGTCCGGGCGTAAGGTCAACATTGGAAGCGACGGCGGTTTTCGCCGCGCTCGTTGACGGGGAGAAACCACCCGTCTTTTTTATGTTTTGGAGGTGAATCCACATCAGCAACCGGGACCATCAAATCAACGAGGAGATCCGTGACCGAGAGGTGCGTCTGATCGGGGAAGACGGCGCGGCGCTGGGTATTATGTCGGCGCGTGACGCCTTCAAAATCGCCACTGATCGCGACTTGGATCTCGTCAAGATTGCCCCCACCGCGACCCCTCCCGTCTGCCGCCTGATGGATTACGGTAAATTCCGCTATGAGCAGGCGCAGAAAGAAAAGGAAGCCCGCCGCAACCAGCACATCGTCGAAATCAAGGAGATACGTCTATCTTCCACCATCGACGTCCACGACTTTACCTTTAAACTCAACAACGCGATCCGCTTCCTCAAAGACGGCGATAAGGTCAAGGTATCGGTACGGTTCCACGGACGTGAACTTGTCCATTCCGACTTGGGCGAAAAGCAATTGCTGAAATTCGCCGAAGGCTGCGCGGAGTTGGCGTCCATTGAAAAGCCTCCCAAGCTGGAAGGGCGGCGTATGTTCATGTTCTTAACGCCAAAAGCGAAATAGAAAGGAAGAATCCCATGCCCAAGATTAAGACGCATTCCGGCGCAAAGAAGCGTTTCAGCCTTACCAAAAGCGGAAAGGTCAAGCGCAAACAAGCCGGTCTTCGCCATCAGCACCATGTCAAAACCACGAAGGTCAAACGCAAACTGCGCGCCGGCGCGTATGCCGATAAGACAAACGAAAAGAACATCAAGGATATGATCCCGTATAAGTAGAGAGCTGCTCCGTCGCCGAGCAGTGAAGATAAGACATGAGAGCGTTTGCCAAACCGAAGGAAGCGCGTAGCGCGCACTGTTTGGCATAAGCGAGAGCGACTTATCTGAGCGCCCGCGAGGTGCGCACGGAGCGCGACACGACAAAGACACTGATGGAGGAAGAGAATCATGGCCAGAATCAAAGGCGCGGTTACCACGCGCAGACGTCATAAGAAGATATTAAAACTCGCGAAGGGTTACTGGGGCGGCAAATCGAAGCTGTTCCGCACCGCGAACGAAGCGGTTATGAAGAGCCTGCGCTACGCCTATGTGGGACGCCGCCAGCGCAAGCGGGATTTCCGCCGCCTGTGGATCACCCGCATCTCGGCCGGCGCGAAAGCCAACGGGCTGAATTATTCCCGCTTCAGGCCGTATACGATAAAGCAGCCTTCGCCGCGCTGGCGGAGAAAGCGAAATCGGTGTAAGTTCTGTAAATACGTTTTGAGCCGCCCAAACGGGCGGCTCTCTTGCGTTTGCTACGCCGCTACTTTGTTGACAATGGCGTTGCGTTGTGATAAACTATGCTAGAGGTGATAATTGTGGCGACAGCGAAGGCGTATTTGAATATTAAAATTGACAAGTCCGTGAAGGAGTCCGCGGCGCAATTGCTGGAAAGCATGGGGTTGGATCATACGACTGCGATTGATATGTATTACCGGCAGATCATCAAGGAGCGGCGTCTGCCATTCCAACCGGAAGCGGCACTGACCCTCGATGAGCAACTCGCAGCAGCGATACGGAAGCGCACTATCCCGACGGTGCGCCTTGAATGTGATGAAAGCGGAAACCTTGTCGTCGATAAGGAAAAGCACCCCGAAGTTTACGACTGGCTGGTAAACGGGTGATGAAACCATATGACGTATGTATTGCTTTTATCTCTTGGGAGGATGGCGGTAAACGCCGCCCCGTTCTGCTGGTTGCCGAGAATGGCGAGTATACCAAAGCATACCATATTACAGCGCAGTATGCAAATAAAAGTGATTCGATAAAAGCGGCGTATTTTGAGATTATCGACTTGAAACAAGCGGGGCTTGTGAAACAATCATACTTCGACACAATCCGTTTCGTGGAAATCCCGACAGCGAGGTTATCTGCGCCGATTGGCGCACTAAGCGACAATGACAAACGGCGACTGATTGGCTTCCTTAATAACCAAGTGTAAAACGCCGGGAGCCGCCCAAACGGGTGGCTTGCTTGTTTTGTGCTACGCTAGTGCTATGTGTTACTGGGGGTTAGTAGCCATTAACAGCGGCGTAGAATTCGTCGGGCATATCTAACGAAACACCCCCCACATTTGGAGCAACAGGAGCGTAAGACACTCCTTTATATATTACAGATAGTTCTACTGAGCAATTGCTAAAGGGCACCTCTATAAACTCAAGCAGAATACCGAAAAAGGTGGTATAATGGAAATAAAAAAGGGAGCAAGAAAATTGTGAAGCAGCTGAACCTAA
>QMCE01002169.1_pt1 | contig 21215 bp, 20 predicted proteins | sample 1821851 | NCBI WGS metagenome assembly QMCE01 (sample SAMN09453174, study PRJNA476694) | Termite gut metagenome, whole genome shotgun sequencing project. | isolation source: worker | host: Odontotermes sp. | place: South Africa:Pretoria | collected 2016-01-28 | reverse complement strand
CTCTATGCTACTTTGAGTTTATACTCCGAAAACACCTCGTTAACCCATCGGTTTAGGGCTTAGGCAGCTTCTTTGCTGTCAAACTCGGGTTATACCACTCGCCGGATGAATTATAGTTGCCGGTATATTCAGTTCCGCTGGCCGTATAGAGCGCAAACGCGTTTCCGCTCTGCGTAAGCTCCCAGGCCGAATACGATGCCCACACGCCGCCGCTGATCGCCTGCTTGGGCGCGGAGGACGTATCGCCAACGTTAAATGTGATCGTCGAGGGCGTAAGCACCGGCGCGGCCAGCGCAACGGGGGCCGCCAGCACAATCATCATGCACGCTATCAGCGTTGCCGCTATCGCTTTTCCCGCTCTTTTCATAATCTTCGCTCCTTCTGTCATAGCTTAGAAAATGTCATTGCGACATAGTTTCACAATAAAATTACCGCATTGCAAGTAAGTATTTATAGTTTTTTATTATAATGCATACGCCGCAGCCTGTAAATACAATATATAACAAAATAATCTCTATTTATCATTAAAGGGAAATATTTGCACTTTGTTCATAATTGGCGTGGGCGCGGGGCGCAAGCCGCGCGCGGCGTACGTTGACACCCGCGCCGCCTGAACGTATAATGACAAAGTATATTTAGAGCATAATAACAAAGAAACGGGAGGGAGTTATTTGACGCATTTCCGAACGGCCATGCCCCGGGGCGTACAGGACACGCTGCCCGCGGAGATGCACGCGGTCAGAGCGTGCGCGGAGCGCATCCTGCGCCGGTTCCGCCTCGCTGGATACGAGGAGCTGCAAACCCCCTCCTTCGAATATTTCGACGTATTCGCGCACGGCATCGGCTCCGCGCCACAGGAGCGCATGATCAAGTTCTTCGACGACGACGGGCGCATACTGGCGCTGAGGCCGGATTTGACCCTGCCCATCGCCCGCCTCGTCGCGACGCGCAGCCTCCCGCTGCCGTTCCGCGCGTGCTACCTCGGCAACGCGTACGATATGCAGGGGGCGTACGGTCGCCAGCGCGAGTTTTTGCAAGCGGGCGTCGAGGTATTCGGCGTTCCCGGCCCCGAGGCGGACGCGGAGGTCATCCTGCTCGCGGCGGAGGCGCTCATGGCCGCCGGGCTGAAAGACTTTCAGCTCGAGCTAGGGCAGGCCGAGTTCTTCAAGGGTCTGCTGGAGGAGCTTGAGCTGACGGCGCATTCCGAGGCGCTGCGCCGGATGGTGGACGAAAAGAACATGCTGGATATCGAGCTGTTCTTCCGCGAATACGGCGGCAAGGGCGAGCGCGAAATCCTGGCGCTGACGACGCTCTACGGCGGGCCGGAGGCATTGGACGGCGCTGAGGCGCTCTCGTCGCATCCGCGCTGCCGCGCCGCTATCGATAACCTGCGCCGCGTATACGCGATGCTCTGCGAATTCGGCGTCGGCGATAAGATCAGCTTCGACTTCGGGATGCTGCATTCGCTGGACTACTACTCCGGCGTAATCTTCAGGGGGATGACGCAAAGGCTCAACCAGCCGCTGCTCTCCGGCGGGCGCTACGATAAGCTCGTGGGCGAGTTCGGCCGCGAGGCCGAGGCCACCGGCTTCGCGATGGGCCTAAAGCGCGTATTGATAGCGTTGGAGCGCGAGAGCGCGCTGCCCGCGCCGGAAAAGGTCGCGGCGCTGGTATCCTGCGAGGCGGGGGCGTATAAAAAGGCGTACGCCGTCATAAACGAGATGAAGGCTGACGGTATGCGCGTAGAGATGGCGTTCAGCCTGGACGAACCGGCGCTGGCTGAGGCGGCTGTGCAAAAGGGCGCGAAGGCCGTCTTTATTCGGAACGAGGAGCAATAGTATGGCTGAAGTGACGATCGCCCTGCCGAAGGGCAGGCTCGCGGAATTATCCCTGGCGCTCTTGGAAAAGTGCGGCGTGGACTGTACGGAGCTGAAGGAAAAGGGCCGCAAGCTGACGTTCTCCGAGCCGACGGGCGTCTTCCGCTTCCTGCTCGTAAAGCCCGGAGACGTGCCGACGTACATCGCGCACGGCGTCGCGGATATGGGCATCGCCGGGAAGGACACGCTCATGGAGGCGAATCTGCCGCTGTACGAGATGCTCGACCTGGGCTTCGCGCGGTGCAGGCTCGCTGTCGCCGGGTATCCCGAGCGCGAAAACGCCGTGACGGTCGGGGCGCTGCGCGTGGCGACGAAGTACCCGAATATCGCCGCGCGCTACTACCGGCAAAAGGGCGTACACGCCGAGATAATCAAGCTAAACGGCTCCATCGAAATCGCGCCGATCCTCGGCCTCTCAGACGTCATTCTCGACGTGGTCGAGAGCGGGCGCACGCTCGTGGAAAACGGCCTGGCCGTTTTGGAGGAGATCACGGACGTTTCGGCGCGCGTGGTCGTAAACCGCATCTCGCTGAAGACGAAATCGGGCGTAATCCGCCCGCTGATCGAGCGTATGCGGGAGAATATTCATATAAAGTAGGTGAATTCCATGCGTACGGCAACGCTAGAGCGCAATACGTCCGAAACCCAGATACAGGCGAGCCTCATGCTCGACGCGGGCGATATGCGCGCCATCGAAACGGGCGTCGGGTTCTTCGACCATATGCTCGACCTGTTCGGCAAGCACGGCTTCATGAACATCGCGCTGACATGCAAGGGCGATACGGCAGTGGACGCGCATCACACGGTCGAGGACGTAGGCATCGTGCTCGGGCAGGCGTTCCTGGAGGCGCTGGGCGATAAATCGGGCGCGCGCCGCTACGGGCACGCGGTCGTGCCTATGGACGAGGCGGCGGTCGAAGCCCTCGCCGACATCTCCGGGCGGCCGTTCCTCGTGTTCGACGCCGAGCTGCCCATCGCGAAGATCGGCGAGTTCGACATACAGCTGGTCGAGGAATTCTTCCGCGCCTTCGCGATGAACGCCCGCGTGACCTTACACATCTCGCTGCGCTATGGCAAGAACCTGCACCATATCGCCGAGGCGATGTTCAAGGCGGCGGGGCGCGCGCTGGCCCAAGCGTGCGAATACGATGCGCGCGTAGGCGACGCCGTGCTTTCGACGAAGGGCACTTTGGAGTAAATCCAAACAATTGTGTTGCGAGGCGCAGCCCCGCAACACAATTAAAAAATAATATCCGCATGGGGCTTCGCCCCATGCGGATAAGAACGATAATAAACCATGCAAAAGCTGTTCGGGGTATAAGAACAGCTAAAAGAAAGGTTATATGCAGCTTTACCCGGCAATAGACATCAAGGGCGGCAAATGCGTGCGCCTGCTGCAAGGCCGCGCGGCGGACGAAACGGTCTACGGCGACGATCCGGCGGCGATGGCGCAGTCCTTCGAGGCCGCCGGAGCGAAGTTCCTGCACGTCGTCGATCTGGACGGCGCGTTTTCGGGCGACGCGAAGAATCTAAGCGCCGTGAGGCGTATCGTAAACGCCGTCGGCATACCTATACAATTGGGCGGCGGCGTGCGCTCGATGGAGGCGGCGGAAGCCCGCCTCGAAATGGGCGTAAACCGCGTAATCCTGGGCACGGCGGCGCTGAACGACGCCGCGTTCGCGGAGGAAGCCGCCAAGCGCTTCCCAAATCGAATCGTCGCGGGTATCGACGCGTCAAACGGCTTCGTCGCCATAAAGGGCTGGACGGAGGTCACAGGCGAAACGGCGCTCGCGCTGGCGCAAAGGCTCCGTGCGCTTAATATAGACACCGTCATATACACCGATATCGCCCGCGACGGCACGCTGGCGGGGCCCAATTTGGAGGCCACGCGCGAAATGGCGCAAAAGAGCGGCATGAGCGTTATCGCCTCGGGCGGCGTCGGGAAGATGGACGACCTCTTCGCGCTCGAAGCCCTCGGCGTCTCCGGCGCGATCGTCGGCAAGGCGATCTACGACGGGCGCGTGGATTTACGGGACGCGCTGCGGCATTTTGGTAATTGATAATGTAGGGGCGGCCTTTGGCCGTCCGCGACAAACGCGCGTCTTTATCTTGTAGGGCAGGGGTTCTACTCCTGCCGGATAACACAGAAATCCCGCGGCGGGAGCAGAGCCCCCGCCCTACAGTGGATAAATTTATAGTTTGGAGAAGCAAAAATGAAACGAATCATCCCCTGCCTTGACATGGCCAACGGCCGCGTGGTCAAGGGCGTCAAGTTCGAAGGACTCGTGGACGCGGGCAATCCGGCGGAGGCCGCCGCCCGGTACGAAAAGGAAGGCGCGGACGAGCTGGTCATGCTGGACATCAACGCCACGCACGAGGGCCGCGCGACGCTCGCCGAGGTCGTAAAGCGCACCTGCGCGGCAACGAAGCTGCCCTTCGCCATCGGCGGCGGCATCGCGTCGATTGAGGACATGGAGAAGATGTTCGAAGCGGGCGCGCAGAAGGTCTCGATCAACTCCGCGGCCGTGCGCAATCCTGCGCTTATCGGCGAGGCCGCGAAGCGCTTCGGCAAAACCCGCCTGGTCGTGGCGATAGACGCGCTGAAGGAGGACGGCAGGTACGACGTCGTCGTCAGCGGCGGCCGCGAAAGAACCGGCCTCGATCCCGTCGAATGGGCGAAGGAATGCGAGGCGCGCGGCGCGGGCGAGCTGCTCGTAACGAGCAAGCACTGCGACGGCATGAAGCAGGGCTACGACATGGAGCTGACGGGCGCGATAGCCAGGGCCGTGAAGATTCCCGTTATCGCCTCCGGCGGCGCGGGCACGATGGAGCACTTCTACGACGCGTTTATTGCGGGCGTGGACGGCTGCCTCGCCGCCTCGCTGTTCCATTTCCGCGAAATCGATATACCGACGCTGAAACGGTATTTGCGGGAGAAGGGGATTGACGTAGCATTGTAGGGGCACCCTGCGTGGCCGCCCGTGACCCAAAACGCCGGCCCCCATAACCCGCCTGATTTTTCAGGCTATCCTCTGGGGTCTGAAACACCCGCCGGCTGTGGCCGGCACCCTCTTTACAAAAGAGGGTAAGGATCGCTTGAAATGGGCGTTCGTTTAAGAGACAGCCAAAACCCCTACCCTCTTTTTAAAGAGGGTGCCCCCGCAGGGGCGGGTGTTTGTGACCCCAAAGGAACGACCCCAAAACGCACACGCACAGCGTTGCGGGCGATTCGTGAATCGCCCCTACAACAAGGAGAATGCTATATATGCAAAACCCAGAATGGTTCGAATCCATAAAATACGCCGACAACGGGCTGATCCCCGCCGTCGCGCAGGACGCGCAGACGGGCGCGGTGCTGATGCTCGCGTACATGAACGCGGAATCGGTCAGGAAGACGGCGGAGTCCGGCTTCGCGACGTTCTACTCCCGCTCGCGGCAGGCGCTTTGGCTGAAGGGCGAAACGAGCGGCAACAAGCTCGAGGTGCTCGAAATGCTGCTCGACTGCGACTGCGACACGATTCTGCTGAAGGTGAAGCCGTACGGTCCCGCGTGCCATACGGGCGAGGCGACGTGCTTCTTCAAGCCGCTCCTCGGCAATGCCGTCGCCGCGCGTGGCGCGGGCATACTGCACGAGCTGGCGGGCGTAATACGCGGCCGGAAGCAAAACCCCGTCGAAGGCTCGTATACGAACTATCTGTTCAATAAGGGCGTCGATAAGATCTGCAAGAAGGTCGGCGAGGAGTCGGCGGAGGTCATCATCGCGGCGAAGAACGCGGACAACGCCGAGCTGCGCTGCGAAGCGGCGGACCTGCTGTATCATTTGCTGGTGCTGCTGGAGGATCGCGGCCTCGCGCTGGACGAGGTGTTCGGCGAATTAGAACACCGCCGGTAACGTAAATTCATGTAGGGGCGGATGGCAATCCGCCCGCAGATAATCTGCGGGACGATCACCATCGTCCCCAACAGCTGAAAGCGGAGCGTAAAGAATGCATATCGTAATCATAGGGGACGGCAAGGTCGGCTACGCGCTGGCCGAGAGCCTTTCCCAGGAGGATAACGACGTCGTCATCATCGACCGCAACGAGGAGGCGCTCCAAAAGGCGTCGAACACGCTGGACGTGATGACGCTGCACGGCAACGGCCTGAGCGCCTCTATGCTCGAAGCCGCCGGCGTGCGGCAGGCGGACGTGCTGATCGCCGCGACCTCGCGGGACGAGCTGAATATGGTCTGCTGCCTGACGGCGAGGCGCCTGGGGGCGAAGCACACCATCGCGCGCATCCGCGACCCGGAATACGCGAACGAGCTGGGTATGCTGAAGCGCGAATTGGGCCTCGACCTGATTATAAACCCCGAGCAGGCGGCGGCGGCGGAAATCGCGCGGCTGCTCAGGTTCACGTCCGCGAGTAACGTCGATACGTTCGCGCGCGGAGCGATCGAGCTAGTCGAATTCCGCGTAACGGAGACGGACTCCATCGCGCACGCGAAGCTCAAGGACTTCACCCCCAAGCTCAATCTTCGCGTACTCTTCCCCGTCGTACAGCGTGAGGACGAGATATTCGTCCCCGACGGCGAATTCGCGATGCTCCCGGGCGACAAGGCCTACGTCATCGGCGAATCGGCTACGGTAACTGCCTTCTTCAAGGCGATCGGCAAGCCCATCCAGAAGGTCAAGAACGTCGTAATCGTGGGCGGGAGCCGTATCGCGTTTTATCTGGCGCGGATGCTCGCCAAGTCCGGCATCAAGGCCAAGATCATCGAAAAGGATCCGGCGCGCTGCGAGGAATTGGCGCAGCTTTTGCCCAAGGCGCTCATCATACAGGGCGACGGCTCGGACGCCGAGCTGCTGGCGTCGGAGCAAATCGAAGACGCGGACGCGTTCATCAGCCTGACGAACAGGGACGAGGAGAACCTGCTCAGCGCGAACTTCGCACGTGAGATGGGCGTCTTAAAGGTAATCCCGAAGATCACGCGGGATCAGTTCGGCCCACTGATGCAGAAGCTCTCCATCGATACGTATATCAGCCCCAAGCTATTGACGGCGGAAGCCATCGTGCGCTACGTCCGCGCGCTGAAGAACAGCGGCGCGACGCCCGCCGAAACGCTCTACCGCATCGTCGGCGGCAAGGCGGAGGCGCTGGAGTTCCACGTCAGCCGCTCGACGCCGCATCTGAACACTCCCCTGTCGAAGATACCGTTCCGGCAGGATATGAAGATCGCCTGCATCGTGCGCAAAAACGCAGCGCATATCCCCGGTGGCGCGGACGTTTTGCTGGACGGCGATACAGTGATCATCATCTCGCTCGAGCATCGCCTCGAAGACTTAAACGACATCTTTAAACGAGCCTGAGTTATGAATGTACGCTTAATCGGCAAAACCCTCGGCGCGGTTTGGATTTTCGAGGCGCTCGCTATGGCGCTCTCGGCGCTCGTCAGCTTGATCTACAGTGAGCCGAGCGGCGTGTATTTTCTCTATGTAATCGCGCTCCTGCTCGCGCTGGGCATCCCGCTCTTTCTGCTCAAAGCCAACAACAAGGTCTTCTACGCGCGCGACGGCTTCGCGGCCGTCGCGTTCGTCTGGATCACGATGAGCGTCTTCGGCGCGCTGCCGTTCCTTTTAAGCGGCGAAATCGCCACGTTCGAGGACGCGCTCTTTGAGTCCATATCGGGCTTCACCACGACCGGCGCGTCCATACTCACGAACGTCGAGGCCATGTCGCGCGGGATGCTGTTCTGGCGCAGCTTCTCGCATTGGATCGGCGGCATGGGCGTGCTCGTGCTGGCGCTGGCGCTGCTGCCGTCGCTGGGGGCGCGCAGCGTCTACCTGATGCAGGCGGAATCGCCCGGCCCGCAGCCCGGCAAGCTCGTGCCCAAGCTCGCGCAAAGCGCGCGCATACTGTATCTAATGTATATCGTGCTGACGCTGGTGCAGGTATTGCTGCTGCTCGTCGCGGGGATGCCGCTCTTCGACGCGCTCATCCACGCCTTCGGCACGGCGGGCACGGGCGGCTTTTCCAGCAAGGCTCTGAGCGTAGGCGCGTACAACAACGTCTGGATCGAGGTCATCATCACGGTCTTCATGGCGCTCTTCGGCATAAACTTTACCGCCTACTGGCTGGTGCTCCGGCGCAAGTTCGATCAGGCCGCAAAGAACGAGGAGCTTTGGTTCTACCTCGGCATAATCGTGGTTGCCATAGCGCTGATCATTCCGGGCATAATGCCGCTCTACGGCGGGTTCATCGGCGCGCTCAGGCATTCCTCGTTCCAGGTCTCGACGATCATAACGACGACGGGCTACGCGACGACGGACTTCAACCTCTGGCCGCTCTATTGCAAGGTTATACTCATGACGCTCATGATCACGGGCGCCTCAGCCGGCTCGACGGCGGGCGGCATGAAGTGCGTCCGCCTGCTCATCCTGATCAAGGCCTTCAAGCGCGAGCTGCGCCGCATCCTGCATCCGCGCGCCAGCTCTCACGTCATGCTGGACGGCGTGATCGTCAAGGACGACATAATCAGCGGCGTCACGGCGTTCTTCTTCACCTACGTCGTCATCATCATCGGGGCGACGCTGCTCGTCTCGTTCGACGGGCACGATTTCATGACGACGTTCTCGGCCGTGCTCGCCACGATAGGCAACGTCGGCCCCGGCTTCGCGCTGGTCGGCCCGATGGGTAACTTCGCCGTATTCTCGCCGTTTTCCCAGATCGTGCTGTCGCTGTGTATGCTCGCGGGGCGGCTGGAAATCTTCCCGCTGCTCGTGCTCGTTATTCCGACGTATTGGAGACGGGGAAATCAATAAAATATCGGATATTCTTCGTATGTTGAATGAATTTTTGGTGAACAACGCGCATTTTGCTTGCTAAGGCGCTGTTGAGTGCTATAATTAAAAAATAGTTTGTGGGGGTAGTAAATGAGCGATTCTTTCTTCGCGATGTTCCAGGCGCTGATAGGAGCCTACCTGCTCTATTGCGGGATCACCGGCAAGGGACAAGCCTATAAGGCCGACAACATCAAAGAGGACCAAAAGCCCAAGTTTCTAAAATTTATGCGGCTCTTCTGCCTGGTCATGGGGCCCATCTCGCTGCTTTGCGCGCTGCTCGAATATCTCGCCCAGCAAACTCCGTCCCTGATGATCGGCGTGTTCATCGCGTATGGGCTTTTCGGCACCGGCGTAATCTACGCCCTCGTCGTTACCTATAGGATGGCCAATCGGCCTCCAAGAAAAGCCGCCAAAAAAGAAGGTAAAAAATAACCGGGAGGACTCAGATGTACAAAAGAACTTTTTCGATCTGTTTTGCGGCCGCCATTCTGCTGACGGCGCTCTTCAGCGCGCCCGCCGGCGCGTCGTTTCTTTCGCCGCCATTCGGCAGCACCGCTGCGACAACCGCCGCCGCTGCGCCTACGCCCACCCCAACGCCCGCTCCGGCGGCGCCCGTAACGACGACGCCTGCGGTAACGGCGGGGACGACGGCCCCGACGACTGCGGCAACTAATACCAGCGGCTTCACCCTTGCCCCGGGTTCCGTGTTGCCCTCGGGCGTTCAGTTCGCTCCGGACTCCCCGGAAGCGAAAGCCGCTGCCGCTGCCGCCGGTTCCGCTGCAATGGCGGACGGCCAGGTCATCAACTACGTCACGATGACAGCCAAGGAAGTTAACGTCCGCGAAGAGCCCTCCTCCAAAGGCAAAAAGCTCGGCGTCACCGGCGCGAAGAACGCGGAGTATACGCTGATCGACACCGAGGTCATCAACAAGGAATGGTACAATATTTCGTTCAACGGGCAGTCCGCTTACGTATCAACTAAATACGCCAAGAAGGGCCAGAGGGTCTACGAAGCGCCGGAAGCAGCCCCCCCCTGGCAGGCCCCCACAGGCGTTTCAGCGGCGGCCTACACCATAGAGAGCGCCGCCGCCAAAATCGCAAATGCCCAAAGTACAATCAACAGCGACGTTATCGGCTGGATCCGCGTACCGAATACTGAGAATATCGACTATCCGGTTCTGATCTATACGGATAACGATTACTACCTCAATCGCGACATATACAAAAACAAGAAGACGGGCGGCGCCATCTACATGGACTACCGCAACGCCGACGCCAACCAGAGGAGGCATACCATCGTCTACGGCCATAATATGCAGAAGTCCAAGGTGGATTTCTACTACCTGCATAACTACATGAACGACCAGAATTTCTTCAACACGACGCGCATAATCCAGATGGAAGCCTTCGGCAAGAGCGAATGGGAGGTATTCTCCGTACATCAGTCCAGGGCGGATTCCAAGCTCATTCAGACCAACTTCACGAAGAACGCGCAGTTCGTATCGTTCTGCCAATCGCTCGCGGGTATGTCCAAATACCAGACGAACATAACCTTCCAGCCCACCGACGAGATCCTCTCGCTCGTAACCTGCGACACGAATACCAGAAACGACGACTACCGCGTATTCATCCACGCGCGCAGGGTTAAATAAAAAGATATTGCATAATCAAAAAAGCGGCCACGCAAGCCGCTTTTTTGATTATGCATAAACATTCTATTTCGTAATCGTAACCTTATCGCGGCCCCTCGGCGCGTCGGGGTCGAGGCCCTTCGCGAGCGACAGGCTGCACGCGAACATCTGCCCGAAGACGGCCAGCTCAAAGAACGATACAAGGTCGTTGCCGGCGTCGGGGATCTTTATCGCGTACGGGCTGAGCGCGATGGCCTCGGAGTTGCCGGATACGACCAGCACCTCCGCGCCAAGCTCCGTGAGCTTCTTTATCATCCCAACAGCGCCCGCGAACGCCGTATGTAAGCTCCTGAATTTTCAGCGCTATCTCCTGCGCGACGGGCCAGCTGGGCCCGCGCCCGAGTACGAAGCACCTGTCCATATAGCGGAACCGCTCGGCCTTTTGGCGTATCGTATCGTTCTGCATGACCTGCGTCATCTTATCCGGGATTTCGGCCAAAAGCGGCATAAGCGCCTCGTCGCCGCCGAACTCGATCGCGAGCAGCAGCAGCAGGAACGCCTCGGCGGTAAAGGTCTTCGTCGCGGATACGGCCTTTTCCTCGCCGCAGTCGCAGTAGAGATGATACGCGGCTTCTTTGGCCAGCGCAGAATCGGGATCGTTCGTTATGCTGAGCGTCAGCGCGCCCTGCTCGTTGCCCCGGCGGACGACCTCGAGCGCATCCGCCGCCTTCCCGGACTGGGAAATCGCGATCACGAGCGCGTTCGCAAGGTCGAGCCTGCCGCCGTAGAGCGTAAGCACGGAGGCCGACGCCGAGGCGCAGGGCAGCCCCGCGAGCGTTTCAAAGCAATGCTTGCCAAAATGCCCGGCGTGGTTGGAGGTGCCGCGCGCGGCGTAATATACGAACCGAACGCCGCGCTCGATAGCTTCCCTAGCGACCGCCTTCACCTTTTCGCGGTTAGCGCCTAAGCAGCGCCGGATAATATCGGGCTGCTCCAATATTTCCTGCCACATATATGTCATCTAACATCACTCCTGCCATATTTTATAATTCTTCACAATATTAACTAGGAATAGTATATCCCATACTTGGAAAAAAATCAAAGACATGTCATAAATGCTTTCCCGGCTGCGCCGGGAAAGCTGCTTTTGTTTTTATACCGCGAAGGGGCTTGCGCCCCTTCGCAATCCCCGCTTATAAGCGAACCTATACCCTCTTTTGTAAAGAGGGTGCCGCCCGCAGGCGGCGGGTGTTTTCCCCGCCCGCAGGCGGACTAATTCCTAATTCCTAATTCCTACTGCGCCCGCTCCGCCAGCGTATTATCCACGAGCGCCTCGAACGGCGCTTTCTGGTCCAGCTCGCCCGCCTGACTCATTATCTCCTGCATATGCTCGAAGGTTTCCTGTTTAACGACGGGCGTCGCCATCCACGCGTCGATGTCCTTGTGCCGCTTGGTGACGGTCGTTAGCATCGCCTCGTCCGTGTCCGGGAACTGCGGCTTGATGGCCTTGGCGATCTCCTCCGCCGTATTGTCCTGGCACCATTTCTGGGCTTTGGCGATAGCGTTTAAGAAGCGCTGATATACGTCCGTCTTCTCGGCAAGCAGGCTCTTGCGGACCTGGAAGGCCGTCGCGGGCAGCTCGCCGCTCGCCTCGCCGACCGCCGCTAATATGTACCCCTTGCCCTCCTGCTCAAACGTGGAGGCGACCGGCTCGTACAGCGTCACGTAGTCCCCCATGCCGCCCTCAAACGCGCCGCCCATCAGGTTGAACTGCACGCTCGTGTCCACCGCGATATCCGCGCCCGGCTCCAGCCCGTTTTGGCGCAGGACGTATTCGAGCGTCATCTCCGGCATTCCGCCCTTGCGCCCGCCAATCACGGTCTTGCCGCGCAGGTTCTCCCAGTCGAAATCGGGCTCCGGCGCGCGCCCGAGGAGGAACTGCCCGTCGCGCTTGGTCATCTGGCCTATGACTACGGCGTAGTCCTCCTGGCCCTCGTTGTAAACGTAGATACCGGCCTCGGGTCCGCACAGGCCGATATCCGCCTGCCCGGAGAGCACGGCGGTCATGACCCTGTCCGCCCCCCCGCCGTTGACCAGCTCGATTTCAAGGCCCTGCTCCTCAAAGTAGCCCAGCTCGATGGCCGCGTACAGCGGCGCGTAGAATACGGAGTGCGTCACCTCGTTGAGCACGAGCTTCGTGCTCTGCGAGGCCGGCGCGCAGCCGAGCAGCATCGACAGAATGAGCGCAAGCGCGATTACGGATATGTACTTCTTCATTGTACGGTAATCCCCCTTTTTGATATGATGGCGGAACGCCTCGCTGCTGGGGCGATGGCACTAATTAGGATATGCTGACTTCGGGTTGCTTGTTACGGAAGCATTTCGACATTTGCCGCTAATTGGCATTGACTTTTGTATATATTTGTCACATAATGATAAATAATAAGAAATTTTGGATATGTTATTATTAAAACTAAATAATTTGAGGCAGCGTCATGTATTCCGAATTCGCCTACTCCTCGCATATGCAGCTCATTCTAGCCGTCATCACGTTTATCGAGCAATTTATATATATCTACTTTATCGCGAATATCATCCTGCGCGTATACAAAGAACACGCGGCAAATACGCACATCGCGGTCTACGCATGTTTGAGCGGAACCTTGCTCCATTCCGGCTGGATTTATGGCTTTTACTTCCTTCTGGGCAAAGGAGACTTTCCGCCGCTTTTGTACCTGCTCATTACGACGCCGAATCCGGGGTTTGCGGTTCTGTATTATATCGTTGGCGTAAAGGCGCTGAATTTCTCGCGCGTGCGCTCCTTCTCGTTTATGGGCAAGGTGTACATGTTTCATATGCTGACGAAGAGCATCAACCGCCTAATCAAATCCATCTTTTTAAACGCGCATCCGATGGAGCCGGGGCCGTATAACTATCTGCTCGACGCGAAGGTTCAAATCATCTGCGTTGCCTTCTTCCTGCTGTTCTATGGCGTGCTCCGCGTAATGGTTAAATTCAGATGGCTCCGCGCGACGCACGCCTACTACAACGTGTTCAGCGATTTGAAGCGCGAGTGGAGCAATTATCTCTTAAAAGCCGTTTTCGTCTACGTCTGCTATATACTGATTCCCTATTTCATCACGGACGATCACGCCATCTTTGCGAATGCGCTGCTGGTCGTCGTACTGTCGCTGTTCTACGCGCTTACCGTCTATTACGAATACAACCGCGCGCTCGTCATCGACATAAGCAACCGCGACGCTCACATAAAGACGCTCGCCGCGACGCTCGAGGAGGCGAACGGCATCCGCCACGATCTGCGTAACATCCTCAACACCTACGGCGGCTACCTGTCGCTCGGCGCGCTGGACCGGCTTCGGCAATATCACGCCTCGATAGTTAACAGTCTGATCCCTGTAGAAATGGTGGATCTAAGCAATCGGTTCGATGAAAATCCCGCGCTTGTTTCGCTTTTGACGGTCAAGGCCGCGTACGCAAACAGCTTGTATGTAACGCTGCGTTTCAATCTCGATTGCAATTTAAGCGATTTTTTTATCGACAATCTCGACTTATGCCGGGTCATCGGGAATCTTACAGACAACGCGATTGAGGCCGCCGCAGAATCGGAGCGCAAGATTGCCGGTATTACGATCGACGCTAAGAGCGAGGACGACAAGCTCATAGTCGTCATGAACTCGACAAAAGCGCAAGTGGACACCGATCGCATTCTGCTGCGCGGCGAAACGACAAAGGCGGGGCATTCGGGCATCGGCCTGTCCAACGTGCGCGAGATTCTGTCCAAATACGGCAACTGCGCGTTCCGCATCACCTGCTACGATCATGAATTCGTGGCGTATCTGGAATTGAAGAAGGTTTAATTGGGGCCGCGGCGCTTCGCGCCTTTCGGCTTCTTTTCCGACAGCACGAGCCCCGTCAGCGCCAATGCCGTCCCCAGCGCGGACATCCACGTTATGCGGTCGCCCAAGACGATTATGGAGGTCACGACGGTAATGACGGGCGTAATGTAGATATACACGCTCGTCTTAACCGCGCCCAGCAGCTTAACCGCCAGGTTCCACGTAACGAAGCACAGCGCGCAGGCGCACAGGCCGAGGAACAGTATGTTGAACACGTTGTCCGGCCGCGCGAAGCGCTCAAGGCCGAACTCGAAGCCGAAGATAAACAGCGCGGGCGTCATGAAGGCGATTCCGTACATGAAAATGCGCCTGGTCGCCTGTATGGTATTGTAGCCAAATTCGCCGATCTTGCGCGAAAGGATGGCGTATACCGCCCAAACGGCGGCGGCGAGCAGCGCCAATAGATCGCCCACCGGGTTCAGCTGCAAAACCGTGCTGCCGTTGAAGCTGATAAGCGCGATGCCGGCGATAGCCGCGCCAAAGCCCGCGTAAAAGTTCGCCTTCGGCTTTTCGCCTCCCAAGCGGCTGTTCAGCAGCGCCGTAAAGAACGGGGCCATAGACATGATCAAGCTGACGTTCGAGGTGGACGTAAACGTGAGCGCGATGTTCTCCAAAAGGTAATACAGCGTAACGCCGCAAAGCCCCGCCGCCGCGAAGAGCAGCTCCTGCTTCCTGTTCGTCCCCTTCAGCCTGTGCGGATACGCGATAAAGAGCGCGATAAGCCCTATGCCGAAGCGGTAAAACAGAATCTCGACGGGCTGAAAGCTATTTAGCAGCAGCCGCGTGGCTATAAACGTCGTACCCCATATAACTATAGTAATCAGGGCTGTTAGATGCCCCTTTGCGCGCTCTATCATCGAATACCTCTTTTCCGTTTCCATCGGGGTTGTCCCGAATATCATACAGTATAGCGCAAATGCGGACAAGTGTCTTGAACGATATTGCGGGCTTCTCAAGTTTTTGCGCGCGTAATCGCCGGAATGATTGTATTAAGGCTAGCTGGCAAGAATAAGTTGAAAACGCGGCGGCGGCGGGTTACAATGGATTCAGGTGATTCATGTGAAGAATTATTCGCTGCCCAAATCGTTGTTCGTAGAGAGCGGCATTTGGATACCGGCGCATACGGTAATCGAGCATGTTCACGTTATCGCGGGTAGCAGTGTACCGGCTAAGCTGAGGAATGCCGAACGGCTGACTCAAAAGTATGGCGGCAACGCAGATAACTGGATGAAAAAAGTCGGCAAAGTCAAGTCCTCAATATACGAATTTGATGTTCATTGGTATGAGCACGATCTCGTGGGGGCATATGAATATAAGGTAAAGAATTATAGGCGAAGGGAGGGTTTAAGATGAAGGTGAAATATATTGGCCAGAGCTTCGGCGTTTTCGGCCTCACAAATGAAAAGATTTACGATTGCCTGGGCGTCGAGGGTCCGTTCCTTCGTATAGTCGATGATTCCGAGGAGGATTATCTCTATTCGGCAAAGACGCCAGGAGCGATGGATCCGCCCTACGAATCCGGCAAATGGAAGATCGTCGAGGACTCTAAGGACGGAGTATTAAGAAAAGCCATCCTTGGCGCGCCAGCGCCGCTCGACCGGGCAATGCCCTAAAAGCAAGCATAAACAGGGCCGCGAATACGCGGCCCTTATTTTGAAGAAGCGGTGTGACAAAACTCATCGTCCCCGTCAGGGGGCTATCGTGCTGCGACGGTTTTCGGCGCAACACAGCTGCTTCACAGAATCCTTTGCGTTTGCGGCATCGGAGTTTTCATCCGTGCAGCAGCGCTTTCGTCTTTGGCTTCTTACACGCTTATCTTGCGCGCGTACGGTGCTTTATATACACATACGCTATTGATTAATATTTTCCAGCTCCTCGTGGGCGCTAAGCCAGAGCGCGTAGGCCTCGTCGAGCTGATTGCGCGCCGCGCCGAGCTCGTCCGAGAGCCTTTGCGCCGCCTCAAAGTCGCTGCCGGTACTTTCAAGCGCCGCCTCCAGCCGCTCGATTTCGGCCTCCAGCGCCTCGATGCGCGCGCGGCTCTTCTCCGCCTGGCTGCCCAGCTTGCGTACGAGCGCGCCTTTGGCCTTGCGCTCGGCGTATTCCGTATTGCGCTGGGCGGTCGCGGCCTGGGCGCGTTCGCGGGGCACGTCCGCGAGCGCCGGATAGAAGGTCAGGCCGCTCCTCGTAAGCCGCCCCACCCTCTGGGCTAGCTTTGATATGAAATAGCGGTCATGCGATACTGCCAGTATCGTCCCCGCGTAACCCGCCAGCGCGTTTTCCAGCGCCTCGCGCGAGGCGGCGTCCAGATGGTTCGTCGGCTCGTCGAGCAGCAGGAAATTCGCGCCGGAGAAGATCAGCTTCAGCAGCGCGACGCGCGCCTTTTCGCCGCCCGATAGCACCGAAACGGGCTTAAACACGTCGTCCCCACGGAATAGGAACGCCGCCATAGCGTTGCGCACGGCCGTGAGCGTCAGCCCCGGGCAGCTCGCGTGCACCTCCTCGAGCGCCGTACGCGAGGCGACGAGCGACGCCTGCCCCTGCTCGTACACCCCAATGCGCACATTCGCGCCCAGCCGCACTGTGCCTGTATCCGGAGCGAGCGCGCCTGTGAGGATGCGCAGCAGCGTGGTCTTGCCGACGCCGTTCCCGCCGACGAGCACGACGCGCTCGCCCTTGCGTATGTGCATGGAGGCATTTTCAAAGAGATGCTTTTGATCAAAGGATTTTGACAATCCCTCGGCGATGAGCACGTCGTCCCCCGATTCGACCTCCACGGGGAACGAAAGCCGCAGCGTCTCGGGGTCGGCGGCGGGCTTGACGAGCTCGGCCTCCAATCGGTCGATCATCTTCTGCTTGCTCTCGGCCATGCGGATATTCCGCTCGCGGTTCCAGCGGCGCTGCTGCTCGACGATGCCCTCCAGCCGCTCAATCTCCTTCCGCGTATTGGCGTAAACGCGCCGCTCGGCCTCGCGCCTCTGCGCGCGGCGCTCGATGTGCGCCGTATACGGTACGGGATAGTCGAACAAGCGCCCCTCCTCGATTTCCAGCGTGCGCGACGTAACCCGGTCGAGGAACGCGCGGTCGTGCGAAACGACAATCAGCGCGCTGGGCGACGCGGCCAAAAATTCCTCCAGCCATTCTATCGCGGCGAGGTCGAGGTGGTTCGTAGGTTCGTCCAGCAGCAGCAGATTCGGCGCCTTCAGCAGCGCCATCGCGAGGCGCACCTTCGCCTGCTGCCCGCCGGAAAGGCTCTTCAGCGGCAGCGAAAGCTCCCCCTCCGATATGCCGAGCGCGAGCAGGCTCGAGCGCGCGCGGCTCCGCGCCGTCAGCCCGCCCGCGTCCTGAAAGCGCTCCGTCAGCGTCTGCTGCCGCGCAATCAAGCGCGCGCGCCGCTCCTCCGGCAGCTCCTCGCATAGCTCCTGCGCGACGCGCCCCAGCTCGTCCTCCATCTCAAAAAGCGGCGCGAATACCGATAGCGCGGTGTTCAGCGCCGTCTCCTCAGTATCCAGCTCCTGAGCCATAATGCTCGTAACCGTGAGCTTACCGCGCGTAATCTCGCCGGAATCGGGCGCGCGGAGGCCCTCCATAAGCGCGAGCAGCGTCGTCTTGCCGCTGCCGTTCGCTCCGGCGAGCGCCGCCTTTTCGCCCTCCTCCAATCGGAAAGAGACGCCCGAGAAGAGCTCGCGGACGCCAAAGGCTATGGATACGTCGTTCAGAGCGATAAGCGGCGGCATATCAGTCTTCTATCAGCGATTCGACAAAGATGTCCAAAAGCATCCCGCGATCCATAGGGGCGGGGTTGGGCTTGCTTAGCGCGTCCGCTGCGCACGCGTCCGCATAGCGTTCAAGCTCCTCGCGCGTGTATGCGCCGTGCGGCGGCAACACCTTCGCGATGAAATCCTTCAGCTCGCTAAGCTCCTTCATACCGAGCGCGCGAAGCAATTTCTCAATTTGCTCCTCGCAGCCTGAGCGCATCTTCTCCAAATACGACGCCATCAATACGCCGCAGGCCTGGCCGTGCGGCATGTCGCGGAAGTTGGTGAGCTGGTAGCCCATCTGGTGCGGCGCGACCGTTCTCGCGTGCGCGAGCAGCACCCCTCCCAGCATCGACGCGTACAGCAGATTACCGCGCGTTTCTTCATCGTATTCCTTATTCAACAGCGCGTCCTTGCACAGCGCCAGGCGCGAAAGGCCTTCGAGCGCGAGCATCTCGCCGACGCGCGTCCTGCCCTCGCGGACGTATCCCTCGATAAGGTGCGCCATAGCGTCTATCGCGGTGCTGGCGGTTTGAACCTCTCCGAGGGAGTACGTGTATTTTGGATCGAGCAGGCCGAGGCGCGGCGCCATCGCCGGCGTAAGGAACGATTTCTTTTGCTTGGGATTGTCGAGCGTTATAATCGAATAGGAGTTCGCCTCAGACCCCGTACCTGCGGTCGTAGGCACGGCGACGACCGGCAGCGCGGCGTCCTTGAGCGTCTTACTTAGAAGGTCGGCGGCGTTGAGCCCCTGAGCCAGTAGCGCCGCGGAAACCTTCGCCGCGTCGATCGGGGAGCCGCCGCCAATCGCGACGATAAAATTCGCCTTAAAATCGCGTCCCGCGTCCACGATGCGCTGCACATCGGCTAAGTCGGGGTTGGGCTTGGGTCCCATAACGCGCGCGTGCGAGACGCCGGAGCTATCGAGCGCGGCGTAAACGTCCGCGAGCGCGCCGTTTTTGTCCGCGCTCCTGCCCGCGACGATCAAGGCCCGCTTGCCAAAGCGCGCGAGCTTGTCCGCGCTCTTCGCGACGATCCCGCCGCCCAGGAGCAATTCCGTAGGTACGTGAAAGAACAGTTCCATCCTGATGCCTCTCCTTCGTGATTCTCTTTTTATCATATCACGCTTGGCCTCTACTTCGCCAGCTTATACACGATATACTGGTTCAAACTCACGCCGTTATTTTTAGCCCTTTCAAGCAAGTCGAAGTGCAGCTCCTTTGGAACGCGCACAGAAATTTTGCCGCTGCACTCGCGCAAGGCCTTGACTGCCTCCAATGGCTTCGCGCTCTTATCCGGCTCGGCATCGATCTCGGCTATCATCTGCATATCTATTTCGTCCGGCTCGGCCTCTGGAATTCGGGCCAGCTTCTCTTCAAATTCCGCTGCTGTCATTGCTTATCCCTCCTATTTGTATACATCGCCGCGCGTGTCGATCTTTAAAACGTTAATGACTTTGCTACCCCTATCGAATGAGAAGATGCTCCTAAACGGCGGCAGCTTCATCCTGTATTCGTCCTTGCGGCCTTTGAGCTTTATTATATCGCCTTTTAACTCCGCTAAATCCGACAAGGCGTTATTGATCTTCATATAATCGCTTTGAGTACATTTTAGCATGTACTTCTCAGCCTGTTTCTTCAGTTCGATCTTCATAGCCCACTCCCTTGACCGTAAATATGATATCATATGCGATAGCACGCGTCAACGTATCTTCTCGCGCCACAGCCCCAAATTGTAGGGGCGATTCAAGAATCGCCCGCAATCCCAAATTTTCTGATTGTAATTTACCAAAAGATCGCCTATAATAGAAATGTAAAAAGGGAGCCGCCAAGTGCGGCGTCCGCGACGATTCGGAAAGACAGCCACTACTTGGACGGGCGGCTGTCTTTCGCTACTATCAGCAATATGATGAACGTGATCATAAAGACAATGATCGTAGCAATATCCATAGCGGATACCTCCTCTCCTCCCTGACGGGGGAAATTTGGCGGACGCATCGCACCCAACGACTCCCTGGCACACGCCCGTACGTGCGCTAATATTATAGTATATATTGTATCGTTTTGTCAAAATAACTTAAATATTCCGAAGGGGCTTCGCCCCTTCGGAATATTAATCAATTAACTATACGTTTCTCTTCCTAGAACTTTATAAACTGCGCGATCAGCACGAAGAGTATCAGAATCGGTGCTATGTATTTGATAATAACCGACCAGATCTTCTTCAGCTTGAATACGTAGCCCGGCGTCGATTCGATCTCGGCGATGGCGTTCTCCGGCTTCCAGAGCCAGCCGACGACGATGCACATCAGCAGCCCGCCCAGCGGCAGAAGTATGTTATTCGCGAAGAAGTCCACCGCGTCGAAGATGTTCATACCCGTACCCAGGAAGTTGCTGCCCGTAAACGCGGTATTCTCGGCCATCGACATGGAGTTCGGGATGGACAGTACGCAGAACACGACGCACAGCAGCGTAACGGAGGTCTTCTTCTTCCATTTCAGGTTATCCATCATGAACGCGCTGCACGCCTCAACCAGCGACATAGCCGACGTAAGCGCCGCGAAGAATACCAAAAGGAAGAACGCGACGGCGACAATCGTGCCCAAAGGCATATTGGCGAAAACGCCGGGCAGCGTGATGAATACGAGGCCCGCGCCCGCGCCCGGCTCGCCGCCCAGGGCGAACACGGCGGGGAATATCGCGATGCCGGCCAGCATCGCGGCGGAGGTATCGAGTATGGATACCGTCGCGACGCTCTTGGGCAGCTTTTCGTCCTTCTTCAGGTAGCTGCCGTATGTAATCATCGCGCCCATCGCGAGGCTCAAGGAGAAGAATACCTGCCCCAGCGCCGCCGCGACGCCCGAGAGCGAGAAGCCCGACGTATTCGCGAACATGAACGTGAAGCCCGCGCCCGCGCCCGGCAGCGTGATGGAACGGATGATGACGAGGATCAGCAGGACGAACAGCGCCGGCATCATGAACTTGCTGGCCTTTTCGATGCCATGCGCGCCGAAGATGCAGATGGCCCACGTGACGGCCATGAACAGGAACGCCCACAAAACGGGCTGCCACGGGCCGAGGCCCAGAGCGCCGCCGACGAACGCGCCGAAATCCACGCCCGCGCCGGAGAACAGGAACGAGAACATGTACTTGAGCGCCCAGCCGCCGACGACGCCGTAGTACGTCATGATCAGGAACGGCGCGAGAATCGCCAG
>QMCE01000448.1_pt1 | contig 21218 bp, 17 predicted proteins | sample 1821851 | NCBI WGS metagenome assembly QMCE01 (sample SAMN09453174, study PRJNA476694) | Termite gut metagenome, whole genome shotgun sequencing project. | isolation source: worker | host: Odontotermes sp. | place: South Africa:Pretoria | collected 2016-01-28 | reverse complement strand
GATTTTTCGTCCGTTCGAAAAATCGGCTCAAAGCGCTCGTGACGACAGACCCCGGAAGGAGCAAACAATGAATTACGAAGCAATCGTCGTCATTGTCGAACGCGGCAAGGCAAACGATGTCGTCAAGAAAGTCACGGAAGCCGGAGCGCGCGGCGCGACCATCATCTACGGCAGGGGGTCGGGGGAACAGGTGCTTTCCTTTTTCCGCAGTCTGCAGGTCGAGGCGTCCAAGGAAATCCTGTTAATCATCGCGGACGAAAACAATGTCCAGCGCCTTCTGGAGGTCGCGGCCGAGGCTGCGCATGTGAAGGAACAAGGGAAGGGAATCGCCTTCACCGTTCCCATCCGCAACCTCATTGGCATACGCCCGCCCCATGACGACGGGAAACAGAATGCCTGACCAGACGCCTGAACCGGCTCTCAGAAAGCCGTCCGCCGCGCTGGCGTGGAGCGAGGCGCGCATCGACGATCCGGAAACGCCCGGCCCGGCGATAGCCCTGTGGCTGCCCGAAGGCGCGACCGTGGCCATAGGCATAGGCCAGAAGCCCGAAGCGGAACTGGAGATCGACGCCATGCGCCGGGACGGGGTGGGGCTTGTCCGCCGCCAGTCCGGAGGCGGGGCGGTTTTGCTCTATCCGGGGACGCTGTGCTGGGAGGCGTGGGCCGATGCCGGCGCAATCGGCAGGCTGACCGGAGAGGGCGCGGGGATACGCCCTGCGTACGCGGCATTGTCGCTGCCTGTCGTCCGCGCATTGAAAACGATGGGAATAGAGGCCTTTCACGCGGGAATCTGCGATCTGTCCGCGCAGGCGGAGGGCTGGCCCCTTCCAAAAAAGCTGGCGGGAACGGCGCAGCTTCGTCGGAGGGACAGGGTTCTGGTGCACGGCTCCCTGCTGGTTGCTCCCGATCTCGATGTTCTTTCCCGGTACCTGCTGTTTCCCGGCGAACAGCCGGACTACAGGCAGGGCAGGGCGCACCGCGAGTTTTGCGCGTCTGTCGCGGAAATGCTGGAGAGAAACGGGGGAGACGCGGACGCGCTCATCGGCGAGGCGGCGGGGGCGATAGCCGCAGAGGCTGAAGCTCTGGGGTGGAAGACGTGCGCGCCGCCCGCGGAACTGGATGCAGCCGCCGCTGCTCTGGAGAGGGGAAAGTATTGTTCAGACGCATGGAATTGGGAAAAAATCCGCGATGGACGGAGGTGACGCATGAAGAGCGACACAATTTTCGACGCGATGCGCATCGGTAAAAAGGACAGCCCGAAGCTGTCGAAACGCGATCCGGGCTCGACAGAGGGGATCGGGGACAAGAAGGAGGCGCGGGAGCGTCTGGCCGAAGCGACCGGGGCGATGGACGCATTGCAGGGCAGGCTGTACGCAGAAGCAAAGACCGCGCTCCTGATTGTTTTTCAGGCCATGGACACGGGAGGGAAGGACGGCGTCATCCGCAAGGTGTTTGGCCCGCTCAATCCCCAGGGGGTGCGGGTGGCGTCTTTCAAAAGGCCGACGCCGGCCGAACTGGCGCACGATTATCTCTGGCGCGTCCACCGGGCCGCTCCCGAGCGGGGGATGGTGGGGATTTTCAACAGGTCGCAGTACGAGGACGTGCTTGTCCACCAGGTGCACAAGCTTGTGCCGGCCGGGACGATTGAACAGCGCTATCGCCAGATCAACGAATTCGAACGCCATCTTGTCGAAAACGGCACAGTCATCCTCAAGTTCTTCCTCCACATTTCCCGGGACGAGCAGAAGAAGCGCCTCCAGTCGCGTCTGGACAATCCCAAAAAGCGCTGGAAATTCGAGATCGGCGACTTGAACGAGCGGAAGTTCTGGGACAAATACCAGGATGCGTATCAGACTGTTTTCGACGCCTGTTCCCCGGACAGCGCGCCGTGGTACGTCATCCCCTCGGACAACAAATGGTATCGCGACTGGGCCGTGTCCGGAATCGTGGCCCGCGAACTGAAGCGGATCGATCCCCGCTTTCCCAAAGAGCAGGAGGGGCTGGACGAGGTTGTCATAGAATAGGGGCTCAAGTTTTTCCTCCTCCGTCCGAACATTTTGACGTGAATGAATCCGGAGGAGACGCCATGAACGTCAATGCAGATGCAGCGACAACATGGGGCGCGCCCGCGCCGCATGCCGCTTCTGTTTCCGCAGGAACGGCTGGTTCCGATTTTGCGCGGCGGAAGGAGGCTGAGCCGACCTTTTCCGACGACGACCGGGACTCGGTGCATATCTCGCTGGAGGCGCGGGCGAGAATGAAGGCGGCGGCCGAAGCCTCGGCGCTGCTTGACAATCCTCTTGCCAGCCTGAAAGAATCCCGCAAAGCAGAAGCCCTCTCCAAATACACGGCCGAAGACCTGGCTCCCCTCAAGAAACGCTTTGCCGCCCTCATCGATCTGGAGCGGGGCATCCATGGCAGGCTGGACAGCCTCATGGACAAAAAAGGCATCAGCCTGGGGCCGCACGATCAGATTAAAATCGAAATCGATTCCCAGGGCAGGGCGATTGTCGGCGGCGTCCGGGATGTGAGCACAGCCAGGGCGATAGAGAAGGCGATCAACGGCGACAAAAAATTCCTGAAGGAGATCGTCGACTTCCAGAAGGAGGAAAAAGCCCTTTCCAACGATCTCAGGGAGGCGACAGGCGTCTCGCTCAAGGAGTTCGGGGCGCGGATTGACGCTGTCCAGCGCGCGCCTGAAGGATTCACTCCTGTCGGCTATACGCGGGAGGAATCTGTCGGTCTCATGGATCAGGACATCTATCTGGTCGATGAGGAATTCGCCGGCATGATCGGCGAACACTATGCCATGAAGAGCGCTCTGGTCGATTTTTCCGGAGAAAACAACATCCTCGAAGACGCCGAGGGCACGGTCAACAGGACGATGACCAAGGTTATCGGCGACATCGCCGGAGCGTTTCGCGAGATGAACAAAAAGACCCGGATGGAATCCGGGGACTATCCCGACCCGCTCGAATACCTCGAAAACAGTCTTCTTTCCATCAACCGCCTCAAAATCAGCGTGAACAACGACGGCCAGGTGGCAATTGAGGGCACTGCCTGCAAAGACAACAGCGAACTCGACCGATGGGCGAAAGACGTCGTCAACTCGATGTTCGAGGAGGAATTGAAGGTCAATCCGGCGACAGGCAAACAGCACGATTTCATGACGGCATCGAGTTATCTCTTGAACATATACGACGAATCGTTCGGCGAGGGGAACCCTCTCGGCCTGGGGGAGGCGGACAGGACGCTTGAGGCGGTGTTTGATCACGGGAAGATAGAATCCCATGTTTCCTCGCCTGAGCGGGAGCGGGAGCTCGCTGTCGCAATCGACGAAACAGCGAAAGCCGCCCTCAGCGACATGGGCATCGACGCGACCGATATTACCATAGAGATGAACGACGACGGCAAGCTGGCCGCGACGAATCTTTCCCCTGAACACCCGAAATTCGAGTCGATTCAGATGGCTCTGGACCTTCTGAACGCCCAGACCGAAACACGCTCCATAGAGGACGCGCACAAAAAGGATCTTGCCGTCAATCCTGTGCAGCGTCTCAAAGGCTTGATGACGAACATGGACATCCTCCGTCCGGGCGGCGCGTCCTTCCTGAAGCGGACAGAGGCTGCGCGGGAGGACACCGAGAGGAAGGCGGCTGACGCGGAACAGGCGGCGTAGAGCCTGTCATCTGCGCCGGCGGGCATGCTTGAATATGGCTATGGGGAAAAGATTCTCCTGCCCGCGACCGCCGGATCGCGCCAGGGCGGCCCGTTCCTTTTCCAGAATATACGCCGCAAGCTGCTTTCTCAGCTGATCATAGCATTTCACCATTTCCAGCGCGAGATGCGGTCTGAACGACATGACGAAATGCGGATGCACAATGTCGTTCCTGCCGAACGAGACGATGTTGCCTTCTGCATCGAGATCGAAAAAATCCAGAAAATTGCGCCCGTTGCCGACATCGTGGAAATCAAGGTACAGCTCCAGCCCTCCCTCGCCCGCTATCCCGCCGGTCGAGGATGCGATCAGACGCCGATCTCCGGCGATCACGGCATAGCTTTTGATCAAGCCCTTCGCCGCGCCGGAATTTTCCTTTTCCAGAGCAAACAGGTTCTGGCAAAACACGGCCTGCCGCGTCAACCCTGAAAACGCGCCCACTCCGGACAGACTGTTTTTGGGGGGCGGCACGGGCTCGTCGGGAAAAAGCATTTGCTGCAGGGTCGGCTTGAGATCGGCGACGCAGAGCATTCTGTCGGAAACGCCGACATCCGCATCGTTCCGGAAGATGAAAAGAGGCGTCCAGTTCAGGTCTGCATAGGGCTCAAGCGCGTGCGTGCGCCCCAAATTGACGCCATGCTTCCACGGGTCTGTTCCATAGGGGCCGAAGCAGAGCATCATGGTGTCGGCCAGCAGGTTCAATTCCGTCAGTTTGCGGACAACCCTGTCGATGGAGCGATCGAGAATGGCGTAGCCTTTTTCAATCCGTTCATGAAACAGCTCCTCCGCGAGCTTCTCCGGATGCTCGTCGTCGAGTCTGGCCGAGCGTTCGCTGAAATAGAGGACAAAGGGTTTGCCCGCGGCGGCGGTCTGCTCAAGAAACGCCTCGGCCTCGGCGCAGAATTCATTGCTGTCGTCATGACAATGAAACGCGCCGCACTCCGCAGGCCAGGCGCCGCAGAACCCCGCGCGGGCGTATTCGGGCAGAGGGCTGGCGCGCAGCAGGCCAAGCGACTCGTAGCCGTGCCGCGCCAGCACGCTGAAAAGCGTGTCCTGACCGGGCGGCGAAAGAGGCGCGGTCGGATACTCCGCGCAGCAATCCAGTATGGCTGTGTCGCCGTAGGCGAAGTCGTGAAACGACGCCAGAGACGATGTGGAATTGGTGTAAAAACGCCTGAACGACGCGGAGCGCGCGTGCAGGTTCCAGAGCCGGGGCATGGCTTCCCGGTATTCCCAGAACAGCGTTTGGGACACTCCCTCCATGGCGAATATGACCAGATTCATCCTGTTTCTCCGGGCGTTCCGTTTCGCGCTATTCAAGATAATCGTGACGCAGCCGCTTCCGTGTAAATCTGAAGGCGTTTTCCGGCATGACGTGCCGCTCTCCGCTGTTATGCGCTACCGCTTCAGACTCCTTGGCGCGGACATACGCATACAGTTCGCGTTTCAGGCGATGATACGCGTCGATCAAATTCCTTGTCGTCCCGGCCGTGAAGAGAACGGGAAACGTCCTGTCTCCTATGGTCGAAAACGGTTTGATGGAGATGATGTCGCCGTTGGCTCCCAGGTTGAAGAAGTCAAGAAGATTGCGGTTGTTGGTCGGGTCCAGCCGTTCGCAATAGAGTTCGAGCCCGCCTTCCTTCAGGCGTTTGCCGGCTGAGGACGCCACCAGCCGGTACACCCCGTCGGTGACGGAATACGCCTTGGTCAGGGCTTTTTCCAAATCCGAATACTCAAGCTGCAGGGCGTACAGGTTTTGGGAAAAGGCGAAATCCCGCGCTTTCTTCCCGCGTTCAACGCCCGAGAAGGGCGATTTCCTGACATTGGCGAGGCATTGATCGTGCGCGACGTCCGGAAGAGCCATGTTCAGAAGCATTTCGCGGAGATCGATGATGCTGGTCAGTTCAGTCGTGACGCCCGCGCTTTCCCCGTTGTCATAGAGGAACATCGGCGTCCAGACGAGGTTTGTGTACGGAGCGGTGCCGTGCGCAAATCCCCGGGAAAGCGTGTGCGTCCACAACTCATCGCCGTGATCGCCGTAGAAGGCGAGAATGGTGTTTTCCAGAAAACCGTATTCCTGCAAAAGACCTATGAACCCGCCGATGGATGCGTCCAGGGATCTGCAGGCTGCGTGGAAGCGATCCGGAACCGTGCCCGCGCGCAATTTGGCGTCCTCGTCAGACGCCATATGCGTGACGTCGTTCTCGAAAAGAATGCAGAAATTCTTCTCGTCCCGCCGCCGCTCCTCCAGCCAGGCGCGGAACATGTCGAAAAGATTCTTCTGGTAGGAGCTTCGCTTCAGATTCGGCTCTGATGCGTCATCGGACACAATCCTGCGCCCCAAAAGATTTGCCAGGAAGAATCGTTTGTACTCATATCCGTTGCTCATGAAATCGGCGCAGAGATCGCCCCGATTCAATGGATCGCGTATCGGGCCTCCGTCATACCGGGGCAGTTGATCGTTAATCGAGTCGTCGCCGGCAATCAGGCTGTTTTTGGCCATCATGGAGGAGGTGGCGGAAGTATAGAAGCGGCTGAAGTATTTCGACCGCCGCAGCATTTCCCAAACACATGCAAGTTCAACGCGATACTCCCAGAGAGTGAGGTTGGATATGCTCTCCAGATGAATCAGGGCCAGATTTTTTCTTTTTCCAGATGTATTCATCCGAGAATATCCCTTGTTGCGGCAACCGGTGTTTTCCCGGCGCGCCGGCCTCCTCGCGCAAGCCGGCAGCCCGGACAGGCTACGCGCCGACCAGCGCCTCCCGCTCCGATTCCGGAGCCGCGGCTGTTTCGGGCTTCGCGCCGTCCCTGCTCATCTCTTCCATCTTCGCGTACTGCAGGCCAATCACCTTGCTTATGCCGCGCTCCTGCTGCGTCACGCCCCAGATGCTGTCCATCATCCCCATCGTCAGCTGCGAATGCGTGATGATGATGAACTGCGTCTCGTCCGTGAAATCCCGCACAAGCTGCATGAACCGCGAAATGTTCGACTCGTCCAAGGGCCCGTCCACCTCGTCCAGCACGCAGAACGGACTCGGCTTCGACCGGAACAGCGCAAATAGAAGCGCCACCGCGCACAACGCCTTCTCCCCGCCCGACAACAGGGAAATGCTCTTCGGCTCCTTGCCGGGAGGCTGGGCCTGAATGTCTATCCCCGCGTCCAGCGGGTCCGCACCCGGCTCCGTCACCTCCTCCAACACCAAATCCGCCCTGCCGCCGCCGAAAAGCCGCGTGAACATCGTCTGGAAATTCGCCCTGACCGCGGTGAACGTCTCCTGGAATCGCGTCGACGATTCGGCGTTCAGCCTGTCGATCGCCGCGCGCATCGACGCGATCGCCTCCTCCTGCTCCTCCTTGTGGCTGCGCAGAAATTCCGCCGACGCCTCCAGCTCAGCCAATTCGTCGATCGCCTCCGGATTGACGCTCCCGATGTTCCGGATTTTCTGCGTCAACTCCTCAACCCGCGCCTGCAGCCGATCGTCCGGCCATTCCGCCCACTCCGGCTTCGCCTCCTCCTCCGCAGCCGGCTTCGCCGCCGGCGCGGCAAGGCCGCCGTCCCCGGCCTCGCCGGGCTGTTCGGACAGCTCCGGCCCGCCCGGCGCGGACAACTCCTCCAGCTGCAGTTCCTCCCGCGCGCGTTCGCGAATGTTTTCTCTCCGCATTTCGCATTCCGCATTCCGCCGCGCCAGTTCCGACAAGCCCTCGCGAAGCCGCGACCCCTGGGCCTGACAGTCCCGTTCGCGCTGCCGCAGCTCCTCGATCCGGCCGCGGCATCCGGTCAGCTTTTCCGACAGCTCGATCCCTGTCGAACGCTGTTCGTCCCGCAGGCGCAAAAGCATTTCCTCCCGCGCGTTCAATTCCGCAACATCCCCCCGGAGCGCGGCAATCTCCTCCTCCGCCCCGCCGCCGGAAAGGCCGGGACGCGCAAGCTCCTCCCCGCACGCCGCCATCTCCGACCGGAACTCCCCAATCCTCCCCTCCAGCTCCCGGACGCGCGCCAGCGCTTCCGAACGCTCGCCCGACAGGGTCGCGAATTCATGGCCCAGGGAATCGATATGCGCCCGCGTCTCCCGCTGTTCCCCGCTTTTGGCCGCGACCTCGCCTTCCAGCCGCTCCATTTCGCTCTCGCACTGCGCAAGCTCGGCCCTGAGGCGATCCAGCTCCCCGCGCCTACCCCCGTTCTCCAGCCCTTCGCGCTCGGCCAGCGCCTCGGCCCTGTCCCGCGCCAGTCGATCGCATTCGCTCCTGCGTCCCGCAAGGGTCTGTTTCAACCCGGCCTCGGATCGGCCCGCCTCGGCCATCGCCTTTTCCAGATCGGCCGCCTCCCTGCCCAGCAGGGCGATCTGCTCCGCCGCCCCGGCGCGCAGGCGCGACTTTTCCGCCAGACGCCGCTCGCAGTCCGCAACCTCGCCCACCAGAGCGTCCAGCTCAGCCTTCCGCTGCACCAGCCCGGCCCGCTGCTGGCGGCCGTGGCCGCCCGTCATCGCGCCCGACGGGTTGATCACGTCCCCCTCCACAGTCACGATGCGCACCCCGCGCGCCTCGCGGCCCGAGAGTTCGCGCGCGAGCGAAAGGCTGTCCACGATCAGAATCCCGGCGAGAAGATGCTCCATCACCGTGTTGTAGCGCCTGTCGTAGGAAACCAAATCCACAGCCTCGCCGACGACGCCGGGGATGTGCCGGAAGCTCTGCGTCAGCCTGCGGCGCGGCTGGATGCGATCCATGGGCAGGAACGTCGCGCGGCCGAGGCGGTTGCGCTTGAGGTATTCGATGCAGGACTGCGCGTCCCTGGCCGTCTCCACCACGACGTCCTGCGCCTGCCCGCCGAGAATGGTCTCGACAGCCAGCGCCAAATCCTGCGGCACAGTCATCAAATCAAGCGCCATCCCGACGACGCCCCGGCATTCGCCCCGGTTGTCGCGGGAAGCCATGAGGACGTTTTTGACCCCTTCGAACGCGCCGTCAAGGCTGTTCTCAAGGTCCTCCAGCGTGGCTTTGCGGGAGACCTTGCCCGCCCGCTCCGATTCAAGGGCGCGCTCCTCCCGCGACAGCCGCTCCATAAGGGCCGCCGCCTCGCTCCCCTTCGCGCGGGCAGCCTCCAGCCGATCCGCGTTCTGCCCGAACGCCTCGGCCGCCAGCCTGTACTGGTTCTCAAGATCGGCCGCCAGCCGGGACACGCTCTCCTCCTCGGCGGACAGCCTGGCCAGCTTCGCGTCCACCTCGCCCAGGCGCTGCGCAGCGGACTGCTCCGCAGCCTCAAGGCGCGCCGCCTCAGAAGCCGCGTCCTGACGCCTGCGGTTGCAGTCGATTGTCCGGTTCCGGAGCAGCGTCACCGCTCCCTCTATGTCCGCAGCCGACCGCATCAGCGCCTGGCGGCGCTGATCCTGCGCGCCGAAACGCTCCTCAAGCCCGGCCGCTCGGAGCCGGGCCGCTTCCAGATGCTCCCGCGCCTCGCCCTCCTGCGCGGTCAGGCGCTCAAGACGCGCGGCAAGCTCGTTCCTGCGCTCGCTGCCCCGGTGCATTTCCGCCGTGAGCGACTCGATGCGGTTTTTCGCGTTCGCCTGGCGGAGCTGCACGCCGGCCAATTCCTCCTGCGTCTTCGCCGCCGCGTCCACAACCTCGTCCCGGTCGCGGGCAAGCCCGTTCTCCTCGCCGGAGAGACGGGCGAACTCCCCGTTCAGGCCGGCCAGATTCCGTTCCTCGCGATCGAGTTCGGCCTCAAGGCTTTCGCGCTGTTTGGCCAGTTCGCGGAGAAGCGCCGTCTGGGAGGCGAACTGGCGGCGGTAGAGATGGCCCCGCACAGCGTCGCGCTCCTCCGAAAGGCGGCGGTGGCGCCGGGCGTTCGCCGCCTGGGTCGACACCTTCTTGATCTGCCGCTCCTTCTCCTCGACGCGATCGCTGACGCGGAGCAGTATCTGCTCCCCGCGATCCAGGCGGGAGAGAATTTCCTTCCGCCTGATTTTGAACTTCGCAATGCCCGCCGCCTCCTCGAACACCTGGCGGCGCTCCGCCGGCTTCGCCTGAAGCAGCTCCTCGACGCGGCCCTGCTCGATAATCGAATACGCCGACGTGCCGATGCCGCCGTCCAGAAGCAGATCGCGGATTTCCTTCAGGCGGCAGCGGTTCTGGTTGATGAAATAGTGGCTCTCCTTTGAGCGGTACAGGCGGCGGCCGATGCAGACTTCGTTGTAGGGCAGGGGAATGGAGCCGTCGGCGTTGTCGAAGAGCAGCTTCACCTCGGCCATGCCGCTGGCGTGGCGCGTGGCGCAGCCGGAGAAGATGACGTCGAGCATTTCCTCGCCGCGCAGGTTTTTGGCCGATTTCTCGCCCAGAACCCACTTGATGGCGTCGACGACGTTGGATTTGCCGCAGCCGTTGGGGCCGAGAACGGCGGTGATGCCGTCGTCGAAGGTGACGACGGTGCGGTCGGGAAAGGACTTGAAGCCGAACAGTTCAACTGATTTCAGGCGCATGGGATTCCGTGCTCTCCGTGCTATGAGGCGATGATGTTGTTCGTCGCGCCGCAGGTGGCGCAGGTTCCGTCCGGGTTCATCCCCGAGGCGTCGGTCTCGAAGACGACCCTCCGGATCACCGTGCTGCCGCAGCCGGCGCAGACGGTGTCGGACGATCCGGGGATGGTGGCGTTGCCGATATAGACGTACGCAAGCTTTTTCCGGAAAATGTACCGGGCGTTTTTGAGATGCGCCTCCGTCGTCGCGGCTCGGGAGTAGTTGTAGCTCGGGTGGTACGCAGTCAGGTGGCAGGGAACGTTCCTGCCGCAGGCGTCCTGAATCCACGCCGCCAAATCCTCCAGCTCCGGAATGGCGTCGTTGGCCTCGGGGATGATGAGGGTGGTGAGCTCCAGATGGGTCTTTCCATAGTCTGCGACGCGCTTCACCGTTTCGAGAACAGGTTCGAGAAGGCCGCCGCACATCTTCCTGTAGAAGGCGTTGTTGAACGCCTTGACGTCGATGTTCATCGCGTCGACGAGGGGCAGCAGATCGCGGAGAGGCTTCTCGTTGATGTAGCCGTTGGTGACGAGGACGTTTTTCCCGCCCGCCTTCCGGACCTCGGCGCAGCAGTCCATGAGGAATTCAATGGCGATGGAGGGCTCGTTGTAGGTGTAGGCGACGCCGGCCGAGCCGTCCCTGACGCCCTGGATCGCGACGTCCCTGGGCGTCATGTGGACGGTGGGGGATTCCGCCTGGGAAATGGCGCTGTTCTGGCAGAAGACGCATTTGAAATTGCACCCCCAGCCCCCTATGGAGTAGATTTCCCTGCCGGGGAGGAAATGATAGAGCGGCTTCTTCTCCATCGGGTCCAGCCTGTGGCCGGTGATCTCGCCGTAGGTCAGGGGAATGAGGACGCCGTTCCTGTTCTTGCGCGCGCCGCACAGGCCGATGTTCCCGTTCTGCAGAAAACAGGCGTGCGGGCACAGCCGGCAGCTGATCGCGCCGTCGAGAAAGCTGTCGAAGTAGCGGGCCTGCACGCTGGCTGTCATTTGCTCCCATCCGCTCGCAGATCAAATTCACAGATACAAATGCATACGGTGACGGTTGAACAGGGCTATCTTCCTCTCGTCCCGCGTGTTGATCTGGAGGCCCGCTATGTCGTCGAGGCGGACGACCGAGGTGCCGTCCGGCTCGCCGTCGTCGGAGAGCACGTCGACGCGGACATGGGTGTCGGACAGCTCGCGGACAATGCCGTAGAAGCGGAGCTCGTCGTCCCCCGTGGCGAGGAGGATGTTCACGACAAGCTTGTCCTGCATGGACTGGCGGAGAGCCGCGTCGAGGCAGCTCGCCGGATTCGGCTTGCCGTTCCAGCCCTGCGGCGGGTCGCGCTCCGGTTCGCCGTCCTTTTCCATCAGAAGCGAAATCTGCCGGGCGTAGCGCGATTCCTTCCGGATTTCGATGATGTCGTCGATGGAGCCGATGTCGAGGCCGTCAGGATTGCCGTCCGGATCGATCTGCTGCAGGGTGTAATCGTTGTCCGAGACCGCTTCGACATAGCCGACGGCGAAGCGGCGCAGATCCGACGGATCGCGGAAGATGCAGACCAGTTGCTTGTTGCGCCGCGCCTCGCGCAGAATGTCGCTGAACAGATCGTCGGCCATTACGAACCTTTTTTGAGCAAAACAGACGGATGCCGCGCTGCGGCGATTGTTCTGAACATCTCCAGATCGGCTTCGCCGTACCGCGCCGTCCCCGCGCCCGCCGGATCGAGACAGTCGTCCGGCTCATACTGCTGGAGAATCCACAGCCCGCCGGGATCGAGTTCGCCGCTCATCGCCGTGAACGCCTCCCTGTCCACAAAGCGGGGATGGAGCGTCGTATGGTATTCGCGGTCGATGCCCGCCCCCCGCGCCAGCTCGAACGTTTTCCGCACAGCCTCCGGCAGGGCGCTGTCGGCCGGAACCCCGGCGGCGGCGCAGAGCCTGCTGTCCGGCGGGGCTTTGCAGTCCAGCGCCAGACAGTCCAGAAGCCCCTCGTCCAGAAGCGCGGCGACGACTTCGGGACGGCTGCCGTTTGTGTGGAGCTTGACTTTCGCGCCGTATCCGCGGACGCGCCGGATCAGGGCCGCGAGGCCGGGCTGGAGCGTCGGCTCGCCCCCGGTGAAGACCACGCCGTCGATCCAGCCCTTTTGCCGCGCAAGAAGATCGAAGACGATTTCCGGATCAAGCCGCTCCAAGCCGTCCAGCCCCGTGACGTACCGCCAGCTGTGGCAATACGGACAGCGCAGATTGCACCCCCCGGCGATGACGACGGCCGAGACATGGCCCTCCCATTCGAGAAGCGAATTCCCGATAAAGCCGCGCAGATCGAATCCGGCGGATTCCCCGTCGTCCAGGCGCATCAGCAGCAGCCCGCGCCCGAAGCCAGGCGCACGCGATCCAGTTCGGCGGCTGCGTCGCGGCTCCAGCCTTTGCCTGTCGGCTCTGTCTCGTCCACGCGGATGATGCCGGGCAGGTTTGCCGCGCCGCAGTGGGGGCATTGTTCGCTGATGCCCGCGCCGACCCTGTGGCAGGAGCGGCAGATGGTGAATTCGGGGCTGATGGTGAGCTGCGCCGCCTTGGTCTTTTCAAACGTCTTCTTCACAAGGCTGGAAATCGCCCCCGCCGACGGGCGGGATTCGCCGATAAAGGCGTGGATGATCGCCCCCGATTCGATAAGGCTGTGGAATTTGGCCTGCTTCATGATGCGGTCGACTATGCCGTCCGAGGCGTCGGGCCGCAGATGCACCGAATTGGTGTAGTAGATTTCGTCGTTCGCCAGATCGCCCCGCATGAATTCCGCCGCGTCGGGGTAGCGCTTCAGGTCGATTTTCGCCAGGCGCCGCGCAGCCGATTCGGCCGGGGATTCCTCGATAGTGATCTTCATGCCGTGCTTCTTCCCCACTTCCTTGATGCAGAAGTAGAGGTGGGAGATGATCTTCATGCCGAGGCGCAGGGCCTCGTCGTCCTCGTGCAATTCCTTGCCCGTCAGGTAGGCGAGGCATTCGTTCAGGCCGATGACGCCGACGATGTAGGTGGCCTGATCCAGATCGACGTACGGCTTGCCGTCGGCCGCGACCTTCCCGATCTGCCACAGCGGCATGGAGGGGCCGGACATGAGAATCCGGGCGAAACGCTTCTTCTCCATGTGCGCCTTGACGCAGATGTCCAGGGCTCGCTCGATCTCGGAAAAGACCCTGGAATAGTTGCCGCGCCCCGCCTTGTACGCGCACTGGGGGAGGTTGATGGTGACGTTCTGGAAGCCGCAGAAGCGCATCGACTCCGGATGCCGGATCATGTGCGTGTCTTCGATGACTGTCCGGAGGCGGCAGCAGGCGGAGAGGGTGACCTCGTCCCTGTCGAAGATGAAATAGGGCGTGCCGTTCTTCGCCGCGATTTCGCAGGCGTATTCGTAGATCGCCAGCTGCTTCGGGTCTTCGAAGGTCTCGTGGTTGATGTGGAAGTCGCATTTCGGGAAGGCGAAAATATGCCCGTACTGATCGCCCTGCGCCCAGACGTCGAGCATGGCCTTGGTGAAGCGCGTGGCGGCGTCGGCGAAATCGCCGTAGGTCCGGTCGAGGTATTTGCCTCCGGGGCCGATGGCGGGGATGGTCTTGAGATAGCCGGGGATGCCTGTGTGGATGTTGAAGTCGAGGAACAGGGTCTGGCCGCCCCGCGAGAAGGCGTTCTGGCTGGAGGAGAAGATCAGGTGCTGCGCCTCCTGCCGCATTTCCTCGTCAGACATGCCTTCGACAAGGGGGGCGTACATGATGTTGATGTACGCGACGCCCAGCGCGCCGGCGTAATACGCCTGCATGGAGGCGAGGAAGGTGTTGAGGTGGCCTGTGAGGGTGCGGGCGTGCTTGGCCGGGGCGGAGCTGGTGTCGAGGTTTTCGAGCTGGAGGCCGTATTTCTTCAGGTACTCGATCGAATGGGACGAACAGTAGACGCGGGTCGGATAGCCCAGATCGTGCAGATGCACCGCGCCCTCGCGGTGGGCGTCCGCCACTTCGGGGGAGAAAATCTCTTGCAGCGCGTACTGCTTGAGCACGGTTTCGGCGATGGCCAGATTGATGGCTTCGGGGTTGTTCGCGGCGATGTTGGAATTCTCTTTCGACTTCGACATGATGAGCTGCTCGATGTCGAACTTCGGCAGGCCGATGACAGCCTGCTTTTCCAGGGATTTCTGATGGCCGCGCTCGAAGAGCTCGTTGTCGGCGAGTTCCCGGATAAGGCTTGTGGAGACGCGGGATATGCCGGAGGTCAGAAGGCGCTTTTCAACCGATCGGGCGATGGACGCGGCTTCGATCTGTTCGAGGCCGGCCTCTTTGACAAGCGCGTTGGCGATGCGGGCGCGATCCCAGGCGTAGTATTCGGCCTGGCTGCCCGGCTCGACAAGGAGGTGGATGTCTGTGGAGTCCGCGCCGCCGCCCTGGGCGTCCTTGCGCACCCGCATTTTGTCCCGCGCCGCGCTCCTGTGCTGGCGATACAGGATATAGGCTTTGGCTGTTTTGGCATGGCCTGTTTCGATAAGGGCTTTCTCGACCATGTCCTGAATGTCTTCGATGCCGGGGGGCGTCTGGCCGTCGTAGCGTTTTTCCAGCAGATTGACGACAAGGTCGGCGATATCCGCGGCTATCTGCCTGTTTTCCCCGCCCACGGCGCGGGCCGCGGCGAAAATGGCGTCGGAAATCTTGTTCTTGTCGAAGGCGACGACCATGCCGTCCCGTTTGACCACCCGGCTGATGCCTGACATGCTTCTCTCCATTGTTCTGAAAAATATATATAATGTATAATAATCGCTATGCGTCGCTCCCGCCTGCGCGGCGGGAAGGGCCGCCGGCCGGGGTTATCGTGCTGATCTCCTGGATAAACTCTTCCAGCGCCTGATATTCGCGATAGACAGACGCGAAGCGCACATACGCCACCTCGTCCCGCGCGCGGAGCCGCTCCATGACCAGCTCGCCGATGTCCCGCGTGGCGATTTCCCTGTCTGCCCGCTCCAGCACTTCGCGCTCGATGGAATCGACCAGCTGCTCTGTCTCCTCAAGGGATATGGAGCGTTTTTCCACAGCCCGCATGACGCCGCTCAGGATTTTGGCCCTGTCGAAGGGTTCGCGGCGGCCGTTTTTCTTGATGACGCGGACAGGCATTTCCTCAAGGCGCTCGTGTGTGGTGAACCGCTTGCCGCAGCCAAGGCATTCGCGCCGGCGGCGGATGGCTGAACCGTCTTCCGACGGGCGGGTGTCGATCACCTTGTCATTGTCTTTCTTGCAGAAGGGGCATCGCATGGCGGTCAACCTCCATCGGATGGCGCAAAAAGACGATAAACAACCAGCGACCCTCTGTCAAGTGTCGCTGGAAAAGGTGTTTCGAGATTCCCTGAGCCTTTCGTCAACATCAAGCTCTAGTATCTACGCTCCTATTATATCCCTGTATATTGTACGTCAAGGGAAATTCCGCCACAGCCTTCTTGCCTTGTCCGCCGTTTTCACTTAAAGTTGTTTGCTCCAAGGAGATTGATTTTTGACAATTTCTTTGGTTCTGTGGGAGCAATCAACTTTTTCCGAAGAGCCTGTCCCGTTATCAAACGTGAGACGGGTTTTGGTTCTGGCGGCTATGTTTGATAACGGGACAGGCTCGAAGGGCGTGGAATGGACGCGTTTCCTGTGTACAGGCCGGTCAGTTCGAATCAGGCCGGGGCGTTGGCCCTGTATCATGTCCATGCGGACGAGGCTGTTCTTGCCGCGCGTCTCGACAGGGATGTGCGGATGAAGAAGGATCGGGACGGCAAACCTTTGGAAATGAACGAATTACGCTATGGATGGCTCTACGCTTCCTCCGGGCTCGTTCTTGACGAGGTGATGGTTGCGCGGCCGGCTGACAGGATGCGGGTCTTGATGACGCACGGGGGGAGGGCTGTGCGGGAGGCGGTGACGGGGCATTTGCGGGAGCGGGGATTTATGGAGGGCGGGGGAGGGGAGGCGTATGCGGACGCGGTCTGCGATCCGCTTCTGGCTTCCTGCGTCACCGAGGCGCAGGCTGCGGCTGTTCTCGACGCGAGGCTTCGGGGCTATCCTGTCCCCGAGGGGGCGCTGGCGACGCGCAGGGTGGTTTTGGCTGGCGCGCCGAATGCGGGGAAGAGCAGTTTGTTCAATCAACTGGCAGGCTATGATCGGGCGTTTGTGCATGAGGAGGCGGGCGCGACGCGGGATGTTGTGGATGAGCTGGTTGATTTGGGGGGCTATGCCGTGTTGCTGGGGGATTTGCCCGGCTATGCGCGGGAGGAGGAGGGTGTGGGGAAGGCGGCGTGGGATTGGGCGGCGCGGAGGATGCGGGATGCGGCGTGCGTGTTGTTTGTCGCGGATGCCTCGTCGGCCTGGGAGGGAGGGACGGCGCATGCGGCGGAAGAGGCTGCGCGGATACTGGGGGGGGCGGGGGAGGGGCGGGTTCTGGTTGTTCTGAACAAGGCCGATCTTCCGGAGAGGATTGGGGCGGAGGCGTGGACGGCGTGGTTTCCCGGAGCGGAGGCGGTGCGGGTGTCGTCTCTGGAGGGAAGGGGGGCGCGGGGGATTGTCGAGCAGGCGCTGGCGCGTTTGTGGCGGAGAAAAGTTTTCCTTTCAACAGATACAAACGCGAGGATTTCGGGGACATGACCCAATTATTCGGCGGTTTGAATAATTGGGATCGTGTCCCCGAATTCCGGCTCATTGAGAAGAAACGTTCGGGAAAAGCGGCTTGACAGGAAGCGCGTGCGGAAGGAGTCCTTCATCACTCGTTTTGTGCCGGGGAAACGGAATTCGGGGACACGAGCCTCATTATGCAAACCGCCGCATAATAAGGTCATGTCCCCGAAATCCTTGCGTTCTTACTTGTTGTGATGAAAAGGTTTATCCTTATTTCAGCGCTATTCGATCGTGTCCCCGAAATCCTCGCGCTTTCGATCGCTACTTCCGCGCCGATCCGGCATGCCTTCCATGCCCCCGCTTCTTCCCCGACAGGTGATCGAAATACTTCTTCGTCTCCGACACGACCACGCCCGACAACCCGATAAGGCCAATAAGGTTGGGGAACGCCATCAGGCCATTGGTGATGTCGGCGATGAGCCAGACCATGTCCAGGGGCAAAAACGGCCCTATCGCGACCATGACGACCCACCCTATGCGGTAGGGCAGGGTGGCCTTGACCCCGAAAAGATACGACATGCAGCGTTCGCCGTAATACGCCCACCCGAGAATGGTCGTGAAGGCGAACAGCACAAGGCACATGGTCAAAATGTACGGCCCCGAATCGGGATACACCGCGCGGAACGCCTCCTGCGTCATCAACGCGCCGCGCGCCGCGCCCGACCACGCGCCGGTCAGCACAAGAGACAGGCCGGTGATGCTGCAAATGACCATCGTGTCGATGAACGTCCCTGTCATCGAAATAAGGCCCTGCTCGGCGGGCCAGTGCGTCTTGGCCGCGGCCGACGCGATGGGAGCTGAGCCAAGACCCGCCTCGTTGGAGAAAATCCCCCTGGCGACGCCGTTCCTGATGGCTGCGGCGAAGGCGGCTCCGCCAAAGCCGCCAAGCGCGGCATGGCCATTGAAAGCCGATGTGACAACAAGACTTATGGCTTCGGGTATCTGATGGATTTTCAGAACGATAATGCCGACCCCGAAGACGAAATAGAGAACCGACATGAACGGAACCACGCTCGAAGCCACTGTCGCGATGCTCTTGAGCCCGCCCAGAATGACGACGGCTATGAGAACGGCCAGGATGGAGGCGGAGACGGCCTCGGGAATGTTGAACGCGCCCTTGCACGCGCTGATGATGGCCTGGGCCTGGGTCGTCGTGCCGATGCCCAGAATCCCCGCGCAGGCCCCGAAAATGCCGAACATGACGGCAAGCGGCCTGAACTTTTCTCCCAGGCCCATTTCGATATACCGCATCGGGCCGCCGGAAATCTGCCCATTGGCGTCTGTCACACGGTACTTGACCGAAAGAAGGCCCTCGGCGTACTTGGTCGCTATGCCCAGGAACGCCGCGACCCACATCCAGAACAGCGCGCCCGGGCCGCCCGCCGCGATGGCTGTCGCGACGCCCACGATGTTGCCCGTGCCTATGGTCGCGGCAAGCGCGGTGCAGAGCGACTTGAAGGAGCTGACGTCGCCTTCGCCCGCGTTCTCGGCGGTGAAGATGAGCTTGAGCGCGCGCGGCAGCTTGGTGATTTGGAGAAGATTGAGCCGAACGGTGAGCAAAAGCCCCGTGCCCATCAACAGGATGAGCATCGGCGCGCCCCAGATGAAGCTGTCGATGTTGTCCAGAACAGCCATCAGATTGAATCCGCTGTTTTCTTCCATACAGGCGTCCTTTCTTTTGCCGCGTTTCGCGAACGCAACATAACATATATTATCGGACATTGCGGCCGGATTTTTTTCCGGCTGTTTTTATGGCGTTTTTCAAGGGTTTTCAGGATTTGTGAACAGGCCCGGCCTCGTCGGGCCCGTCGACGGCGACGGTCTCGGCGTCGGCGCCGTCAATGCCGCCGTCAATGCCGCCGTCGAACGCGGCGTCTTCGTCTGCGTCGTCTTCGTCGTCGGCCGCGCCGTCGTCCGCGGCTGCTGCTTCCTGCCCGCGGGCCTGCTTCTCCCTAACCTGCTTGTTGCGGGTGAAGAGATGGTAGACGGCAAAGCCGATCGCGGCGTAGTAAAAGCCTTCGGCGAGCTGCTCCTCGTATTTGATGGGCATGTTGTTCAGATACGCCAGAACAATGCCGCCCAGCGTCATCAGGACAAACAGCCCGACAAATAGCAGCGCCAGTTTTTGGAATCTCACCCTTTGCCTCTCCTCTTTGCCCGCAGCCCGTCCCAATAGTCTATGCGCCGCCTGACGTCTTTTTCGAATCCGTAGGGCCCGGGCTCGTAATAGACTTTCCCCTGAAGCGACTCGGGCAGGAAGTCCTGTCCGGAAAATCCGTCCGGGGCGTCGTGATCATACTGGTAATCCTTCCCGTAGCCAAGCTCTTTCATGAGTTTTGTGGGCGCGTTCCTGATATGGAGCGGCACGGGATCGTTCCGGGTGTTTTCGACATCGGCGCGGACGCTGTTGTAGCCGACGTACAGGCGGTTGGATTTCGGCGCCGTCGCCAGATACACCACAGCCTGCGCGAGAGCGGCGTTCGCCTCCGGCATGCCGAGAAAATGCGTCGCGTCCTTCGCCGCGAGCGCCTGGACAAGCGCGTTCGGATCAGCCAGGCCGACGTCCTCGGACGCGAACCGCACCAGGCGCCGGGCGATGTAGAGCGGATCGGCTCCGCCCTCAAGCATCCGCGCGAGCCAGTACAGGCCGGCCTGGGGATCGCTTCCGCGAAGGCTTTTGTGCAGCGCCGAGATGAGGTTGTACCATTCCTCGCCCTTGTTGTCGAAGGCGACGCGCCGCTGCGTTATGGCTTCCCGCATAAGCTCGGGCGTGATCGTCCCCCCGCCCTGTTCCGCGTCTCCCGCGCCCGCGGCCGCTGTTTCCAGGGCGTTTAAGGCTGTCCGGGCGTCGCCGTTGGCGTAGTTCACCAGGAACTCGCGGGCTTCGGGAAGAAGAGTCACGCCGCGATCGCCCAGCCCCCGCTCCCTGTCGGCCAGCGCGGCGTCCACGATTGCGGCGATGTCGTCGTCGGAAAGGGCTTTCATGACATAGGTGCGGCAGCGGGACAGGAGCGCGCCGTTCACTTCGAAGGAGGGGTTTTCCGTCGTCGCGCCGATGAGGGTGATGACGCCTGCCTCGACATGGGGCAGGAACGCGTCCTGCTGGCTTTTGTTGAAACGGTGGATTTCATCGACAAAGAGGATCGTGCCCCCGCCGCCGGCGTCCAGCCGCTCCCGCGCCTCCTCGACAAGGGCGCGGATGTCCTTGACCCCCTGCAGAACGGCGGAGAACGTGACGAAGCGCCGCTTCGTGGTGTTCGCTATCACCTGGGCGAGGGTCGTTTTGCCGCTGCCGGGAGGGCCCCAGAGCAGCATGGACGGGATCGCGTCCGACTCTATCGCCTTGCGGACAAGGCGTCCGGGACCGACGAGATGCTCCTGCCCCTGGAATTGATCGAGGGTTTGCGGGCGCATCCTGTCCGCGAGCGGAGCCGGGGCGCGACGGATTTTTTTCTCAGCCATATGTGTCGATTCAGGATATTCTGTCCACAAGATAGTCCAGCAAAAGCCGCAGATGGAGCGCCTCCCTGCCGAAATCGCGGATGGCGCTTCCGGCTTCGACGCTTTTGCGCAGCACAGCCTCCCTCGCCCCCTCCAGCCCCAGCGCGGCCGGGTAGGTGAGCTTGCCCGCAGCCGCGTCCTTGCCGGGGGTCTTGCCGAGATCGCCGACGTTTTTGGTTCTGTCCATGATGTCGTCCGATATCTGGTACAGCACGCCCAGCGCGTCGCCGTAGCCTGTGAGCGCCTTCATCGCGTCCGAACCCGCTCCGGCCAGAATGCCCCCGATGCGGCAGCAGCAGGTGAAGAGGGAGCCGGTTTTCCAGCGATCGATCCGCTCGATTTCCTCGATGTTCTGGGCTTTTCCCTCGCCGTCGAGATCGAGAACCTGTCCGCCGACCATGCCTGTCGACCCGGCGGCGCGGGCGAGTTCGGAGACAGTCCGGCCCGCGAGCGGCCCGGCCGAATCCCCCAGGACCCTGAACGCCAGCGCCTGCAGGGCGTCGCCGACAAGGAGGGCCATGGCTTCCCCGAACGCCTTGTGCGTGGTGAGGCGGTTCCGGCGCATGGAGTCGTTGTCCATGGAGGGGAGGTCGTCGTGGACGAGGCTGTAGCAATGGACAAGTTCGACGGCGCAGCCGCCGTCGAGCGCGCGATGCCGTTCCGCGGGCGAGCCTCCGGTCGCGTCGTAGGCGGCGAGGGTGAGGATGGGCCTGAGCCGCTTGCCGCCGCCGAGAACCGAATAGCGCATGGCTTCGTGCAGGGTTTCCGGCCGCATGTCGGCATAGGGCATGAGCGCCTCAAGCCGTTCCTCCACGACGGC
>QMCE01000446.1_pt1 | contig 21223 bp, 19 predicted proteins | sample 1821851 | NCBI WGS metagenome assembly QMCE01 (sample SAMN09453174, study PRJNA476694) | Termite gut metagenome, whole genome shotgun sequencing project. | isolation source: worker | host: Odontotermes sp. | place: South Africa:Pretoria | collected 2016-01-28 | reverse complement strand
CCGGTTGAGGTGGCCGTCAATCGTGGTAGCGGGCGCGACGTCGTGGGCGCCGAGCCAATACTCCGCGAAGGGTTCGCCGGTCGGCTCGACGCCGAGCAAAGCGGGAATGGCGTTTGTTGAGCCCCACGCATAGTGCCGGGCGGCGCCGTTCAATCGTTGCATCTGGGTTTACTCGCCTCAGAGTGTGAACTCGGCCGGCTGGCCGAGCGCTTCTTCACTCTACCGGGCCCTCAATGAACACCCAAGAGATTGGACGGACATGGCCTCTTGATGAGACGGCGGTGCGGGCCGTCGCAGAAAGTGTCTGACGGCCCGCACCGTGGCAGTCACGCGATCGACGTGACCTGGTCGAACTCGTCGAGCGGGACGGTGTGGAGCACGCCGGTCGCGTCCGACAACGGCACTGTCTCGATCTTTTCGCCGTGCAGGGCGACCATGACGCCGCTCTCGCCGCGGTGGAGCGCCTCGACGGCCGCGATGCCCAGACGCGTCGTGAGCACACGGTCGAACGCCGTCGGCGTCCCCCCTCGTTGCACGTGGCCGAGCACGAGCGGCCGGGTGTCGACGCCGGAGCGTTGCTTGATCTCGTCGGCGAGGTAGGCGGCGATGCCGCCGACGGCGACGTGACCGAACTCGTCGACCACCTGCGCCTGTCCGCCGGTGGCGACTTCTGCCGGAAGCGCGCCCTCCGCCACGACGATGATCGCCGAGCGACGGCGGCCCACCTCGGTCGCGGCACGCGCCGCGATGGCGTCGATGTCGAAGGGCTCTTCTGGGATCAGGGTCGCGATCGCGCCCGTCGCCACGCCGACGTTGAAGGCGATCCAGCCGGCGTGCCGGCCCATGACCTCCACGACGATCGCCCGGTGATGCGAAGCCGAACTCGTCTTGACACGATCGACCGCGTCGACAGCGATCTGGACGGCGGTGGTGAAACCGAACGTGACGTCGGTGCCCGACAGGTCGTTGTCGATCGTCTTGGGCACGCCGACGCAGCGGACGCCGGCCTGTGCCAGCCGGGTGGCGGCGCCCAGCGTGTCCTCGCCGCCGATCGGGATGAGCGCGTCGACGCCCAGCGAGGCGAGGCTGGCCTTCACGGTCGCGATGCGTTCGGCCGAGTCGATGTTGGTGCGTGACGTGCCGAGGATGGTGCCACCCTGGGCGACGATGTCTTGCACCACTGTCTTGTCGAGGAACATACAGGAGGCGTCGAGGGCGCCGCGCCAGCCGTCGAGGAAGCCGACGCACTCGTCGCCCAAGGCCGCCGCCCGCAGGACGGCCGCCCGGATGACGCCGTTCAGCCCGGGGCAGTCGCCGCCGCCGGTCAACAAACCGATCTTCATCGCGTGGTCCCTTCTGCTGTCAGAGCCGATCCGTCGCGCAAGATCGCGAGCAGATGGGCGACGGCGTCAGCCACGGCCGTCCTGCCGGGCTTGATGTACTTCCTGGTGTCGACCATGCCGGGGTCGGACGCGAGAGCCGCCCGCACGGCGTCGGTGAACACATGGTTGAGCAGCGTGGCGATGTTGATCTTCGTCATGCCGGACCGGACGGCTTGGGCCAGGTCGGCGTCGTTGACGCCGGACGAGCCGTGCAGCACCAGCGGTACCGGCACCTGCTCGTGGATGCGGCTGATCAGGTCGAAGTCAAGCGAGGCGACGCGTTCCACCATGGCGTGCGAGCTGCCGACCGCGACGGCCAAGGCGTCGACTCCCGTCGCCCGAACGTACTCGGCCGCGTCGTGCGGATCGGTCCGGGCACCGGGCGCGTGGACGCCGTCCTTGCCGCCGACCTCGCCGAGCTCCGCTTCGACGAACACGCCGCGGCGGTGGCACATGGCGCTGACCGCCGCCGTGACGGCCCGGTTGGCCTCGTCGGGCAGCTTCGACGCGTCGAACATGACCGAGTCGATGCCCAGGTCGAGCGCCTCGGCGACCAGGTCGGGGCTTTCGGCGTGGTCGAGGTGGACGGTGACGTCCACCGCCGCGTCCCGGGCGATGGCCTGGCAGGCTCGCGCGACGGGCTCCAACGCGCCGTGGTATTTCACGCAGTTTTCTGAGATCTGGAGAATGACCGGGGCATCCGCCTGCTCAGCGCCGGCGACGATGGCCTCGGCCAGTTCGAGTTGGATGACGTTGAAGGCCCCCACGCCGGTGCCGGCGGCTGCCGCCGTCCGGACGATGGAGCCAGGTGCTGCCGAAGTCAAAGTGCTGTCCCTTCTTGTCGTGACGTGGCACGGTGCCACGTCGAGCCGTGATGCGTCGCTGGCGCGAGCCGTTCCGCGATCACGACCGTTCGCCGAGCATGGCCATGAGGCCGTCGTACGTGGGTTGGGCGGCGGTGCCGCCCGCCGCTTGCGTCGAGAGCGCGCCGCAGGCGTTGCCCCAGCGCAGGCGTTCCGCGAGGTCCGTCACGCCGTAGGCGGTTGCCGCGAGGTAGCCGGCGTCGAAGCTGTCTCCGGCACCGACGGCGTCGACGACGTCCACCCGGAAAGCGTCGGCCCGGGCCTGGCCCTGTGGCCCGCCGGTGAAGCTGCCCCGCTCGCCGTCCTTCACCACGCACTGGACCTGGTCCAGGGGCAGCGCCGCCGACAGCGCGTCGTACTCCGTCTTGTTGGGCAACAGGACGTCGGCGTTGCCGAGCAGCGGCGCAAGTAGGTGCCAGGTGCCCGACGGGTCGTATTGCGGGTCGAGGCTCACGTGCACGCCGGTGCCGCGCAGGCGGGCCAACGTGTCGGGAACGAGGGCCGTGAACTGCGGCATCAGGAAGGCCGAGGCCAGGTGCAGCCAGGGCGGCGCGCCGCCGTCGTCCTGCTGAAGCTGGCCGACGGCGGCCTCCACCTCGGCCGGCTGGAGCAGGGGAATCGTGCCCGGATGTGTGAGGATCGCGCGGTCATCCGACGTGGCGAGAATGACGGAGACGCCCGTCGGCGTGTGGTGGTCGATCCGGACGCGGCTCACGTCCACCCCGGCGGCGCTGAGGCCGTCCAGCATGAAGTGGCCGAACGCGTCGTCACCGACCACCGCCACGAGGCTCGTCGGCACACCGAGGGTGGCCAGGCCGCACGCCATGATCGACGCGCTGCCGCCAAGCAAGAGCGACGCGTCGTCGCACAACTGCTCGATCTGGGAGAAGCGCGGCACCACGTCGCCTCGCAGGATGAGGTCGACGTTCGCGTCCCCCGCCACGACGACGCGTCCCGGCGTCCGGCCCATTGCTCGCGTCTCCATCGGTCAGCCCTTCAGACCGGAGAAGGTCATGGTCTCGATGAACTGCTTCTGCGCGAAGATGAAGAAGATCAGCAACGGCAGCACCGCGATGACGTTGGCGCTCATCAGCAGCGACCACTCCGTGTGCCGGGTGCCGATGAAGTTGGCGATGCCGAGCTGCACGGTGAAGACGTTCTCATCGTTGATCGCGATGAGGGGCCAGACCAAGTCGTTCCACGAGTCCAGCAGGGCGAAGATCGCCAGCGTCGCCAGCGCGGGCTTCGTCAGCGGCAGGATGAGGTGCCAGAAGATCTGGAGACGGTTGGCGCCGTCGATCCGGCCCGATTCCTCGATCTCCGGTGGGATCGACACGAAGAACTGCCGCATGAGGAAGATGCCGAAGGCCGACGTCAGCCAGGGGACGATGGCCGCGCCCAAGGTGTCCGTGATGCCGATCTTGCTGAAGATGATGTAGGTCGGAATCATGAGCAACTGGGTCGGGATCATGATCGTGCCCATGATCAGCATGATGCCCGCGTTGCGGCCCTTGAACTTCAGCCGGGCGAAGCCGTAGCCGGCGAGCGAGCACAAGACGATGTGGGAGCCGATGGCGCACACCGCGACGATGAACGAGTTGAGCAACCACTGAAGGATCTTCGTCTGCGAGAACAGCGTCGCCAGGCCGTCGAGGGTCAGGTGCGACGGGACGAAGGGCGGCGGGTAGAGGACGAGCTCGGACGCGGGTGACAGCGCCGAGAGGAACATCTGGATGAAGGGGATCGCGAAGATGATCGCGAGAGGCGCCAAGACGAAGTGCCAGCGGGAGAAGTGACGCTTGTGCTTCTTCTGGTCGGGTAGCTGACGATCTGTCATCAGAAGGCCTCCGAATCAGAATGGCGCTCGTACAAGACGATGCCGACGGTGATAATGAGCGTGATGGCGAATAGGACGTAGGCGACCGCGGAGCCGTAGCCGAACTGAAGGCCACGGAAGGCTTTCTCCCATACGAAATACACCATGGTTTCCGTCGCGTTCATGGGGCCGCCTCGTGTGGTGGTGTACACGAGGTCGAAGAGCTGGATGGCGCCGATCGTCTGCCAGACGCCGACGAAGACCGTCACGGGCGACAGCTCTGGCCAGATGACCCGCCAGAAGGTCTGCCACGAGGTGGCGCCGTCGATGGAGGCCGCTTCGATCAGCTCCTTCGGCACGTCCTGGAGGGCGGCCAGGTAGATGACCGTGGTGAAGGCGGCCTGCCCCCACAGGCTCATGATCGCGATAACGACCATGGCCAAGTGTGGGTCTTGCAGCCAGCCTGGCTGCGGCAGGCCGAGCACGCGCAGCACATTGTTGACGAGCCCGAACTGCGGGTCGAACAGGTAAGTCGAGAGGATGCCGGTGGCGGCCGCCGACGCCACAAACGGGATGAAGATGGCGGTGCGGTAGATGCCGATAAAGCGGATCTTGCGGTTGAGGGCGACCGCGAGGAAGAGGCCCGCCAGCACCGAGGCGGGCACAAACATCACCGTGTAGAGGAGGGTGTGGGTGACGGCTTCCCAGAACTCGTTGTCGCTCACCAGGTGGGCGTAGTTGCTGCCCCCGATGAACTTCGGTTCGGTGAAACCGTTCCACTTTTGCAAGGACAGGATGAAGGCCCAAACGGCTGGGAAGATCGACAGGCCGAAGACGAGGAGCGACGCCGGCGCCACGAAGGCCCATCCGGTCAGGTTCTCGATCACCTTCGCGCGAAGGCGTTTCTTGCGAACGGGGATAGGCGGGCTGTCAGGTGGCTGGCTGCCGGATGGGACGACGACGGTGCTGGCGGTGCTCATCTTGATTCCTTGGTCGGGGCCGGGTGACGGTCATTGTGACGCGCCACCCGGCCTTGTGGACGGCTTATCGGTGGGTCACTCGCTGAGCGCTTGGTTGGCCTGGTTCGCCGCGTCATCGAGGGCCGTCTTCGGGTCCCCGTTGCCTTGGAGAACGTTGCCGATGCCCTCGGCGATGGCCTGGGACAGGCCCACGTATCCGGCGACCGTCGGACGCGTCTTGGTGGCGTTGACGGCATTCTTGGCCATGACGTCGAGACCCGGCATCTCTTCAGCCTGCTTCTTGAAGGCGTCCGACTCCATCTCGCTGGTGCGCAACGGCAGGTTGCCGTAAGGGATGTTCCAACGCTCGTCCTGGTCGGGCGAGGTCAGCCAGTTGATGAACTGCTGCGACCAGTAGGCGCGGTTGGCGTCCTGATGGTCGAGCAGCACCCACAGATCCGGCCCGGAGACCGTCGTGTGTGTGCCGTTGGTGCCAGGCAACTGGACGACGCCGTACTTGGTGCCGGCCTGTTTGAGATCGAACAGCTCCCACGGGCCCGAGGTGATCATGGCGATGCGGTCGGCGCAGAAGAGCTGGCCGAACTTCGTGTCCGTCTGGTCGAGGTAGACCGACTTGTCATCGACGGCCATACCCCGCAGGAACGTGAGCGCGTCCACGCCCGCCTGCGAGTTGAACGTGGCGGTCTTGTTGTCGGGCGACAGCACGTCGCCGCCGTTCTGCCACAGGTGGGGCCAGAACTGCCAGGTCGTCTCTTCGGAGCCGGACACCGAGTAGGCGTAGCCGAAGGTTTGCGTGGACGCGTCGGTCGTCGCCTTGGCGGCGGCGCGGAAGTCGTCCCACGTCCAGTCGGCGGTGGGGTAGTCCACGCCGGCCTTGTCGAAGACCGTCTTGTTGTACAGCAGCGAGATGTTGTCCACGACGGCGGGGAAGCCGATCACCTTGTTGCCGGTGGGCTGGGCCGTGCCGCGCGCGGCGGCGCTGAAGCTCTGCCAGTCCACTGCCGGGTCGGCGACGAAATCGGTGAGATCGAGTGTGCGCTCAGAGCTTTCCAACTCGCTGGCCCAGGAGCCGAACGCGTAGGAGATGTCCGGGTACTTGTTGGCGGCGAAGCCCGCCGTCATCTTCTGCAGCAGCTCTTCCGTGCTGGACGCGCCCTGCTGCACGTCGATCGTGACGTTGCTGTGTTCCTTCATGAACTCGTCGGCCAGGCCTTTGAGCAGCGTGTGGGCCTCGTCCGCCTGGCCGGTCCACCACTGAATGGTCACAGGAGCGGTCGTGTCGACGCCCGCTGTGGGGTCTGCGGGGGTCTCTGGCGTGTCACCAGTGGCGCCCGAGCCGCAGGCCGTGAGCATCAGACCGGTCGCGGCCACGATGGCCAGCGCCGCGGTCTTAACGGATTTTTTCATTCTTATCTCCCTTGATTGACGTGCCACGCATCAGAAGCGCGCCGGATGTCCGCCGGGTCCACCGGCGAACGCGACCTGATTGGCTGTGTCGACTGCGGTGACTATCGGCAACTATCATGACGATATATTGCGCGTTTTGCAACAGGGATGGAAGAAATGCGCAGTAAAAATGAGCGAAACATTCCAGGAGGAAGCATGGCAACCGCCGATGACGGCAGTTTTGAGCGAGTGGAGCGATTGCGATTGACAGATTGGCGGCCGGTGCCGCAGGTGCGGCTGCCCCAGACGGTCGTGCCGCAGGCGGCCCACCCGGTGGTGGACGTCCATAACCACCTCGGACGCTGGTACTTGCGACCGTACGACCGGGCGGACGGCGATTGCGGCGACGCACCGTGGGTGTTCGGCGACGTTGGGGAGCTGGTCGCCCTGATGGACCAGTGCAACGTTCGGCTGATCGGCAACATGGACGGCATGTGGGGCGACGAACTCACCGCGAACGTGGCCCGTTACGACGAGGCGTGCCCCGGCCGGTTCGTCACGTTTTGCCACCTGGATTGGCGCGTGCTGGCCACCGACGGCGGGGTGGAAGCGTTGCGGCGCTCCCTGCGCGAGTCGGTCGAGCGGGGAGCCAAAGGCGTCAAGGTGTGGAAGAACCTCGGCTTGACCCTGCGCGATGCCGACGGCGCGCTGCTGATGCCCGACGATCCGCGGGTCGTGGAGTTGCTGGCGTACGCCGGCGAGCTGGGTTTGCCCGTGCTGATCCACACGGCCGATCCGGTGGCCTTTTTCGAGCCGCTCGACGAGCGCAACGAACGCCTCGACGAACTGCTCGAGGAACGGAGCTGGTGGTTTGGCGACCGGGCGGTGCACCCGCCGTTCGACCGGCTGTACGCGGCCCACCGGGCGCTCGTGGCGAGCTGCCCCGGCACGACGTTCATCGGCGCCCACGTCGGCTGCCTGGCCGAAGACCTCGATCGCGTCGAGGACATGCTGGACGCCTGCCCGAACTACGTCATCGACATCGCGGGCCGGCTCGCCGAGATCGGCCGGCAGCCACGGCGATTCGCCGCCCTCATGGCCCGTTATCCCGGACGAGTCTGCTTCGGGTCGGACGTCTTTCCGGTCACTGCTGAGGTGTATCGCACGCACTTCCGCTTCCTGGAAACGCGAGACGAGTACTTCCCCTATTCGCCGGAAGACGAGATCCCGCCGCAGGGGCGGTGGAACATCTCGGCTCTCGGTTTGGCCGACGACGCCCTGCGGGCCGTCTACACCGACAACGGAAGCGCGGTTTTGGGCCTGTGAAGCTGGTGTCGCGCCCGCTGAAGCGGCCGGCAGCGGGCGCGACACCAAGAGGATCGGCGGGACGGTCGTCACAACCGGCCCGCCGATCCTGTGGCAGTTCTTCTACGTCGCCTACGGGAGCACCAGCGGCACTGGGCCGCCCAGGGTCTCAGGCAGGTACTGGGTGTGGGCCTCGAACAGCTCGTCGCACATCGACCAGATCTGCTCAGGCGTGAGCGTGGAGCTGGCGTTCGGGTCGCATAGCAGGGCCTGCTTCACCAGGTCGCGCTTGCCTTCGAGCACGGCCTTGATGGCCATCTCGCCGACCGACAGGTAGGTCCGGTTGTGGACGGCGCCCTGCGGCGGGATCTCCCCGACGGCGATGGGATGCACGCCGTCCGCGTCCACGCGGGCCGGAACCTCGACGCAGGCACCCTGCGGCAGGTTGTCGATCAGGCCGTGGTTGATGACGTTGGCGTGGATCTCCCGCACCTGGCCAGTGCACATCGAGTGGATGACCTGGGGCGCGTACTCAGCCGCGCCCTCGTCCTCAGCGGGCGGCAGCGGCGCGCCGGAGTCCAAGGCCGCCTTCGTGGCCTCGTACTGCTTCACGTTGTCTTCGCTGATGCCGATGTACTGCAGCGGATCAATGCGGAAGCGCTCGATCTGTTCCTGGCTGCGCAGGAACCACGAGAGGTACTCGCTGGAATGCTCGGAGGTTTCGGTGGGGTAGTAACCGATGCGGTGATACATCTCGACGCGCACCCGGCGCTCCAGGCCCGGGTCGGCCTTGATGGCCTCGTCGAGCAACGGGTAGAGGCTCTGCCCGTCGCGTTCCCATTGATAGAGCCAGGCCTGATGGTTGACGCCGGCCGCGCGGAAGGCGACCTCGTCCATCGGCACCCCGATGAGTTCGCAGAGCCCGTTGACCGTCCAGTAGACGCTGTGGCACAGGCCGACCGCCTTGAGCTGCGGGGCCGCTTTGGAGAGCCACCACAGGTTCATGGACATCGGGTTGGTGTAGTTGAGCAGCCAGGCGTTCGGGCAGACGGCCAGCATGTCGGCGGCGATCTGTGAGAGCACCGGGAACGTCCGCACGCCGCGGAACACGCCGCCGACGCCCGTCGTGTCGCCGATGGTCTGGAGCAGGCCGTATTTCGCCGGGATGCGCAGGTCTTTGTAGGTGCCGTTGATGCCGCTCACCTGGATGGTGTTGACGACGAAGTCGGCCCCTTCCAACGCCCGCCTGCGATCGGCCTGGGCCTGGACCGTGATCGGTTTCCCGAACTCGGCCGCGAGGCGTTTGACTGTGCCTTCCGCCACGGCGAGGCGGTCGTGGTCGATGTCGTTCAAGACGAGCTCGAAGGGATCGAGGTCGTCGTAGCGGAGAAGGTCAGTTGTGAGCTGGCGCGTGAACTCGACAGAGCCCGCGCCGATGAAGACTATCCGTGTCATGGCAGGATCATCGAACGAAGTGGCCCGTTTAGGCAACAGACTGTCAAAAAAAACGCTAATATGAGCAATATAACTTGCACTTCAGTGGAGAAGAGGGAGACATCATGTCCGCTTTACCGGGCTCGTACGGCCGCATCGACCCGACCGTCGGGGCAAAGCGCACGCGGCGCATGACCGCGATCATGGATCTTCTGGCCGACCAAGGCGCGATGACCTTGGACACGTTGGCGACGAAGCTCGGCACGTCGGTGTCGACCGTTCGCCGCGACGTGACGTTGCTGGCCGACCAACGTCTGCTGATGCGGACGCACGGGGCCGCCCAACTGCTCGATTCCCATCACGAGCTGCCCGTCAGCTTGCGCAACACCCGTAGCCAGGATGCGAAACGCGCGATCGCCGAAGCGACGCTGGCCTACATCCCGCGCTCCCGGTTCGCGATCGGCATGTCGGGCGGGACCACGACCGCCAGTGTGGCCCAGGCCCTGGCCCTCGCCGGTTACGACCAACTGCGCATTGTGACCAACTCGCTGACCATCGCCCAACTGGTGGCCAACCATCCGCGGCTCAAACTGACGATGTCGGGTGGCAACCTGAGGACCGAGAGCCTCGAACTCGTCGGAATGCTGGCGGAGAACACGTTCAACTCGATCAACGTCGGGCTCGCGATCCTCGGCGCGGACGGCGTCACGGCCGACGGCGTGACGACCTACGACGAGACCGAGGCCCGGACGAACCGAGCCATGGTTAACCACGCCGTCAAGACCATCGTGGTGGTCGACGGTTCCAAGGTCGGGCGGGTGACGCTGGCTCAGGTGCTGCCCATTGACAAGGTCAACGTCATCGTGACCGATTCGTCAGCCGACCCCGCCATCATCCGGCAGATCCGCGCCACCGGCGTCGACGTGGCTCAGGTGAGGGTGGACCAGTGAGTCTGGGGGCAGGGAAGACATGGCCCCATCGGTGGGTCGCCACTCTGTTGCTTAATCGCTCAATTTTTTCGTGCTTCTAGGTGCGTTGTTGAGCGTGGCTACGCGGTATGCGTGCAAAATATCACTCAAAATGACTGCTAATTGTTTGATGTGGGCGCTACCAGTCGGATAGCCTTCCAGCAACCTTCCAGTTTGGAGTGACCGATGAATCCAGATGATCTGTACGTGTCGCATGAGATCGCGACACAGCCCGAGTGTTGGGAACGCGCCGCCGCGATGTCCGACGCCACCGGCCTGCCCGAAAAAGGCGAACGCGTGGCCGTGATCGGTTGTGGCACGTCATGGTTCATGGCTCAGGCCTACGCCAGCTTGCGTGAGCTGGGTGGCCAGGGTGAGACCGAAGCCTTCACCGCGTCCGAGTTCCTGCCCGACCGGCGTTGGGACCGGGTGATGGCGATCTGCCGCTCCGGCACGACGACCGAGGTGGGCCAGGCCCTCGCGTCGGTGCATGACGGCGTCCCGACGGTCGAACTGACCGCGGTGCCGGGCACGTGGATCTCCGATTCCGTCCAGTACGTCATCGATTTGAGCTTCGCCGACGAGCAGTCTGTGGTGCAGACGCGTTTCGCGACGTCGGCCCTGGCGTTGTTGCGTGCCCATCTGGGCGAGGACCTCGGCCAGGCCATCGCCGACGGCCGCGAAGCGGTCCGCGCTGTGACGCCTGAAGAATGGGTCGACGCGCAGCAGATCGCCTTCCTCGGCAAGGGCTGGACGATCGGCCTGGCCAACGAGGCCGCGCTCAAGTGCCGCGAGGCGTCGCTGAGCTTCGTCGAGGCCTACCCGGCCATGGACTACCGGCACGGCCCCATCTCGCTGGCCGAGCCCGGACGCCTCGTCTGGATGCTGGGCGAGCCGATCAACGGTCTGGAGGCCCAGGTGGCCGAAACCGGCGCGACCTGGATCCACGGCGACCTCGACCCGATGGCCGACCTCGTGCGCATCCAGCGTCTGGCGGTGGCCCGTGGTCTCGCCCGTGGCCTCGACCCCGACCATCCGCGCCATCTCACGAGGTCCGTCATCCTCGGGTGACCCGTGCGACCTTCCTGTGAGAAGCGGTAATGACAGGCGTGTGATTCCCGCCTACCATGAAGACATGCAGATAACCGCGCAGCAACCCGTCTTGGACGAGCATGGCCGGGCCATTCTCGACTTCGAGAAGTCGTGGTGGTCGTTGCCGGGCTCCAAGGAGTCGGAGATTCGCGAGCAGTTCGGCACATCGGCGACGCGCTACTACCAAGACCTGAACGCGTTGATCGACACGGAGGCGGCGCTGTCGTACAACCCGCTGTTGGTCAAACGGCTGCGTCGGCTGCGTGCCGCCCGTCAGAAGGAGCGCACCGCCCGCCGCCTGGGGGTCAAGGTCACCGTCTAGTCCTACACTTCCCGTCAGCCCGTCCGGGCGTCGCACCGTCCAAGGTCCGATGCCCAGGCGGGCTGACGGCGTCATGAGCCAGGCAGTCCGGCCGTCGTCGGTTTCTTGCACTCTCGGGGGGAGAGTGCTAAACATGACTTAGCACTCTCGTGTCGAGAGTGCCATCGTCTGGTTCGATGAGACTTGGCTGTGTGGCGACACACAGGGGTCGTCCGTCGCGGGCATCGTCCGGGCACACCTAAGACAACTCGGGGGTTCGCCCCCACAACGGACAAGGATTGCCGAACACACCATGGCAAAACTGATCGAATTCAACGTCGAGGCACGCCGGGGCCTTGAGAGCGGCATGAACACGCTCGCCGACGCCGTGCGCGTCACCCTGGGCCCCAAGGGCCGTAACGTCGTGTTGGAGAAGAAGTGGGGCGCTCCCACCATCACGAATGATGGCGTCTCCATCGCGAAGGAAATTGAACTGGAGGACCCCTACGAGAAGATCGGCGCCGAGCTGGTCAAAGAGGTCGCCAAGAAGACCGACGACGTGGCCGGTGACGGCACCACGACGGCGACCGTGCTGGCCCAGGCGATGGTTCGCGAAGGCCTGCGCAACGTGACCGCTGGCGCCAACCCGATGAGCCTCAAGAAGGGCATTGAGAAGGCCGTGGCGGCCATCGTCGAGCAGCTCGCCAGCGAGGCCACCGATATCCAGACCAAAGAGCAGATCGCGGCCACCGCGTCCATCTCGGCCGGTGACACCACGGTCGGCGAGATCATCGCCGAGGCGATGGACAAGGTCGGCAAAGAGGGTGTCGTGACGGTCGACGAGTCGAACACGTTCGGCTTGGAGCTCGAACTCACCGAGGGCATGCGCTTCGACAAGGGCTACATCTCCGCCTACTTCATCACGGACAGCGAGCGCATGGAGACCGTGCTCGACGATCCGTACATCCTCATCGTCAACTCGAAGGTGTCGAGCCTGAAGGACCTGCTGCCGATCCTGGAGAAGGTCGCGCAGTCCGGCAAGCCGCTCGTCGTCATCGCGGAAGACGTGGACGGGGAGGCGCTCGCCGGCCTGATCGTCAACAAGATCAAGGGCACGTTCAAGTCGGTCGCCGTCAAGGCTCCGGGCTTCGGCGACCGTCGCAAGGCCATGCTCGGCGACATCGCCGTGTTGACCGGCGGCCAGGTCGTCAGCGAAGAGGTCGGCCTCAAGCTCGACCAGGTGACGCTCGACCTGCTCGGCCACGCCCGTCAGGTCAAGGTGACCAAGGACGAGACGACCGTCGTTGACGGCGGCGGCGACGCCGACCAGATCGCTGGGCGCGTCGCCCAGATCCGTCGCGAGATCGAGAACACGGATTCCGACTACGACCGGGAGAAGCTGCAAGAGCGCCTCGCGAAGCTCGCGGGCGGTGTCGCCGTCATCAAGGTCGGCGCGGCCACCGAGGTCGAGCTGAAGGAGCGCAAGCACCGCATCGAGGACGCCGTGCGCAACGCCAAGGCGGCCGTCGAAGAGGGCATCGTGCCTGGCGGCGGCGTCGCGCTGCTGCAGGCCGCCGCTTCCGTCAAGCTGGACGGCTTGGAGGGTGACGAGGCCACGGGCGCGCAGATCGTGCTGACCGCCTGCCAGGCTCCGCTCAAGCAGATCGCCGTCAACGCCGGTCTCGAGGGCGGCGTCGTGGCCGAAAAGGTTGGCAACCTCGCGGTCGGCCATGGCCTCAACGCGGCCACCGGCGAGTACGTCGACATGGTCGCCAGCGGCATCATCGACCCGGCCAAGGTGACGCGGTCCGCGCTGCAGAACGCGGCGTCCATCGCGGCCCTGTTCCTGACGACGGAAGCCGTCATCGCTGACAAGCCGGAGAAGACGCCGGCGGCCCCGCAGGGCAGCGAGATGGGCGACATGGGGTACTGATCCGACCCGATCCCAGCCAGTTGTCAGAAGAGCGGTCCCGAGGGGCCGCTCTTCTGCGCTGTTAGGGGGAAAGACTGAGTTAGGCGGAGGTGGCTGGTTCCTTGTTCGGCTCGATGTGGACGAAGGTCGTGGTGTTGGCCAGCGCTTGGCTGACGGCGGTCTCTACCTCGTCGGCGATGTCGTGGCCCCGTTGGACCGTCCAGGTTCCAGGCATGCTGATCGTCGCGTACACGAACCGCTGTCGGCCCGACTCGCGCGTCCGCAGTTGCAGGATGCTCACGCGTGGGTCGTCGGCGATACGGTGAAGGACGTCGGTGACCAAGTCGACTTCCTCGGGCGGCAGCGTGCCGTCGAGCAGGCCGACGACGGACCGTCGGATGAGCCGGTAGCCGGTGAACAAGATGTTGAGGCCCACCAAGATGGCGACGATCGGGTCGAGCGGGAGCCAACCGGTCAGCATCACCAGGCCGACGCCGATGAGCACGCCGATCGACGTGAGCACGTCGGTGAGCAGGTGCTGGCCGTCCGCCTCCAACGTGATGGAACCGTCCCGGCGGCCACGCCGCAGCAGCACCAGTCCGACGACCAGGTTGATGACTGACGCGACCATGGAGAGCGCGAGGCCCCAGCCGAGTTGCTCGACTTCTTGGGGGGCGAGCAGACGGCTGATGGCGCCATAGAGGATCGCCGCCGCGGCGACGAAGATCATCGCTCCCTCCACGGCGGCGGAGATGTATTCGGCTTTGCTGTGGCCGAAGTCGTGGTTGGCGTCAGCCGGTTTGGCGGCCAGCCGGACGGCCCACAGCGCGATGAGCGCGGCCACGACGTTGACGATCGATTCGAGGGCATCCGACCACAGGCCCACCGAGTTGGTCAGCCAAGCGGCGACCGCCTTGATGGCGAGAGTGGTGACGGCGGCCGCCAACGAGAGCCACATGAATCGTTCGAGCGAAGCGGGCGTGACGCCGGCTTTGGGAGGAGCTTGAGAACTCATTAGGTCAGCTTAATGGTCGCCAGGCGGGTGCCGACGGCTGGCTCACACCCGTTTGGTGGGTTGCTCGTCGTTGCTCAGCGCCAGCGTGACGATGATGAGCAACGCGATCATGACTCCCCAGCACAAGAACCGCGACAAGCTGGTCAGCGCCTCGAAAAAGAGGTCAAGGTCGTCGCCCCTCGCGATGGCGACGACAGCGTCAAGCGCGAGGAGCGCGGCGGTGACGCCGGTCGTGATGTTGACGGCGCGACGTCGGTAGGCGATGCGCGCGGTGGCCACCAGCGCGATGACGAGGCACAGGAATGACAGCGAACTGAAGAGGCCGCCGACCAGGCAGAGGATCAGGACAGGCGGCGTAGCCGCGTTGAGGATCTCCGTGATATTCAGGCTTCTGTGCTGTTTCGGCTGCTGGGGGGTTCCGGGAGCGAACCATTGCGGCGTCCCAGGCGCGGGGAAACCCGGTGGATTGACGTGGGCGAACGGTGCGACGGCTGGCATGGACGGCATGGTGATGGGGCTGGGAGCGGTTGCTGGGCCGAGCGGGTCCGTCGGTTTCCACTCTTTGTCGGGCGTCTTGGTGGAGAAATCGGTCAACGTGGACGTGATGACGTCGAACGGTGCGCGCGGATCGCGGGTCGGTTTGGTCGGCGGGACGAGGGCCGCCAGATCACCGGTGGAATCTGACGACGGCGTGAAGGCGGGTTGAGCGGTTGGAGCGTCCAGTCCGCGGTCGGGCGCTGGCTCAGCCATGGGAAGCGGCGGCAGGTGAGGATCGGTGAACTCGTCTGGGCGCTCAAGCGGCGCATATTCCGGTCCGTCTTGCCAAGTCGCCACGAGGCCATCGTAGCCAGTGGATCTGTCCTGAACCGCATCCGTTACCCGCCGTGTCACGGTAGGCTGAGCGTTACTGGCTGGAAAAGCCAGCTAGACAAGACAGTTTCGGGAGTTGCAGATCATGCCGACGGGTCGGGTGCGCTATTACGACGCCGAGAAGGGCTTCGGCTTTTTGACGAAGGACGAGGGCGGTGAAGACGTGTTCGTCCGTTCGTCTGCGCTGCCGGCTGGCGTCGCCAGTCTCAAGCGCGGTCAGAAGGTCGAGTTCGGCATCATCGACGGGCGAAAAGGCGAACAGGCGTTGTCCGTTCGGCTGCTGGAGGCCCCCCCATCGTTGTCGAAGGCGTCGCGCAAGCCGCCGGAGCAGATGGTGTTGATCGTCGAAGACCTCATCAAGATGTTGGACGGCATCGGCAACGGCTACCGCCGCGGCCGCTACCCGGATGCGAAGTCGGCCGAAAAGGTCGCCTCGTTGTTGCGTGCTGTCGCTAGTGAATTGGAGCTATGAGTGCCTGCGACGATCGTGTTGGACGCTGCCTGCGCCGAGGCCGTGGAGCTGGCCCAGGCGGCCGCCGAACGCCGGAGCGGCGTCTTTGGCGTCGGCGAGCATCTTGGCGTCAAAGCCGAGGGGACGAGGCTCGCCACGCATTACTTCTCGTGCACCCACCCGGGCTATCCGGGCTGGCGCTGGTCGGTGACGGTGTCGCGCGCGTCGCGTGCCCGGGTCGTCACTGTCAACGAGGTGACGTTGGTGCCCGGCGACGGAGCGCTGTTGGCGCCGGCCTGGGTGCCGTGGGCTGCGCGCGTCGCGGAGGGAGACATCACCCCGGGCGCGCTGTTGCCGGCTCCGCCGGACGATCCGCGCCTGATGCCCGGTTACACCGGGGGAGAACAGGCAGCGGACGCCGATCCGGCAGAGGCTTCTCAGACGCGCGCCGTGGTGGCCGAGCTGGGGCTCGGGCGCGAGCGCGTGCTGTCGGTGGAGGGCCGGGACGAGGCCGTCGAGCGGTGGATCTCCGGCGACGGCGGCCCGGACAACGCGATGTCGCATCAGGCTCCAGGCTCGTGTGAGACGTGTGGCTTCTTCATCGCCCTCACTGGTTTGGCCGGCCGCGTCTTCGGCGTGTGCTCCAACCGTTTCTCGCCACAAGACGGCGAGGTCGTCAGCCGCGATCACGGTTGCGGCGGTCATTCCGACGTCCAGGTGCAAAATCATGGCGTGGAACTCGGCATCCCCATCTGGGACACCGTCACGGTCGATCAGGCGATTTTCGACTAGCGCGGCGTGGAGACGCGTCGCGCTGTCGCGAAAGAGCGTGATCGTCTGATGGGCTGAGGCCAGACCGTCGGCCGACAGGTAGGCGATCGGCCGCCTGACCACGGGCGTCTCGGTCGAAGACAGCGGGGCATCAGGCAGGGGCGACCGCTGTCCGGGTCAGTGGGCGGCGTCCTGCCACGACCGTCCGACGCCGACGGACACGTCCAACGGGACGGCCAGGTCGACGGCGTGGCCCATCTTGTCGCGGACCAGCGCTTCGACGGCCTCTCGTTCGCCCGGCGCGATCTCGAGGATCAGTTCGTCGTGCACTTGGAGCAACATGCGTGAGGCGAGGCCCTGCGCGTCGAGGGCGCTTTCGACGTCGAGCATCGCGATCTTGATGATGTCGGCGGCCGACCCCTGGATGGGGGCGTTCAGGGCGGCTCGTTCGGCCATCTCCCGCCGTTGACGGTTGGACGACGTGAGGTCGGGCAGGTAGCGGCGGCGGCCCAGGATCGTCTCGGTGTAGCCGGTGCGGCTGGCCTGGTCGACGATGTTGGACAGATAGTCGCGCACGTGCCCGAAGCGCTTGAAGTAGTCGTCCATGAGCGAGCGGGCGTCGGCGACGTCGATGTGGAGCTGCTGGCTCAGCCCGTACGCCGACAGGCCGTAGGCGAGCCCGTAGTTCATGGCTTTGACATGGGCGCGCTGGGCGGGCGTCACCGCGTCGGGATCGACGCCGAAGACGCGGGCGGCCATCAGGGTGTGGAAGTCCTCGCCGGACTCGAACGCTTCGATGAGGCCCGCGTCGTTGCTGACGTGTGCCATGATGCGCATTTCGATCTGGGAATAGTCGGTGGTCATGAGGGCCTCGTAGCCGGGGCCGACGACGAACGCCCCGCGGATGCGCTGCCCGGCCGGTGTGCGGGCTGGGATGTTCTGCAGGTTCGGGTCGACGCTCGACAGCCGCCCCGTCGCCGCCACCGTCTGAAGGTAGGTGGTGTGGATGCGGCCGTCCGGCGCGATCGACTTGATGAGGCCGTCGACGCTCTGCCGCAGCTTGATCTGGTCGCGGTAGCGCAGCAGGTGCGCCAGGAAGGGGTGCTCGGTGCGCGCGTACAGCGTCTCCAGCGCCTCGGCATCGGTGGTGTAGCCGGTGCGGGTGCGGCGCGTCTTCGGCATGTGCAGCTCGTCGAACAAGACGGTCTGGAGCTGCTTCGGCGAGCTGAGGTTGACCGGGTGGCCGACCTCGGCGAAGGCGCTCGTCTGCGCTTGTTCGACCGCCACGTCGAACTCGGAGCGCAGCTTTTCCAGCTCGCCGAGGTCGACGGCGATGCCGGTGGCCTCCATGCGGGCCAGCGTGCCTTCCAGTGGCAGTTCGACCTCGCGGAGCAGGCTGGTGCCGCCGCGTTCGTCCAGTTCGGTGTTCATGTCCGACGCCAGGTCGATGACGGCGCGGGCCCGCACCATCGCGTCGTGGCCGTCGTCCTCGTCGAACGCGAACGCCGCCTGGTCGGCGTCGCTTAGGCCGCTGGCGCCGACCGTCAGCTCGTGGCCGAGATGGCGCACCACGAGGTCGGCCAGGTCGTACGAGCGTTGGTCGGGACGCAGCAGGTAGGCCGCCAGCTGGGTGTCGTTGACGAGGCCGCGTAGCTCCCAGCCGCGGGCCCAGAGGGCCTCCAGCGGGCCCTTGGCGTCGTGCATCGCCTTGGGGAGGTGCTCGTCGGCCAGCCAGGCGGCCAGCGCCTTGTCATCCTCCGGGAGCAGGTCGGCCGTGTCGATCCAGCAGGCCGCGTCGTCCAACGAGGCGAGTGCGATGCCCGTGACGTCGCCGCTGCCCGCGTGCCAGGCGCCCACGACGTCCAGGCCCGTCACGTTGGCGCCGTCGGCGGCGTGGGCGGCCAGCCACGGGGCCACCTGGCCGGCGCCGAGCGTCTCGCCGTCGATCTCGAAGCCGCCGGCTGACCCCTCGGCCGCCTCCTCGGACGGCAGCGTCTCGAAGAGCCGGTCGCGCAGCACCCGGAACTCCAGCCCGTCGAACACCTGGTGCACCGCTTCGCGGCTGAAGGGACGCCGCCGGAGGTCGTCGATCGACACGCCGAGCTCCAGGTTGGTGAGCAGGGCGTTCAGATGTCGATTGCGTGTCACATTGGCGAGGTGGTCCCGCAGCGAGGCGCCCGCCTTGCCCGGCACCTCGTCGGCGTGGCGCAGCAGGTTCTCCAACCCGTCGTAGGCCGTCAGCCACTTGGCCGCGGTCTTGGGGCCGACGCCGGGCACGCCCGGTAGGTTGTCCGACGTCTCGCCGACCAGGGCGGCCAGCTCGGGGTAGCGGGCAGGCGGCACCAGGTACTTCTCCTCGACGGCTGTGGGCGTGAGCCGGGCGAGGTCAGAGACGCCCTTGAGCGGGTAGAGCACTGTCACGTGGTCGTTCACAAGTTGCAAGGTGTCGCGGTCGCCCGTACAAATGAGCACGTCCAAGCCCTCGGCCGTGCCCCGCTGGGAGAGGGTCGCGATGATGTCGTCGGCCTCATAGTCGTCCTTCTGGAGGTGGACGATCGACATCGCGTCGAGCACCTCCTTGATGAGCTCGACTTGGCCGATAAACTCCGGTGGCGTCGCAGCACGCGTGCCCTTGTAGTCGGCGTATTCGTCGGTGCGGAAGGTGTGCCGCGAGACGTCAAAGGCGACCGCGAGGTGCGTCGGCTGCTCGGCGGCCAGCAGGTTGATGAGCATGGAGGTGAAGCCGTGCACAGCGTTGGTGCATTGGCCGGTGGCGGTCCGGAAACGGTCGATCGGCACTCCGAAGAACGCCCGGTAGGCGACCGAATGGCCGTCGATCAGCAATAACACACCATCGCTCATGCGTTCAGCCTATCGAGCGGCTCCCTCATTCGTGGGGTCGTGCGGTCACGGCAGGCGGAAGGACAAGCCAGAGAGGCTGAGCCGTCGCCCCAACATGGGCTTGCCAAGCCGGTCTGAGGCGCAGTCGGGACTGGGACGCCGAATCAGCGAACCAGCCGAGCGGAGGGGGCGGCGGTTGAGGGCACGTCTCCTTTGAACGTCGACTGTTCGTCAGCACAGGTGCTCGGTCCGTCGTAGGCGCGTCTTTCAGGGTGTGGAACAGTAGACGCATGCCGGATTATCAGTGGCTCATGGACATCGTCAGCCCGCTCGACGACAAGATGGGGCTCGAACTCCTTGACGTGACACCGACGCGCGCCGTCGGCCGTTATCCCGTCGCGGGCAACACCCAGCCGGTCGGCCTGTGGCACGGTGGAGCGACGGGCGTGGCCGCTGAGACCCTCGCCTCGTTGGCCGCGATGGCCGAGGTCGGTCCCAACGGTCAGGTCTATGGCATCGAACTCAACGCGAGTCACCTGCATTCAGTCAAGACGGGATGGGTGACCGGCGTGGCGACAGCCGCCCGCGTCGGCGGACGGCTCGCCGTCTACAACGTCGTGTTGACCGGAGACGACGGCGAAACCGTCGCCACAGCCCGCGTCACAGTGATGCTTGAACGCGCCGACTAGCGCGATTTGCCGCTCTTGCGCTTGTCGGCCTTGGCATGCTCAATGACGCCTTCGGCGACTTCACGCATCGACTTGCGGAGGTCCATTGCGGTCTTCTGGATCCACCGGAAAGCCTCGGGCTCAGACAGGCCCAGGCTTTCTTGCAGCAGGCCCTTCGCCTGGTCGACGGCCTTACGGGAAGCGAACCGTTCCTCAAGATCGGTGACCTCGGCCTCCACAGCGCGCAGTTCCGCGAACCGTCCGAGGGCGATCTCAATGGCCGGCACCACGTCCGACGCATCGAAGGGCTTGACGACGTAGGCCATCGCGCCAGCGTCTCGCGCACGCTCGACGAGCTCGCGCTGGCTGAAGGCGGTCAGCATCACGACGGGCGCGATGCGCTCGTCGCCGATGATGCCGGCGGCGGTGATGCCATCCATGTTGGGCATCTTGACGTCCATGACGACAAGATCAGGGTGAAGTTCCCGTGCCAGCTTGACGGCCTCTTCACCATCGCTCGCGGCACCGACAACGTCGTATCCTTCGTTGGTCAGTAGCTCGACGAGATCCAAGCGGATCAGAGCTTCGTCCTCGGCAACGAGAACGCGCAACGAGGCATCCTTGGAGGGAGGAGCCGTGTGTTCGGAGTTCATCGTAAGTCCTGGAATTTGCTGAAGCCACACGGCCCAACGCCGCACAGCAGTGAGGCAAGTTTACCGCGCCGCGCCAAGAGGCCGCCATTTGTGGCACAATCATCAGGGCGACCGGCCGGAGTGGCGGAATGGCATACGCGGGCGACTCAAAATCGTCTGCCTGAAAGGGCGTGAGGGTTCGACTCCCTTCTCCGGCACGTGGTCACCGTGGACGCTGTCCAGCAGTGTCCTGCCCCTATAGCTCAGTTGGCAGAGCAACGGACTTTTAATCCGTGGGTCCAGGGTTCGAGCCCCTGTGGGGGCACCGGATTTGAGCGTAAAACCCCTCTCGTGTGGCACCCCAGGGCCCCCTTATGTGCTCTGCGTGTGGGTCCCAAATAGGGTCCCATGGAGATAGAGTTTCGACATGAAGACGTCAGCACGGCGAGGCAAGGGCGACGGGTCGCTCTTTCAGGACTCCACGGGTCGATGGGTCGGACGAGTCGACCTCGGCATCGTGAATGGCAAACGCAAGC